>TARA_B110001454_G_scaffold88515_1_pt1 | contig 10461 bp, 9 predicted proteins | sample TARA_B110001454 | Tara Oceans TARA_B110001454 (sample SAMEA4397004) | marine metagenome | biome: Polar Biome; feature: [MES] marine water layer (ENVO:01000295) within the mesopelagic zone...; material: water (ENVO:00002006), including particulate matter (ENVO:01000060) such as...... | reverse complement strand
GCAAAAGAATTTAGAGAGCATTGCAGGTCTTATGCTCTTAAGCAAATCGAAGAACAAAAACAGGATTTTATCCGTCTAGGTGTTTTAGGGGAATGGGATAATCCTTATCTCACTTTAGATAAAAACTATGAGTCCCAACAAATCAGAGCATTTGCAAAGATCGTTGATAATAACCATGTGATCTATGGACATAAACCTGTCCATTGGTGCCTTGATTGTAAATCAGCACTAGCAGAAGCTGAGGTAGAATACCAAGACAAGCAATCGGTGTCAGTAGATGTGGCATTTAAGGTATTGAGTACAGGAAAATTCCTAGATTTAGTGGGCGTTGATGATTTAGAACCCAGTATTGAGATTATTGTGCCTATTTGGACAACCACACCATGGACACTACCCTCTAATGAGGCTGTTGTTTTAGGTCAAGACATTGACTATTCTCTTTTTCAGGGAACTCTGAATGACAAGAAACTCACTTGTTTATTAGCCAATGATTTGTCTGAATCAGTAATGCATCGTTGGAATATAGAGCATTGGGATAAGGTCCTTAAGATTGACGCATCCCTTTTGAAGGGATTGATGTTAAGGCATCCATTTTACGAAAAAGATGTGCCTATTTTGATTGGTGATTATGTAACCACAGAAACAGGCACAGGTGCCGTTCATACAGCTCCTGCTCATGGCCATGATGATTTTAATATTGGAAGCATAAATCATCTAGACCTTGAGTGTTATGTGAACCCTTATGGGTTATTTACAGAAGACAAAGAATTCTTTGCTGGTGAGCATATTTATAAATCGGAATCAAAGATACTAGATAAACTTGAAGAAACTAAGAATCTAATTCATCAAGAGAAATTTAATCATAGCTACCCACATTGCTGGAGACATAAAACACCGTTGATATTTAGATCCACTCGGCAGTGGTTTATTAGTATGGATAACGAAGATTTAAGGGATAATTCTTTGCAAGCTATTGAAACAGTTCAATGGTTGCCTCAATGGGGAGAAGATCGAATAATAGGTATGGTTTCTACTCGACCTGATTGGTGTATTTCTCGACAAAGATATTGGGGTGTCCCTATCCCATTGTTTATTCATAAAAAAGATCAAACACTGCATCCACAAACAACGAAACTTTTAGATAAAATTGCTAATGATATCGAAAAAAATGGAATTGATTCATGGTTTGAATCTTCGATTGAGGATTACATTGAAGACAATTCAAAGGACTATAAAAAATCCACAGACACCATGGACGTTTGGATGGATTCAGGATTGGCTCACCATGCTGTGAGTCAAAATTTTGATAATATTAGTTATCCAGCTGATTTATATTTAGAGGGCTCTGATCAACATCGCGGTTGGTTTCAGAGTTCCTTACTTACTTCAATTGCAATGCATGGTTCTGCACCTTACAAACAAGTTTTAACGCATGGTTTTTTTGTTGATGAGCAAGGTAAGAAAATGTCTAAATCATTGGGTAATGTGATAGCACCTCAAAGCATAATTAATTCTATGGGAGCAGATATCTTAAGGTTATGGGTTGCATCGACGGATTACACAAGTGAAATGAGGATTTCAGATGAAATTCTTAAACGTAATGGTGATACCTATAGAAGAATTAGGAACACCACTAGATTTCTACTCAGTAATTTAGGGGATTTTAATGCAGAAAAACACTCGATTGATTACTCAGATATGTTGTTATTGGATCAGTTGATTATGAAACGCTTGAGTGTAATCAATCAATCCATTCAAACTGATTATGAAGAGTATTCTTTCCATCGCATCATCCAAACTTTGCATAATTTTTGTGTGAATGACATGGGTGGTTTTTATTTAGATGTTATTAAAGATAGGCTCTATACAATGCCTGAGAATTCACAAGGCAGGCGATCAGCACAAACAGTTTTATTATACATTGTAGAGTCTCTAGTACGATGGATAGCTCCAGTGCTTTCATTTACGGCAGAAGAGATTTGGCAATCGCTTCCAGATCGTCGGGTGCCGTCGGTTTTTCTCTCTGAATGGCATGATATTGTTACAACCGATGATAATAATGATTGGGAGATAATCCAGGATTTGAATGAAGTAGCTGCAAAGGCATTAGAAATCGCTCGAGATAAAAAAATTATCGGTTCACCATTAGATGCGGACCTGACGCTATATGCAAACCAGGAACTGATTGAATTTTTAGAACCCTTTGCTGATGAATTACGCTTTCTATTTATTACTTCATCAGCGACCATTAAATCAATTGATGAGGTTACTGATGAGGCAGTGCACGGAGAAAATTTTGCAGTATCAATAACTCAATCTGACTATGAGAAATGTAATCGTTGTTGGCATCGACAAGAGAGTGTCAATCAATCCAAGCATCACCCAGACTTGTGTTCTAGGTGTGAGGCTAATATAGGTGATGCATCAGAGGTAAGGCTCTATTTCTAATTATGAAGCAATTTAATTGGATTGTATTAATTGTCATCTTTATTCTAGGGGATCAATGGACAAAAAATTTAGTGGTAAATAATCTTGAATTATATGAGCGAGTTAATACCACATCATTTTTTGACATAACATTGCTTTATAACACTGGAGCAGCTTTTAGTCTTTTTGCTTTTGATACTGGCAGCCAACGTATACCGTTAATATTGGTCTCAATTTTTGTGAGTGTGTATTTATTAGGTTTTTTAATAAAACATGCTTCTACAAATCATTGCGCTCTGAATCTTTCAATCTCTATGATAACTGGGGGAGCATTAGGTAATTTGGTTGATAGAATTACACAAGGTTATGTGGTCGATTTTTTGCTCTTTTATTATGAGAATTGGTATTTCCCTGCTTTCAATGTAGCTGATTCCTTAATAACCATAGGAATGATGATCTTTCTAATAGATAATTTCATGATTAAAGACAGATAAATTAGTTTTAATTAATAAGGATTAGTAATGAGATTGTATTTGGAAAATGAGCTCTTTCTCATTAGAATGTTTCAATATGGATGATGTTATTCAACTGAAAACACAAGTTGAGAAAAGGCTCAAACTATATGGCCTTCGACCAACAAAAGCACGATTAAGAATCGGCATGATGTTATTGGATCACCCGAAGCATCTCTCAGCTGAACAAGTTTTTGAGAGATTACTTGAGAAAGGCCATAGTATTTCTAAAGCAACGGTTTATAACACCTTAAATGCGTTTGCCGAAAAAGGTCTTGTTAATCAAGTTGCTGTTGACCCATCGAGGATGTATTACGATTCCACAACCAATGCCCACCATCATTTTTTCAATATAGACACTGGCCAACTTTTTGATATTCCTTCAGATGACTTAAGTGTTGAGAACATTCCAAGACTTCCTGAGAATACCAAAATTCAGGATTTGGAAATTGTTATAAAAATTAAAAATAAATAATTACTTAATAAGGAGTTAAGCATGGCGCGTCATAGAGCTTTACAAATGTTTGGTCGATCAGGTAATCCGGCTTTCAAAAGTAAGGCCTTTACCCAAAGATCATCTGATTTCTCAACCTCCGAAGTAATGACACTGTCGGGCACAGTGAATAAAACTGGCCTTTATTTATTGCTTTGTTTTATGACGGCTGCTTGGACTTGGAATCAATTCTATGCGTCGGGTGAACCTGCTTCTATTATGCCTTATCTTATATTTGGTTTAATCGGCGGATTGATTGCAGCTTTGATAACGATTTTTAAACCAACAGCTGCTCCTATTTCAGCACCAATATATGCACTTTTAGAAGGCTTCCTAATCGGTGGGATATCGGCAGTTGCTGAGGCAAGCTATGAAGGCATAGTTATTCAGGCAGTAGGTCTTACTTTTTTCACATTGGCCTCTTTGCTTATGGCTTATAAAACTGGGCTTATTAAACCCACTGAAAATTTCCGTTTAATGCTTTTCGCAGCTACTGGAGGGGTAGCATTATTATATTTAGTTAATTTTATCATGATGTCTTTTGGTGCAAGCATTGGATTTATTCATTCAAATGGCTTTTTAGGAATTGGCGTTAGCCTGGTGGTGGTTGCAATTGCTGCTCTCAATCTAGTGTTAGACTTTGATTTTATAGAACAAGCTGCTGAACAAGGTGCTCCTAAGTATCTAGAAGCTTATGGTGCTTTTTCATTATTGGTTACTTTAATCTGGCTTTACCTAGAAATTCTAAGATTGCTTACCAAACTGTATTCCAGAAATTAATGGATTCAAACTCACTTTTTTTTGGCCTTATGATTATAGGGTCATTAGGCGTATTTTTTTATTTTGGGAAATTTAGAGCCTCAATCAAGCAAAGAGATCGAAGTGATAAAATCGACTGGACTCAATCTTTATGGTCTAAAATAAGATCTAAGAAACAGAAAAAAGACGATTAGATTATTGTGCCTAATATTCAGAATATTTTAGCCATCGCTTCAGGTAAAGGAGGCGTAGGAAAATCAACCGTAAGCGTTAATCTTGCTCTGTCCTTAAAAGAACAAGGCCTTAAAGTGGGATTATTGGATGCTGATATTTATGGGCCCAGTATCCCTCTAATGCTTGGTACTGTAGGTCAAAAACCCTCAACCCCTGACAATAAAACATTTAACCCAATAATGGCACTAGGTATTGAATTAATGTCTATCGGGTACATTGTTTTAAAAGATAAAGCAACGATCTGGAGAGGACCGATGATGTCTAAAGCTATAGAATCATTACTCTTTCAAACTAACTGGTCTGATCTGGATTACTTGATTATTGACTTACCTCCTGGAACTGGCGATGCTCAGTTAACACTCTCCCAAAAAGCCGGTTTAACTGCTGCGGTTCTTGTGAGTACGCCTCAACAAGTCTCACTGATCGATGTAAAAAAGTCCCTTGAAGCGTTTCGAAAACTATCAATCCCTCTTATCGGCTTAGTCGAGAATATGAGCTATTTTATTTGTGATGAATGCGGATCAAAGCATCATATACTGGGTAGTAATAATATAGAGAAATTTTCGATTGAAAATGATATATCACTATTAGGTCAAATACCTATGCACCCAAAACTTTCTGAAGGCGGCGATAATGGTCAGCCCGTTATTATAAATTCAGAGGATGGGTTACTAACAAAGGTTTATCAGGAAATAGCCGCTAAGATTGATTCTGAGGTAAGAAAAATTGAGAAACCTAAAAAAAGTTTAGAAGATATTGCTGTTACGACTGAAAATTAAAAATGGGTTGGATTAAATCAATTTAGCTTTATTCAATAATAAAATATTTTCCTTGAGAGTCTCCATTTCATTAAATCTATAATTCTTTGATAGCGGGGTACAGTTTTCTTGTCGTTGACAATCAGAGCTTCTAGGACAAATAATTTTTGCAGGATGATCTAATGCATCAATTAACCAATGTACTCTAAGAAGATTAGCTATTTTCAGGATTGAGGATTTTATTTCACCACTAATCTCGCTTTCTCCACCATTGCTTTGGCAAGCTATCTCTAATTCATTAATCAACTCTATGGCGTCTATTCCTTGATTATTTAGGGCTGGTTTCAAATCTATTCCTAAAGAGTAAAGTTTTAAGTTTCCAGCCAGATCTGGCTTTCTTATAGAATAACAACAGTAAAGGTATGTTTTGTCCCCGTCTTTTAATATTGATATCTGAGATTGAGGGTTCTTTACATGCTCCTCATTGAGTAGTCTGAAAACAGCCCAGTTAGGGCATGGGTTTGTCGCCATTGACATGTTTCCAAAAGGTAATGAGATACCATTACCTCGGTAAATAGCACTTAAATACCCTGGTTGATAAGCCTCAAAATAATGCCAATGAAGATAATTTGAAACAGCCGTGACCCTTCTCATTAAATGTGCCGGGGACAATTCAAGTTCTTTAGCAGACAACATGTCGTGTTCTGTTTTAATAAGGTATCGTTTAAAAGGTTTTCTGGGGCAAAGTAGGGCACCTGCAAAAAAACTTGATTCAAAATCATGCCAAGCCATGAGTACATCATGAGAATTACTCACAGTTTCTTGCCTACCATCACTGTCAAAGGGGTTAGATCCAGATGATATGATAGATCTTAAGCCATCTCCTTGATGAAGGATCTTATGGCCCAAATGAGTTGTAAGGTCATATTTGAGTCGATATGGATCATTTTGCAGTGCTTCATTAACATAAACTGTTGAGGGTGATTCATAAAATGACCTGAGCAGCATTTTATTGTTCATTTGAGGTGTTGATGTTGTCACTCTATTTTGTTTAAACCATTTAAGCTTTAAGCCGTGAGTTTTATACAGTTTTTTGATGTCATTAACTTTAATTGGGAAAATATTTTTACCTATTTCATCAGCAACTTTTTCTAAATCTGGAAAGCGATTAAAGTTCGTTTCTTGGTAGGAGCGAATTAATAACTGAGCAAACTGTCTTCCAGATATGCCGCTTTGATCCAGTAATTCTGGAATGGCACCTTGCAATAACTCTTTGCTATAGAGAAAGCCTGGTTCAAGAGGGAGAGTTTGGTTTTTTTGTTTAGATCCCTCATCGTCACTAAAGCCGATATCAAGATTTTCATCCATAAACCAAGAAGGGTCTTTTTGGAACACCATAGCTATTTGGTTTAGAACATTTTCAGAGGGAACCCGTTTTCCATTCTCAATCATGCTGAGATAAGAAACAGAAGGAGCATGTTTAGGGTCTTCTTCACTGCATCTTTCTGAAAGGTCTTCAAGAGTTAGTTTATTGAGCTTACGGACATTTTTTAGTTTTGTCCCAAGCAGATGACTTTTTCTATATAGATTACTCATTGTGAATTTTACATTGTGAAATTTTTATTGTGAAATTTTAATAGATATTTATATAAACTTCACTAAATTATTAATATTTTTCAAATGTCTGAAGCGATAACAATTACTCCATCTTTAACTATGGAAGAGAAAGAAGTCACCAATCCTAGAGCATTAGGCTTGGTCGAATTACTGCATACACAATTTAATGCAAGGCGATTAGAGCTTCTTGAGTTAAGAAACCTAAGACAAGCCGAGTTGGATGATGGAAAGAAACCTGATTTTCTAAAATCAACACAGGCGATAAGAGAGGATAATTGGGTGGTTTCTCCAATACCGCATGACCTTCAAGACAGAAGGGTTGAAATTACAGGTCCCGTGGATCGTAAAATGGTAATCAATGCTTTAAATGCTCCAGTAATGACTTTCATGGCAGATTTTGAAGATTCTTGTTCACCCACATGGAGTAATATTATTCATGGTCAAATTAATTTAAGAGATGCGATAAACAAGGACATAGAATTCATAAGAGAAAGTGACCAAAAACGATATGCTCTTAATCAACAAACAGCCACGCTTATAGTGAGACCTAGAGGGTGGCATTTGAATGAAAAGCATGTTCTGGTTAATGAAGAAGAGGTATCAGGAGGGTTATTCGATTTTGCAATATTTCTCGCCAATAACCATGAAGCATTATCACAAAATGGCAGTGGACCTTATTTCTATTTGCCAAAACTTGAAAGTCATCTTGAAGCTAGATTATGGAATGATGTTTTTATTGCAGCACAAGACTTTCTAAATATTGATCGAGGAACAATTAAGGCCACTGTTCTTATTGAAACAATTCTTGCCGCTTTTGAAATGGATGAGATTCTTTATGAACTAAGAGAACATTCTGCTGGACTCAATTGTGGGCGTTGGGACTATATTTTTAGTTTTATAAAAAAATTCAGGAATGATGCTGATTCTATTCTCCCTAATCGAGATGAAGTCATGATGACCCGTCATTTTCTAAAATCTTATGTTGATGGGTTAATCAAAACTTGCCATAAAAGAAATGTGCATGCTATGGGTGGTATGGCAGCACAAATTCCTATAAAAAATAATACTCAGAAAAATAATGAAGCTATGTCTAAAGTTGAATCAGACAAGCTACGTGAGGCAAATGCAGGCCATGATGGAACATGGATTGCTCACCCAGGGCTATCATCAATTGCTATGGAGGCCTTCAATTCAATCATGGGAGATCAAGCAAACCAAATTAGTAACAAAAGGGATGATGTCAATATTACTTCTCATGATCTTTTGAAAGTGCCTAATGGAATGATCACTGAAGAAGGCTTAAGACATAATATTAGGGTTGGGGTGCAGTACATCGAAGCATGGTTATCGGGTAACGGATGTGTGCCTTTATACGATCTGATGGAGGACGCTGCCACTGCAGAAATTTCTCGATCTCAAATTTGGCAGTGGATCACTCATAAAGCGTCATTTACAGGCACTAATCAAACCATAGATGAGAATTTATTCATTTCTATCTTAGATCAAGAAATGACTCAACTTATTGAACTAAGAGGGGACTCTAATTTTGATCAAGCTAATTTAGACCGTGCTATTGATTTATTTCAAAGCATGTCAACCAGCTCAGACTTTGACCAATTCTTAACTTTACCTGCGTATAAATTCCTTTAGGAGACAACTATGAAAGATAACAATGAAAATGCCTTAATCACTGAGCAGCAAGAAGATTCTTTGATTATACCCAAACCTCTTTCTGAATCTGAGGTGATTGATCTGATGATTTATGGAGAGGATGTCATTGATTTTGGGGTGAGTCTTAAACCTATTACTGAAAAAAAATAAGGAAAAATGATGAATAAATTTCACTGTCTATTAATACCTTTAGGAGAAAAACATGGGTGATAAGAGAAATTATACAACTGATCAAGTCAAAGCTCTTCAAGGTTCTGTCAAAGTTGAGTCTACATTGGCCAAGATCGGTGCAAAACGATTGAGAAAGTTGTTGGAGACTGAATCCTATATTAAAACTTTTGGAGCATATAATGGCCAGCAAGCTGTTCAACATGTAAAGGCTGGTCTTAAGGCCATTTATGTATCAGGTTGGCAAGTTGCGGCTGCAGCGAATAGCAATAATGAGGTTTACCCTGATCAAAGTCTTTATTCTGTAGATTCTGTTCCAAATGCCGTTCGAAATATCAATAATGCTTTTCGACGCCAGGACCAAATCCAAGTCCAAGAAGGGGAAGAGGGATTCTATTTTGCTCCAATCATTGCTGATGCGGAAGCTGGGTTTGGCGGTGCATTGAATGCGTATGAGTTAGCTCGCAATCTCATTGAAGCTGGAGCCTCGGCTGTGCACTATGAAGATCAATTGTCGGCAGAAAAGAAGTGCGGACATCTTGGTGGAAAGGTTTTAATATCCACAAGTCAAGCAATCAGGAATCTAAATGCGGCGAGACTTGCTGCTGATGTCGCTGAAACAGATACGTTAATCATAGCGAGAACCGATGCAGAAGCTGCAAGACTTCTTTTAACGGATGTCGATGAAATAGATCGAAAATTCATGACAGGTGACAGGACATCAGAGGGTTTTTATCAAATTTCAGGAGGACTGGAAATGGGTTGTGAGCGGGGGCAGGCATTTGCTGAATATGCAGATTTAGTTTGGTGTGAAACATCAAAACCTTGCTTAAAGGATGCAAAGCGATTTGCTGACGCAGTTCGTGGAGCTTACCCAGAACAACTACTAGCATACAATTGTTCCCCAAGCTTTAATTGGAAGCAGCATATCCCTTCAGAGGATGAATTAGTTCAGTTTCAAGAAGAATTAGGAAAAATGGGATTTAAGTTCCAATTCATAACGCTTGCTGGTTTTCATACAACCAACTTTGCTGTCTTTGATTTTGCGAGAGAGTATAAAAAGAATGGTATGTTGGCATTCAGTCAGCTGCAGCAAAAAGAGCTAGACTATCAGCAACATGGATTCACTACAGTGAAGCATCAAGCAGAGGTTGGAGTAGGTTACTTTGATGCAATCAGTCAAACAGTTGGGGCAGGTAGTGTGGCTGCATTGGCAGATTCTACCGAAACAGAACAATTTAGTTAACTGTAAGGAATAAATCTAGCAAGAAGCTACTTTTTAGTGCTTAACTCCGTTCTATTTTTAAATACTTTTGTTTCTATTAGTTGACCATTGATATCAAAGTATTCCCATAGACCAATGAGCTGTCCTTGTTTATGCTTGCCTCGACGTTGAAGTTGTCCATTGTCATGAAACCATTCAAAAAGCCCTTCAGATTCACCATTTAACATATTTCCTGAATACAGCAGCACACCATTTTCATGAAATCCTTGCCATAGACCATTCTCTTTGCCTTTTTTAAATTGGCCTTTGTAGGCTAATCGACCGTGCTTATCGAAATATTCCCATAGGCCATGTTGTGCATTATTCTTAAACTCTCCTCTTATCTCTACTTGGCCGTTTTCAAAAAACCATTCGGCACTTGTTTGTTTGCCTTTTATAAAATCTGTTCTATTGGTAAGTTTTCCTGTTTCTTGATCAAATTGTTCCCATACTCCTTCCTCCTTTCCCTCTTTCCAGTGTTCTTTGCGAAGGAGATATCCGTTTTTCCGATGAAACGCTTCAATTAGGCCATGTTTTAGCCCGTCCTTATAATGTCCT
>TARA_B110001454_G_scaffold217878_1_pt1 | contig 10465 bp, 8 predicted proteins | sample TARA_B110001454 | Tara Oceans TARA_B110001454 (sample SAMEA4397004) | marine metagenome | biome: Polar Biome; feature: [MES] marine water layer (ENVO:01000295) within the mesopelagic zone...; material: water (ENVO:00002006), including particulate matter (ENVO:01000060) such as...... | reverse complement strand
AATAAAATTGGTTTATCCTCTTTTTCAGCCTTTTTAAAAGCAGCATCTCCCCAGGGGTGCCAATGAACAGGATTGTTTTGGTGTTGCAAGAGATATGGACTTGTTTCTTTATATAATAAATTTTTACTCATTTTATTTTCTTTACGGTAAGATCTAATTTTATATTAAAAAATTATAATTGAAAGTAATGACAATTTACGCACTATCAACTGCAGCTGGTATTTCCGGCTTGGCTGTCATAAGAGTCTCCGGACACTTAGCACTTACTGCCCTAAAGACCTTAACGCGGAATAGTAATTTTCAATCGCATTTAATGAAAAATGTTAAAATTTATGATCCACAAAATGGAGATCATATAGACACCTGTCTTGCGGTATTCTTTGCAAAACCAAAAAGTTTTACTGGTGAGGATGTAATTGAGCTTCATATACATGGTGGCCAAGCAACAATCAACCTTACATTAAGAGCTCTTGGTAAAATTAATCAACTTCGTTTAGCAGAACCAGGAGAATTTACTAAACGTGCATTCATTAATAATAAAATGGATTTAACAGCAATAGAAGCAATGGGGGATCTTATAAATTCCCATACTGAAGCACAGCATAATTATGCGCTTAGTCAAATGGAAGGATCATTAAGCAAACTCTATTTATCGTGGAGAAAAGAATTAATAGAAGTTATAGCATATCTTGAAGCTGGCATTGATTTTGCTGATGAAGAAATACCACAAGATGTATTAAAAAATATTAATAAAAAAATAGATATTTTAATTATTGAAATGAATAATCATCTAGATGAAAAGAATCAAGGTGAAATATTAAAAGAAGGTTTTAAAATTGCAATTATAGGAGAACCCAATGTAGGTAAGTCAAGTTTGATAAATTTACTAGCCAAAAGAGACGTTGCTATAGTTTCTGAGGAGGCGGGGACAACGCGAGATGCAATAGAAGTATCTTTAAATATTCAAGGATTTCCAGTTATTTTTACTGATACTGCAGGTATTAGAGAGGCCACTAATACAATTGAAAAACTAGGAATTAATATTACTCATCAAAAAATATCTGAAAGCCACTTGGTCATTGAATTATTTGATGATGTTAAAAAAATAAATATGAAAAAAGGAAGAGTTGCGGTTTTAAATAAATCTGATTTATACACAAACGATATTTTAGGTAATCTTGGAACTATAAATATTTCAGTTGAAAAAAATCAGGGTATTGAGAATTTACTGGAGACTATTTCAAACTATGTATCAAATAATTTTATATCTGCTTCTAAAACTGTACCTACGCGTACTAGATATATTATTGGAACTGCAAAAATTATTCAAAGTTTAGAAAAAACAAAATCTATTAGTCCAATCAAAGATACAGAAATTTTTGTAGAAGAGTTGCGTCAGGCAATATATGAAATTGGAAGATTAACAGGTTCAGTTGATGTAGAAGAATACCTTGAAATTATTTTTAAAGATTTTTGCATAGGCAAATAAACATCAAATAATTTTGTTGCAATTCATCTAAGTTAATTTAATTAACTAAAGGATGTCTACTTATGATTATGACGTTGTCGTTATTGGAGGAGGCCATGCAGGTTGTGAGGCAGCAACAACATCAGCAAGGCTAGGTGCAAAAACCCTTCTAATTAGCCATAAATTTGAAACAATCGGTGAAATGTCATGTAATCCAGCTATTGGTGGGTTGGGTAAAGGCCATTTGGTTAGAGAAATAGATGCCCTTGATGGCATTATGGGGCGCATAGCTGACCTTTCAAGTATTCAATATAGACTTTTAAATCGAACAAAAGGACCAGCAGTAAGAGGTCCAAGAGCGCAATCAGATCGCAAACTTTATAAAAAGTTTATGCAATCAGAAATTAAAAACTATTCAAATTTAAATTGTTTGTTCGACCCCGTGGAAGATTTGATATTTGATAATAATAAAAATATTACCGGGATCATATGTGAGAGTGGCAAACAAGTTTCAACTCAAAAAGTAATTATTACAACTGGAACTTTTTTAAATGGCTTAATACATATAGGAAATAAAACTGTCCCAGCTGGCAGGCATGGAGATAAGCCGTCAATTGGACTGGCAAAATCTCTATATAGTGTAGGATTTGATATTGGTAGACTTAAGACTGGTACTCCAGCTAGACTTAATAAAAATACCATTAATTATAAAAACCTTGAAAAACAGGATGCTGACAATGAACATTCTTACTTTTCTTTTTTAACTAAAAAAACATTTAATGATCAGATCCCTTGTCATATTACGCATACAAATGAGGAAGTTCACAAAATTATTGCAGAAAATATAGAGAAATCAGCAATTTATTCAGGTCAAATTAAAAGTACAGGTCCAAGGTATTGTCCTTCAGTTGAGGATAAAATAGTAAGATTTAAAGAAAAATTAAGACATCAAATTTTTTTAGAGCCAGAGGGATTAGACAGTGATTTAATATATCCAAATGGAATTTCTACCTCTCTGCCAAGTGATGTACAGGATAAATTTATAAATAAAATCAATGGGTTAGAAGATGTTCAGATTATTAGACACGGTTATGCGATTGAGTATGATTTTATTGATCCAAGAGAGTTATATCAATCTTTAGAAACGAAAAAAATCAAAGGTCTCTATTTGGCTGGTCAAATAAACGGAACTACCGGATACGAAGAAGCTGCAGCTCAGGGTTTGGTTGCTGGAATGAATGCTGCGTTATCACTTTGTAATAAAGAACATATTTTTCAAAGAAATAACTCGTACATAGGAGTAATGATTGATGATTTAACAATTAAAGGTGTCACAGAACCATATAGAATGTTTACATCTAGAGCGGAATACAGATTAACTCTAAGAGCTGATAATGCAGATGTCAGATTAACACCATTGGCAATTGATTTAGGTTTAGTAAATAAAGAGAGAAAACAACGTTTTGAAGAGAAGTTTAAATCTATCAAAGAATTAAAGAAAATTGTTATAAATCAATATGTTACACCAAAATATCTTGAGAAAATGGGAATTAAAATCAATCAAGATGGAAAACGAAGAACAGCTTTTGACCTTCTTTCTTATAATGGATTCAAAATTGCTGATATATCTAAGATTTTTGAACTACCACATATTAATAAATTCCCAGATGAAGTGAAAGAACAGATAGAGATAGAAAGTCATTATAAGGGCTATATTAAGAAACAAGAATCTGAAATATTAAGTCTAAAGAATGATGATAAAATTAAGATATCTGAAGATATAGATTTTATGGATATAATAAGCCTTTCTAATGAAATTAAAGAAAAACTAACAAAAATTAGACCTAAAACCATAGCACAGGCCACTAGGATTGATGGTATAACCCCGTCAGCAATTAACCTTATTCTTGCATTTATAAAAAATAGAGCTAAATCTAAGAAAACAGCATAAAATAGGTGAATGGAAGATTCTTCTGATTCCTTTAAATTGCTAAATCCAGATGTTTCACGTGAAACAATTATAAGATTATCAAGATATAGAGAGCTAATTTTATCTGCTAAATTTAACCTTATATCTAATAATGATAAGAAAAATATATGGATTCGTCATTTCCACGACTCAATTAGGGCAGCAAAGTATATAAAGAATAATAAATCTATTGAAATTTTAGATATAGGAAGTGGCGCAGGTCTTCCTGGAATACCGATCTCATTATGTTTAAAAGAAAAATTTATTAAGTTTTATTTATGTGAAAGTAGCCAAAAAAAAGCCAATTTTATTAAAAACTGTATAGAAGATCTATCTATTGGAAATATTGAGGTGATTCATAGTAGAGTCGAAGATGCTAAAGATTTAAAATTTGACTATGTTGTAAGCAGAGCAGTGACCAAAATTAATGAATTATTTTCAATTAGTTATCATTTAATAAAAAAAAATACTGTTTTCCTTCTTCATAAAGGTATACATATTGATACAGAAATAGAAATAGCTACTAAATATTGGAATTTTGAATATAATTTATATGAAAACGATCTAGAAAAAGGATCTTATATTTTTGAAGCAAAAAACATAATTAAATCAAATACTTAACTTGAAAAATAAAATTATAGCAATATCAAACCAAAAAGGGGGGGTTGGGAAAACAACCACCACTATTAATTTATCAACCGCACTTGCTGCCTGTGCCCAAAAAGTCCTTATTATTGATTTAGACCCTCAGGGAAATGCAAGTACGGGTCTTGGAATTGAATATCAGGATAGGAAGAATTCTATTTATGAAGTTTTATCTGGATCAGTTAATTTTTCTGATGCTGTTCTTAAAACATCAGTTCCAAATTTATTTATTGTGCCTTCTACTGTTGATCTATCTGGCATTGAACCAGAGCTCGCAGATCATAATGATCGAGCTTTTTTTTTAAAGAATTTATTAACTACAGAATTTACAGATCAATTTGATTTTATTTACATAGATTGTCCACCTGCACTGAGCCTTTTAACAGTTATGGCAATGACAGCATCACACTCTGTTATAGTGCCATTACAATGTGAATTCTTTGCGTTAGAAGGATTAAGTCAATTAATAAAAACAATTGAAAGAGTAAAAACAAATTTAAATACTGAATTAATGATAGATGGAATCGTGTTAACTATGTTTGATAAAAGAAATAGATTATCATCACAGGTTGCGAATGATGTTAGGACCCACTTAAAAGAAAAAGTTTACGAAACAATGATCCCAAGAAATGTTAGAATGTCAGAAGCACCATCATTTGGATTGCCTGCATTAATTTATGATCATAGATCTAAAGGGAGTCAAGCATACATTAAACTTGCTAATGAAATTTTAAAAAAAAATAAAAACCTTGAGGCTGCTTAATGGATTTAAAAAATAATAAAAAAGGATTGGGTAGAGGACTAGCATCATTGATGGGTGAACCTAAGGCCGAAGTTAGCAATGTTAATGCAAGTGAATCAAAAATACCAATTTCAAAACTTAGACCTAGTCCATTTCAGCCCCGAAGAATTTTTGATAAAGTAAGTATTAATGAACTTGCTGAATCCATTAAATCTAAAGGATTGGTTCAACCAATTCTTGTTCGTCCTTCCAAAAACAATCCTGGTGACTATGAAATTATTGCTGGAGAAAGAAGATGGAGAGCTGCTCAAGTTGCTCAACTTCATGATATACCAGCAGTTGTACGTAATCTCGATGACGTTGAATCTTTAGAGATGGCGATTATTGAAAATGTTCAGAGAGCAGATCTGTCTTCAATCGAAGAAGCCGCAGGTTATAAAAAACTTATGGAGAATTATGGTCATACACAAGAAGCTATTTCAGAAATAGTTGGTAAAAGTAGAAGTCATGTTGCTAACATTATTAGACTTTTGTCGCTACCTTCCTCAATTCAAGATATGATTATGCAAGGAATAATCTCATCTGGTCACGCCAGAGCCATTATGAATAGTGCATTTCCTGAGCAATTAGCAGAAAAAATAATTAATGAAAATCTCTCTGTTAGAGAAACCGAAGCACTAGTAAAAAGTAAAAAACCTGTAATTAAAAAATTAAAACTTAAAGATCCAGATACATTAGATCTTGAAAAAAAATTAACTGAAAAACTTGGTCTTGAAGTTTTAATTTCACATCTTCCTAAAAAAGGTGGGTCTATAAAGATTAAATATCGAACATTAGATCAACTAGAACTAGTAACAAATAAATTAAAGAATTAATTATTTAAAATAGTTGTGACCTTGTTGTGCTATTGTAAGAATATAATTTTCACAAAATTCATTACTTAATTCACTTTCAGATTTGCATTTATATTCAGCCTCAACAAGTGTACTAACACACTTAGAAATTGATCTTGCTGGCCATTTAGTACAGTGGTTTTTAAAGTGATCTTTATCTTTCCAAAATATAGGTGGTTTCAAACTTTTGATTGCTTCGTCAAAGTTATTCTTCTTTTTTAATTCAATTTGAGTTTGATGAATTCGTAGCAAATAATTAATTAATGATCTAATAAGAGTCACCGAATTAATTCCTTCATCTAATATTTTTTTAATAGTTTTTGAAGTGCTGTTTATTTTTCCATACATTATGTTCTGAATCACTTTGTTTATCGTATTAGATGAACCGTCATTTAATATAGATTGAATATCTTCTAATTTGATATCAAACTTTGAATCTAGATTTGAAATTAATAAAATTTTTTCTAATTCATTATTACTTACTAAACGATCGTCGCTTAGATTTTGTATCAAATAATTTTTTACATCACTGTTAAAAACTAGTTTATTTTTTGATTGAAATTTTTGTATTAATTTCATAATCGATCTTGTGTCGTCTTCATAACATGCAACTGATAAACAAGATTCTGACTTTTCAAAAAAATTTCTTAATTTAGAATTTTTTTTTAAATTTTCAGATTTAATAATTATTAATATATTTTTTAGATCTTTAAGGTTTAGTGTTTCAATAAAATTTAAGTGTTTATCTTTAATATTTTCAATATGAATAACCTTTTTTTTGTTAAACATTGAAAAAGTGTTGACCTCATCTAGAAGAAATTCTGGATTATCATCTAAATTTTTTCCATTTATAGAAATTTCATCAGCATCATCGTTGATTTTAAATTTGTTTGAGATATTAAGAATATTTTCTCTTATTAACCCTTCATTTGGGCCGAATATAAGCATACAAGCAGGTAAATTATTTTTATTTAACAGACCTTCAATTTCGTATTCTTTAAGAATCATTCACTGTTTTCAGATTGATAATTTTGAATTTTAATTGGTATTGATTGAAGTGCATTTAAAGTGGCAATTTTTAATGCTTCACGTTTTTTTTCTTCAGTTCCATACTCATTAGTTTGAGTTTCATACTGAGCAAAACCTCTAGTGTATCCTGAAAAAATTACTTTTTTAGTATTTGAGTCTATTAATGCAAAATCAGAATAAACTTCTGTTCTATATTTTGCAATTGTTCCATCAGAATTAGTAAGAATTGGTTCATTAGTATCTTTAATTGTAACATTCAGTTGATAATTAGCACTATCTTTTGAATTTGTGAAAACTTCTTCAAATGTTTCTTGAACTTCAAATGGATTTTCTGACACTAATAATGCAAGATATTCAGTATTAACTTCACTTTGTTTATAAGAATATATTGGCTGAAACCCGCAATGATTAAACATTAAAGTTAATGTTGTTAAAATGAATATTTTATAAATTAATTTCATATCTAATTTTTAAGATTTTCTTTTAATTCTAAGAGAGAATTAGAATAATTTTTCCAAACCCCAAGCGAATTTTTATTTAATGGATTTCTAACCTGGCGTAAGCTAATTGTTCTAACATCTCTACTAGTTTTATAGAATTCTAAGCAACTATCCTCCCATTTTAAATTACAGTGGTCAAGCAATTTTGAGGTAATGTCTTTTTGATTATCAATTAAATCTTCATTTTTTAAATAAAGAATCTTATCTCCAAGAGTATCCTTCCAATGATTCATTAGTCGAGTATGTAAATTATAATGCTGAGCAAGTTTTTTTTGATCATAGGAATAGCCGTGACCTGATTTAGCAAAAGTATTTCTATATAAGGAAAAACAATTATCCATTGAGTCCCTATAGCAATAAATAATTTTTGCGTGAGGCAGCATTTTCTGTATGATTCCACACATCATAAAATTATGTGGCATTTTATCTGTTACATATTTTTTCTCATTATTTATTTTACCAACTCTATCTAAGTATTTTAATCCAACTTCAATCCAATCCTTATCTTTATAATTATTTATTTCAGAAATTATTTTGTCAGTTGTCGCTGGTGATATATCGAAAAGACCTTGGATTTCTAGTGAATTTCTTACATAATCTAATTCTCCGCCACCGTGAACTTCTGAATGAGAAGCTAAAATTTGTTCTGCTAAAGTCGTGCCTGATCTAGGCATACCAACAATAAATATAGGGTTAATATTTATTGGGCTTTCTAGTTTAGAATTTGAACTAATATTAAGGGTTTCTTTATTAAAACAGGAAATTAATTTATTAACTAAGTATTCATCGTTATCAATATTATATTGTAAGTACTCATCTCTTAACTCATTTGATTTTATTAAATATTCACCTGCTAATTTAAAATTATTTTTTTTATAATTTGAGATGTAAAGACACCGAGCTAAGTTTGATTTTTCTATTAATGTTATAAATTTATTTTCACTATATCTTTCCTCTAATTTATAATTTAATTTTTTCTCATCAAAGACATTTGTATCCATAAGTTTGACAAGCATTGCATAATTGTTTTGGTTCAATTTAAAGCTTTCCATTAGATATTTATTAGATTTTTCTATATCTCCACTAACCTCATACATTAAAGCTAGTTGATTAAAGAGGTCATCTGTCTTATTTAATTTTTTTAATTCTTCTAACTTTTTAATACCTTCAGTAATTCGCCCATTAATGGATAATGCTAGTGCAAAATTTAAATCTGAAATATAATCACCAGGTTTAAGTTCAGTTGCTTTAATTGCAGATTGCATACACTTTTCACTATCTCCCATACTAAAATAAACTCGTGTCAAATTATTTACTGCAGGCAGATATGAATTATTTAATAAAAAACTTTGCTCAAATGATTTTTTTGCTAGCTCTAATTTATCATTAACAAAATATACCAAACCTAAATTATTATGAGCATCAGGTAAAAGAGAATTGATTAATATAGCTTTATCTAAATAGCTAATTGCTTGGTCATATTGTTTTTTATCATGATACAAAATTCCAAGATGCCTCAGCGCCTGATAATTTTTTGGATCTTTTGAAATTACTCGTAAATAAATTTCTTCTGCTTTATCATATTGTTTTTGAGTATGTAATTGAATCGAAGTTAAAAGCTCTTGATCATCATTAATATTTTGAGATACTAACTTTTTATTTTTTCTTCTCTCTTTTCTATTCATTACTCTAAAGCACTATGTTTACTATTTTATTCTTTATAAAAATAATTTTTTTAATATCAGATTGATTCTTTGGAATTTGAATATTTTTAAGTTTTTCAACCTCTTTCATAATCGTTTCCTGATCACAGTTGAGAGCTGCTTCAATAGTAGCTTTCTTTTTACCATTTAATTGTACTACTATTATGGCGGTATCTTTCTTCATATATTCTTCTTTTAATACGGGCCACGGCTGATCAGTTAACAATTCTGAATTGCCTATAACACTCCAACATTCCTCAGCTAAATGTGGAATCATTGGCTCAATAATACGTATTAAAATTGATAAACTTTCTCTTAAAGCAAATTTTTCTGATTCATTTTCTACTTGATATAGAGAAAGAAAGTTTGATATTTCATAAATTTTGGCAACAGCAACATTCATTTGAAATGCTTCAATACTTTCGGTTACATCGTGAAGAGTTTTGTATGTTAACTTTCTTAATTCAAGAGACTTAAGACTTTGCTCTTTTTGTTCCTCAATGCTTTCTTTGAATAATTCTTTATTTTCAATAATAATATTCCATAATTTATTTATAAATTTCCAAGCACCTTTTACACCTGACTCGCTCCAATTTATATCTCGTCCAGGAGGACTATCTGACAACATAAACCATCTTGCTGTGTCAGCGCCGTATGCATTTATAATCGCTTCAGGATCAACAACATTCTTCTTTGATTTAGACATTGATTCAGAAGGTCCTTTAATAATTTTTTCTTTATTCTCAGAAAGATAATTTTCACCATTTTTTTCATAAACTTCATCAGGGTAAACCCATTCACCATTTTCTTTTTTAAAAGTTTCATGACAGACCATACCTTGTGTAAATAGGCCTTGAAATGGTTCATCTATATTTCCTATATTTGATGACTTTAATGCCTTGGTAAAAAATCTTGAGTATAATAAATGAAGAATTGCATGTTCAACGCCTCCTACATACTGATCAACAGGCATCCAATATTTTAGATCGTCATCTATAAATTCATTTAATGCAGTATTTTCTGCGCAATATTTTATAAAATACCAAGACGAATCTACAAATGTATCAAGTGTATCAGTTTCTCTTATGGCCTTCAGACCAGTTTTAGAACATACAGTATGTTTCCATGTCGGATGTCTTTCAAGAGGATTTCCAGGAATGCTAAAGTCCACATCTTCAGGAAGAGTTACAGGAAGTTCTTCATCAGGAACCATTAAAACCTCACCATCCTCTCTGTAGATAATTGGAATTGGGCAGCCCCAATATCTTTGTCTTGATATCCCCCAGTCTCTTAGTCGATAGTTAATTTCTTTTTTTCCTAAAGAGAGCTCCTCTAGTTTTTGAATAACTAATTTTTTTGCCTCAATAACTGAAAGATCATTTAGAAAATCAGAATTAATAAGCTTGCCATCACCTGTATAAGCTTCATTTTCAACTGATTTTCCTTCATTGTTCTCAATAACTGGTATTATTTCAATATTGTATTTTTTTGCAAAATCAAAGTCTCTTTGATCATG
>TARA_B110001454_G_scaffold86492_1_pt1 | contig 10503 bp, 6 predicted proteins | sample TARA_B110001454 | Tara Oceans TARA_B110001454 (sample SAMEA4397004) | marine metagenome | biome: Polar Biome; feature: [MES] marine water layer (ENVO:01000295) within the mesopelagic zone...; material: water (ENVO:00002006), including particulate matter (ENVO:01000060) such as...... | reverse complement strand
AGAGAATAACATATCAATGATCAATGTTATATCAATCACATTTACTTGACCATCCATATTAATATCAGCTGAGAGTATTTGATCACCGGTTAGTATGCCATGACCCAACACTGATGAGACAGTTAAAACAACATCGAGGACATTTATGTTACCATCCTGGTTCAGATCTCCAAAATTAATATTTAATGGAGGCATTGATCCTGGCGGGAATATAACATTATCTATCCACGCGCAATCATCCCCGGAGCTACCTGCAGCATCTTTTTCGTAAACCCATCTGAAATTATGTTGGCCTGAAGTAACCAAAAATGAATACTCATTCCACTCAGATTCTCCACCAATTATTATCATTTGTTCGTTATCAATATAAAAAGTTAAATAATCATAGACCGTTCCACTATTTCCCTGCTCGCTGGAAGTTTTTGCTGAAAAACTAATTGAACCCTGATGTAGTATATTATACTCAACAGAAATCTCTGAGAATTGGTTATTACCTATGTCACCACTTTTTGCAGCATAGTTTCCATTATGCACTTCATCATCTTGTATAAACCACTCGCTTTGTCCTGCCATCTGCCAATCGTGGCCCGAAAAATCTGCGGTCTCAAAATTTTCCATTAGCATTCCAACTGTTAACGGAAGAGGAAATAAGAACTCATATTCTGTATTTAAACTACCAATATTCAGCCAAGAGATTGAAGTATGCCCAAGCGGCGCATCATTTGAAACTGTTATATCAGTTGTTAGCACTACTGAGGTCCCAGTCTCCCAATAGTAAGCATTATCTGATGTTAGCTCACCAAATGCAATGTAAGCGTCATTTTCATAAACTGAAAATATTGGATAATCTAGCGCAGCGGTTCCCGTATTTTCTAGTACGAGCTGTAGAGTGGCCGTTTCTGCAGGATCTAAAGCTCCATTACTACCGTCAAAAATAAAAGAGGACGTTAATTGATAAGCTGGGGCATTAACTGCAAGGGCTATAGGGTATTCCCATGACTGCTGTCCATCTTGAATGTAAAGATGAAAAATAATTTCATCCTGATCAAGAGCATTAATCGAAACGTCAAAACCAAAAGGACCGACGCTAACAATATCACCTGAGCTAACAGTATCAATCTGCATTGTAGCGCTTGTCATATAAACATTCTCGGTTTGCGGGATCAGCGTTGCAATAATTTCTCCTGAAACCTCAGCTCCAACATTTTCAATGTTTGTCATAAACTCTACGGACTCACCAAAAGATATCGTTTCATCATCACCCGAGGACAGAGAAAAGTCATCTAAGAGCATGTATGATCCATCGGGCGCGATAACATTAACCTCAGTCTCATAGGGAACATGATTATAAGATGTTACGACCAAATCTAGAGTCCCAGGTATGTCAATGGGCTCATCCAGTTCTATTAAAACCACACCATTCTCATCGGAGGTTGATACGCCTAAAAGCTCACCATCTCTGCTTAGAGCAAGGACAGACTCATTACTGTTTGTCTGAGCGCTAAATTGCGTGCTACCAATAATCATAATATTATCATGAACAACAGACAGCTGCTGCGGGGTGTCAGATCTTACAACAAATGATGGGTCACCAAAAGTTGTCCAATATAAAGTTTCCACGTCACCAGAAGAACCATAGTTGTCATTCATGCCCATACATCCATTATAGGACAAGCCTCCGAATGAGCGTTTAATATTATTTGAGTATGATTCAACAAAAATACTATTCATTTCATCCTGACCATCCATAGGAGGGTTCCAGGCCTGATTGACCGTTGACATCAGTGTCGCGACCGCACCAGTGGGGTTTCCGTCTGATCCAGTTGCTCTCAGCCAGGTCTCTGCAAAACAGGTTCCAATATGAAACTCACCATTCACACAGGCGACAGACCATATCCATGGCCACATATTAGAATTCGTGAGATCATTCACATTTGTGTTATTCATCGGACAACCATTCCCCCAGGAGCCATTTGAACCATGGCCCGTATAATTAATGATGGATAAGCCTTCATTAATTGCAACCTCTCCCTCTGCGACTGTACCGCTGGGGTCATATACCTGATCGATCTCAGTGTAGGTATAGTTTAGAAGTTTCTGACGTATAATGTCCATGTGCTCATCATCATACTCATTGTCATCTCCAGGTCCTTGGTCTGAGGCAAACCCAGCGCCTTCTTTATACCAGGTGCCTTCAGTTTCTGGATATCTCTCATATGATATAGTGCGATTGACCATGGTTGTGACATGATCCGTACTTTCAGCAGAAAATCTTCCGACAAAAACATCAGGGTAATAATCACCAGTCGGAATAAACCCATAATAAGTATCGGAAGGACTGTTTGATCCTGCACCCTCAGAAAAACGAGGTGAAGGTATCTGAGCAATGTCACCAACAAGTAGAAGAAAGTTTAAACCATAACTATAATAATATTCTTCCACATATGACTTGATAGCATCTGCATCACCAATATCAGAAACAATAACAATCTCTGTTTGTATTCCCTTTTTTCTTTTCCATTCAATAAAAGGTTGCATAGCATCTAAAAATGGTCCGTAACAAATAATCAACATTGAACCATCTTCATCTAAGGGTACATATCTATCTGTGGTTGATGCATAGTTAATAAAATGCTCTTTGTAGATCGCTTCCATTTCCCTTACACCACTTAACCTATCTGGATATCTTACAAGTGGATTAAGCGAACTAATTCCGTTTGAACTAATCTCTAAAGTCATGCTGGTATATACTCTAAGCACCGCTCGAATTGGATTATATTGAATAGGCTGCAATACCACGGTCTGACCCCTTTTGGTTCTTATAATATGAGGTTGTCGCAAATAGGAAATTTCTTTTGGGAAAAAAGAGTCGCTTTCATAGGCGCTACCTTTTTCATATGGGATATCTTGAATTCTAATGTCTCGAGTAAGGTTCCCCTTAGAGGGGATCACATCATCTAGAGGAATATCAATAAAATTACTATTTAAAACTTTTAGTTCCATTTGGGCCAAGTCTGGAATCTGTATAGACCTTGTTATAATGGGAAGGTCAGGCGATCCTTTTTCTAGGATTGAGACACCTCCTGGTAAAGTGATTTTATTACCATCATCAGTTTTCTCAATAAAGTAACCAGAAAGCTCAAAAAATATCTTCACTGATTCTTGAGAACTAGATTGGGCACTTATAGAGGGTTCAGAGGGGGATGACGAATTAACCTCAACCCAATCTCTGGCAAAGAGATTGCCTATCAGTAAAAAAGCAATAAAGATTTTTATTCTGTTTGTCATATTATAATTAACGTAAGTGAAGAACTTAATACTCAATTAAGTTTTTTTTCCAAAACTTTATTTTTTCTTTTACCTGCTCAGCCTCAACGTTTTTTCTTCTTTTTATTAGCCCCTGTAGATAAATATTGAGTTTTTTATTAATCATTTTAATTGCAAGGCTTCTGTTCTTACGAGATAATTCAGTGCTTGTTAATAATTTTTCTAAAGACTTTATTCTAAATAATTCTATCCCCTCCACTGAGTGAGAAAGCTGATCGCTGTGACCACCATATTTGATAATCAGAGGCTCATCAATAAAAAGTATTTTATAGTTTGCCGTTATCCTTAGCCATAGATCATAATCTTCGCAAACAGGGAGTTGACTATCAAACCATCCGATATCATTTAGTATGTTCTTTCTAAAAAGGGATGAAGATGGCGAAATTCGGCATATGTCCAAACATTTATCAAAAATATGTCCACCATATTTTTGGTGTCTTTTCTTCTGGTTAACACGAACACCATTTCTGATCCAAATTTCATTAGTATGACAAAAATGATGTTCAGGGTTCTTGATTAATTTTTCAGCCTGATATTCTAATTTTTTTTCTTTCCACTCATCATCAGAGTCTAGCAGTGCAATCCAGTCTCCTTTTGCATGTTTTATACCATTATTACGCGCAGTACTTACACCACTATTTTTTTGCCGTACAAGTTTTATCGAACTGTATTTTTTTTGAATCATTTCTGATGTACCATCATCAGAGCCATCATCAACCACAATAATATCATGTGGTTTTTTTGACTGTTTTAGGACTGAATTAATCGCATTTTCAATAAGGTTAATCCTATTATAGGTGGGAATTATTACTGATATTTTCATAGCTAATTAAAAAAACTATCATGATTGCGCATAGAGTAATTAAACATTTAATCTGTTTAACACTAATTCTGATATGGCTAAATCTTGAATACCTAGTCCAACAGATTTAAAAATGGTTACTTCATTATCGTTTGAGCGTCCGGAATTTTTACCATTAGAGATTTGACCAATTTCTGAATAAATATTATCAAAAGACCATTCCTTTTCATTCGCCGCCATGATTAAATCTCCTGCTTCTTTTTTACAGGCGCTTCGAGAGTCAACCACAACCTTTGCTGAGACGATAACCTCGGAGGGAATCTCTATCATTAGGGGTTTAAACGAGCCGATTGCGTTAATATGAACCCCATCCTTAATATCCTGGCGCAAAAAAAGAGGTTTGGTAGATGGTGTAGCCGTACATATAATATCAGCTAAAGCTAGATCGCTTGATTCTCCAGGCCTTGCATGAACAGAATGTATATCAGAAATATAATTAGAAAATTTTTGTGCCGACTTCATATGTCTACTGTAAACAAAAACTTTTTTGATTGAACGTGAACTGATGATTGCCTCCATCTGCGTTCGGGCCTGAACACCTGTTCCAAAGATTGCTGCAACCGTGGCATCTTTATTAGCCAATAGCATTGTAGCAAGACCAGATGCTGCACCGGTTCTTAATGAGGTGACCGTGTCTCCGTCTAATGTCGCAACCATATCACCAGTAAAAGCATCAAACACATTAATATATGCGTTAACAAGAGAAGAACGGTCTGAATCTTGATTATTAGAAACAGTTACTACTTTGGTAATAAAATATTTTCCTCTGTCTCGATAAGCAGACATAAGCAAAACTGTGGCATTTTCCCCATCTATTTCCATTGATGATCGCTGAGGAGATATAGTGATCCCGCTACTAAAATCAGAGAATGCTTTCCCCATACAGAGGATAGCATCTGCCATTGGCACTAAAGACCTTATTTCATGTTTTGAAATGCTAAGCATATCAGAATAAAATATTTTATGAAAACAAAACTATGTTAAATGTTGTTCTTAGAATATTCTGCATATCCACCTTCAAGGCTATATATATTTTTATATCCCAAATTACAAAAATGCTGTGCAGCGCTTTGACTGCTTATGCCTTTATAGCAATAGATCAATATATTATCCTCACGTTGACTGTCCTCAATAAAACCATCTATATTATTATTACTAAGATGAATCGCTTTAGGAATATGTGACTGGCTAAATGAATTTTCATCCCTGATATCTACTATTGTAATATTATCTTCTTTAATAAAATTATTAGCTTCCTCTACTGAAATAGTTTTATATGCATTAGAATCTTCGTTCATGTTTTCTTGCCTTACGCTTGGTTATGAAAATAATTTTTTAGGATATAAACCAGAGTCAACTAGCTTTGATATTTGAAATTTAGCCTGCTTTTTATCCTCCTTATATGTAACCCCAAACCACTGCGAGTCTGTTTTTAAAACATGAACCTCTTCCTTATTTTCTTGAATCAAATTATTTACAACTGTCGGAATTAAAAATTCGCTTTTCAGGTTTTGACTATTTTGGTTTAAAAACTCATTAAACATAATATCTAAGTGACCAAACAATGCCGGAGTAAAACCCCACATGTTCATTGAGACTGGCTCTTTACCATGAAGATCAATTTCACGATCAGAGCTAATATGGTCATTGATCTTCTTTAAATTATGTGTCTCGATAACTGTTATTAGCTTATCATTATCAACCTCACAAAGTCCTCTGGATACTGCCCCATAATCAGATAAGGTTTTGTCCAACTGAAATGCTGCCATGGCAAAATCATTTTGATTATTCATATAATAACCAGCAATAATTTCAAATGATTCTCGTCCATAGAAATCATCGCCATTTATGGCAGCAAAAGGTTCAGATATCGATAATCTAGCTGCTAAGATTGCGTGACCGGTACCCCAAGGATTTTCTCGACCTTCTGGGCAGGTAAATTCTTTTGGGAGATCATGTAAATCTTGATACACAGTCTCTACGTTTATTTTATCACTGTATTTGTTTGATATCTTTTCATTAAACTGGTCTTTAAAATCTTCTCGTATAATAAACACCACCTTATTAAAGCCAGCTTTGATTGCATCATAAACAGAATAATCGATAATTGTTTCTCCATTAGGTCCAACCTCATCCAACTGCTTAAGGCCTCCATATCTTGACCCCATGCCTGCCGCCATGACCAGTAGTGTTAAATCACTCATAATTATTTCCTATCCTTTCGCATTTGCTATTGTGCCTTCAGTTTCATGAACAATATGTGCTCTACCACCAACATTATTGATTGCTTTTTTTACTTCCTCGGGATTTTTCGGACAATATGCAAACATACAGCCACCACCACCAGAACCATTTATTTTCCCACCATATGCCCCCGCATCTAGAGCAGACTTTAACATTAGCTCAATCTTGAGAGTACTCACATTTAGAACATCTCTTAAAATTTGATGATGCTGATTCAATAAATTTCCGAAAATTTCTTGGTCTAATTTAGACTTTTCTAGCTCTTTCTTCGCTTCAAATAATAGATCTCTATTTTGAATCGTCCCGCCTAAAAGTTTTTTTTCATCATTAGTTAAATTGTATTCAGCGATCTCATCATGTGAAATAGTTTGAAAACTTGTTTCAGGTTTAGTCTTCTTCATTTTTTGTAATATAGATAACCGACTGTCTCTACACCTAGATAGAATTCCAAGTGTATTTTTTTGTTCCATAGAATCACCTAGCACAAATGCGCCGAGTTTCGTATTGATTTTTTCTAAATAAATTTTAGGGTCTGATTCTAGATAGATTATTGCTCCCAACGCAGTCGAATATTGATCCATCATCCCTCCTGGTGAGTTAAACTCAACAACCTCTGCCTGGTAAGCAAGTTCGGCCATCGTTTTTCTATCTAACCTCTTTGCATTATCAGCAATATGGCTTAAAAAATGAATCCAACTAACCAAAAGAGATGAGGAACTACTAGTACCAGCTTTAATAGGTATATTACTCTGCAGGTAACACTCAAAACCTTTTGAAAACTTGAATCCGAATTGCTTACAAACCTTTAAACCACTCTTATAATAATCCCTTGAACATGTGTATTCAAGATCATTTAAACTGAATTCTTCAATCTGACCAATATCAGGTTTGTGTATAATCACTTTAGAATCATTCCGATATAAACCCCTTATCGTTGAGTGTAAAGATATACCCATCGCTATAACAGGGAGTCCAAGATAATCCTGATGCTCTCCAAAAAGGCAGATTCTACCAGGAGTTCTTACTTCCATAGCCTATAGATTCCTAATGCTGATATACCCCCAACTACAAATAAGATACTTCCTGCTAAGAGTTCGCTATATAGAATGTTTCCCATTCCCAGCAGCACTGAAAAAACGAATACTGTTCCAAGAAACATCAATAATAAACTATTTGGCAGAGACCACTTATCATCAATTTTGAAATCAGAATACATTTTCCATCCTGGTCCACCAGGGTTTATTTTTTTAACAAATTTTTCTAGGGTCTGCCTATTCTCTTTAGGCGCTAAAAATGTAGCAATAACCCAAACAGCGGTTGTAACAAGTGCGCCAATGACAATCTTTTGCCATCCTAGCAGGCTTTCATTAATAAAATTAAGATAACTCGCAATGATCAGTGAGCTAACCATAGCAATTATCTCAGTGTAGGCACTTATCCGCCACCAGAACCATCGCAATATATAGATCAGTCCTGTTCCAGAGCCAAGTAACAATAACAATGAAAATGCTTGCTCAGCGTTTGTAAGCAGTAATCCTGTTATTGCTCCAAGAATTATAGAGAAAACCGTAAAAACTCTTCCGACTAAGACCAGCTTCTTTTGACTAGCATTAGGATTAATAAATCTATGATAAAAATCATTTACCAAATAACTAGCCCCGAGGTTTACCTGGGTAGACATTGTGCTCATAAACGCGGCAATAAGTGAGGCAGCAACTAAGCCTAACAACCCTGAGGGTAAAAGAGTAAGCATCGCAGGGTAAGCAATATCATGCCCAAGCTTATTTTCAGATATATCAGGGAACTTATATTGAATATCACTCAGGTCCGGAAAAATAATTAACGATGAAAGAGCAATCAATATCCAAGGCCAGGGCCTTATTGCATAGTGTGCTATATTAAAAAGAAGTGATGCCCCAATAGCATTGACCTCATTCTTTGAAGATAACATCCTCTGCGCAATGTATCCCCCGCCGCCGGGCTCTGCGCCAGGGTAATAGCTCGCCCACCACTGCACAGCTAAGGGGATAAAAAGTGTGGGCACCCAAATATCAGGATTAGATAGATCTGGTAATAATGATATTTTATCTTTTACATGTGGGTGCGCTATGAGGTTTTGGATTCCACCTATCTGCTCAAGATTAAGAATATATAAACACCCCCAAATTGAGCCTGTCATCGCTAAAATAAATTGAAAAAAATCAGTAATGATTATGGCTCTTAGCCCGCCAAGGGTACTATATAAAAGAGTGATTGAACAGGCAATTACTAGCGTAAGCCATCCAGGCCAGCCTAATATTATTTCACCAAATTTTATAGCAGCAAGACTGACCGATCCCATTACCAACACATTGAAAATAAGACCCAAGTATATCGCCCTAAAGCCGCGCAAAAAAGCTGCAGGCTTTCCGCTGTATCTGAGTTCATAAAATTCTACATCTGTTAATACTCCGGATCGATGCCAGAGTTTTGCATAAACAAATACTGTTAGCATACCCGTCAAAAGAAAAGACCACCACACCCAGTTCCCACTTACTCCATTTTGACGAACTAAATCTGTGACAAGGTTAGGAGTGTCTGTTGAAAATGTCGTAGCAACCATAGAAATCCCAAGTAGCCACCATGGCATATTCCCACTAGCTAAGAAGAAGGATCGGGTATCTTTACCTGCCTGTTTTGCTCCCAATATTCCTATGATAATTGACAACAGAAAATAAATACCGATGACTGCCCAATCGAGCTGCGAAAGATTCATTTATTAGTACTCTGGGTTTAACCCAAAAATTGGTTCATTGACTTTCCATTGACCTCGGGTAAAATCTGGAAATTTTACCGGCGCACTTCCCAGACGTATTGATTTTTCTGATAGCGGACTAATAACGCTCATACTTGCCGCATCATAGACATCTAAAGGTGGCCGGAGTCCTCGTTTTAGTGGTTCTACAAAAGCATTTAATATAAAAAAATCCATCCCCCCATGGCCCGAGCCAGCAGCCTGCTTCTCAAATCTCTGCCATAATGGATGGTCGTACTTTTGTAAATATTCTTGATCTGACTCCCAACGGTGCTCATCTTCACTTACCCCTTGGAGATATATCGAGTTGTTATCTACCATCCAAATCCCCTCTGTCCCTTGTACTCGAAAATTTAAACTATATGGCCGTGGTGAACTTGTGTCATGACTTAGGACTACAGTTTGACCATTTTCACACTTGATAACAGTCGTAACAATATCTCCCAATTTAAATTTTATTTCCGCATTGGGATGGTTTGGGCCGCCCTGATCAACAATATGCTTATGTAGGCCCCGAGATTGTGAGGCAGTTGAAGTTAGATGGACAAAACGATTCCCCCTGTTTATGTCTAACATTGTATTTATTGGTCCAATACCATGGGTAGGATATAGATCTCCGTTTCTTTCTAAAGAGTGTTGCGTCCTCCACTTAGACTCGCTATACCCTTTGTTATTAAACTCTACTCCTCCCCCATAAGGTTGTTTGCCATTATTGAATTTTACATCACGTAGATCATGCTGATAACCTCCCTGACAATGAAGAATCTCTCCGAATACTCCTTCGCGGACCATATTCAGGACTGCCATTACATCTCTCCGGTAACAAACATTTTCCATAAGCATGCAATGACGGCCTACATTTTCGGAGGTATTAACCAGATCCCACAGCTCTGCAACAGTCAAAGCAGCAGGACACTCTGTACCTACATGTTTACCTTCCTGCATTGCCGCGATAGCCATTGGATGATGCCACTCCCATGGAGTAGCAATATATACAGCATCGAGATCCTCTCTTTTTACAAGGTTTAAAAAATCGTGGTCTCCATTTTTATACACATCTGGAGGGGTGCCTTGTCCATTTTTAATAACATTGAGTGTTTTGTTAATCATCTCTGAGTCAATATCACAAATTGCCCTAATATCAACATCTCCTCTCAGTAATGACAAATTAATCATCCACTGTCCACGAAGCCCAGTGCCAATAACACCTAATCTTAATTTTTTATCAGAGCTGATTGCGCCTATACCTTGCGACCCTAACAAGGCAGCTGACGCA
>TARA_B110001454_G_scaffold219188_1_pt1 | contig 10579 bp, 8 predicted proteins | sample TARA_B110001454 | Tara Oceans TARA_B110001454 (sample SAMEA4397004) | marine metagenome | biome: Polar Biome; feature: [MES] marine water layer (ENVO:01000295) within the mesopelagic zone...; material: water (ENVO:00002006), including particulate matter (ENVO:01000060) such as...... | reverse complement strand
TAATACCAAACGTTTTTTTAACGATTGCCCGCAGTTCGTTAAAAATAGGCGAGCTCTTGTTCGCTTGGTAATGGTTTTGATTACCCTGCTTACTCTCCACCAGCAGCCCCGCATCGGCTAACTTGCCTAGCTCTCGGCTAATCACACCAATGCCCATATCTGCTAGCCGCACGACCTCTCGCAGATAGAAGCTTCTATCTGGCTGGCCAAAGAATAGCGCTAATACTTTTTGCTGCCCCTTGGTAAAAAGAGCATCACCTATGCTTGTCGTCATACCTGCCTCATCTGTTCCCAATATGGGTACCACCGTTCCCAATATGGGTACTATAAGCCTCAAGTTGAATGCTGTCTAGCTCAAGCCTTACGAGAGCAGTGAAAGAGAATACATTAATCACTAAATCCTCCTACCTAGCAGCTAAGAACTAACCTAACTGCTTCCTTATAATTTAGTAATTTATTAACTACAGTACTAACAACTAGATTTAATCTGGTGCTCCATATAAACGAGCTCCCATATCTAGCGTACCCACCGGGCGATTGGCTTTATTAGAAAATCCTAAACAATGAAATTCAACACGACCTTGATAACTCTCAATCATCTCTAGAGCCTTAATATTGATAGCTAAGCACACTACGTGAACTGGCTGCTGGTATGAATCAGGAAGAGATTCAAGAATATTGCGTATCGTATTACCTGTATCGATTACAGAATCGATAATTACTAGGCCTTTAGACTCATCCATATCATAAATAATATCCTCAGGCATCTTACTCATGATAAATCTGCCATCAAAACTTTCACAAAAGCCATTGGCTATATAATTACCCGACCTTGGTATTGATAGCACTTGATAGTCAGCTGAATCAAGCTCAGTTTTTTCAATAAATGGCTTAACAAGCTGAGTACCAATCTCATAATGCTTCTTACGTAAGGATGATGGTGATAAATCACTCTCAAACTGGGTCTTATAAAGCTCTCTTAACTTAGTATTTTTGCTCAAATAATAGTCATTTAAATAATAAACATCATCAAAGCCTACTTCAAAAAATTGCCCAGCCAAGGAGATATTATTCAAAATTCCAAAGGCAATGGAATTCAGCAAGCAATAATCTTCTGCGCCTTGAAACTCTTCCTCGGCAAGTTCATTCAAAACATCAATACTGCACTCACTTCTATTGCGCTTGCCCGATTTATTATCACTGTCAATATTAGAGGCAATAATCTCATTAGGGGTATTTAAAAATATAAGCCCATCCGATACATCTTTATTATCAGATGCCATTGCGTTAACTCTCAGGCCAGTCTTTGAGTTCGTAACAAACATGTGACCATCTAAAAACGTGTACGAATTATTCTGCTTATCATTCAAAAACGAATGATGAAGGCCATTAATCAAAGCTTCACGCTTTTCATGAGATATTGCATCTAGGCTTTTAGGGTTTTCTATTCCCTTTTGTTTAATGAAATCCATAAAACGCCCAGAGGTCTGCGGTGCAGCGCCACCATCAATACATTCAGCCAGCTGCTTGCACACTGTTGTTTTACCCGCGCCCGCTAAGCCCACGATATAATAAAGTTTATTGCTATCCATGTTTAATCACCTCACCCATATACTTCTCAGCTTTTGCTACTATTTTTTCTATATCTGTACTCACTTGCTCAGCAACCGGTATTTGAGAGCAATTACCAACTGTGGCACAGGAATAACACGCTTGTTTTGGTTTAGTAGAATTCAAGTATTCATCAATAGCAGACAATGAAGTTATCGACTCTATTAACAGCCCCTGCTCATCCCATTTCTTCTTCGCAATACGAGAGCAAGAGAATAAGCGGCCACGCTCTAGGGTCACGTCATAACTTCTATAGAAGCAAGTTTTCCAATGCTCTTCTGTTTCCGAAACATCATTTTCAACTTCACTTAATAAATCGTCCCAGGCATCTTTTCTGCGAAAGTCGATTTTATTGCTATAACCAGAAGCTTCTAAATATTGACGCCAATGGGTTTCAAAACGATCAGTGCAAATATAATCACTAATAACAACGCTATCTAACTGTTTTAAAACAGCCGTGGTTACGCCCTGTGGATAAAGGCCATTAGTCACCAACTCGACTTGATCTGCGATATCAACTAAGCGAATTTGAGTTATATACTCAGCCAATGATTTTGCTAAAGCGGCTTCTCCCCCCACCAGCACGACCTTACCGATCGACAAGCCTAAGCTTTTTAATTTCTTCAGCGCCTTAATATGCTGATCAATACCCTCTCCCTCCACCGCAGCAATTTGATTGGGTACATTAAAGCCGCAACCACGGCAGGTTAAATTGCATTTATTGGTTACCGTAATTTCTAATTCTCGTATCTTTAAATTAGAAGAGTTAGAAAAAGGATTGGCATTTTTTCTTGTTCTCTTACCTGAATTATTCGCGAGGCTATTCACTGAAACAATATTATTCATATCTTTATATCCATATTTAAAATGCACCAACCCCTATCGAAAATTCAATATAAAAATTAGTGCACATTAATGTTTAATTATTTATCTAGAATTCTTAGTAAGGTGCCAACCATCGGCATACCCGCATGGATACGCAAACAATTTCTTGTCCTGCTCTTGAGCAATTATTTTGGCTCTTTGTAAAGCTTCCGATTTGTTTCGATAGAGTGCCTTTGCCTTTCCATTCCCTCCGACGCAATAAAGGCATTTTGAGCTGGGTGTTTTACGATCTTTAGGAGATAGGTGCCACTTATCACAAACATCGCATTGATACGGCTCCATATCTTTCTCAAACATCATACGGGCATAATTAGCTGAATTTTCAGCTTCAACTTCTGAATAGTATTCCGTTAAAGGTTGGCCTGTTTGCTTACCAAAACATGTTGAACTTTTCATAATTAAATGCTCCCTTTATTTACAAGTGTCAGGCACACGACAAGCACACTCACTAGGAACATGGCAGGCATGATCTTGGCAACGAGAGGCCACCTCACCCAACGGAGAGGAACCAGGGTAAGCACCAAAATGCTTTTCATATAATTCTTGGGTTTCTTTAAAAGCAGATTGAAGATTGCGGTAATCTTCTTTTCCATAGATGCCAAAGTACGGATAATGATCCATAAACTGTCCAAACATTACATTGCAATCTTCACGATAGGCTTTAGTGTCCAAGATATGCGCATGCCATATTTTATCCACAAGCTTGCTTGGCACCATCGAGACACCGGGGTAACACAACTTAAGACTTAGAAAACGACGATACTCTTGCTCACCAAAAGCCCATTCTTGCTCTGTCATCTCTGCCTCATTACTGGCCGTATATTTATGGCGTAAACGTGTGAAATCTAAAGCGGCTACCGCAGGCTCTAAGCCTTTGACTGACAACAAGGTCGAAACCGACACTAGGTTATGTGAAATTGAATAGGTGGGTATATTGTGTGACATCAAACTAACTCCTTTATTAATGAAGAAGCTAGTCTGATTTAGTGGAATCCACTAAAAAGGCTTTTTTTCGATTCTTTGAAAAATATCAGCGTTTAAAGATATCCAACATATCATCAAACGCTTTTGCCTCTTTATAGCGGTTTTCAATCATGCTTTTGTATTTAGCAGCAGTTCCTGTGATCTCATTAAGCGTCTGAGCAATGTCATAAGCACGCTCAAGCTCTTGAGGATCATCAGAAAAATAGCAATCCATCATGATCATCACGTCTTTAGCGCACGCACCTTCATGATTTAAGGCAAATACAACACTCATTTCCTTCAGCTGAGGAAGTTCAAGAAAGGGATTGCTCAATTTTTTATCTTTAAAAGGAAAGTCAGTCTGCAATTCACAAAGAAAGCGCTCGAGCGCCTCCGAGTTAATTTGCACACCAGCGACTTCAGTACGCTGACCAATGGCTTCTCTTAAATACTCAACCTGATCTTCACGCTTTTTGGCATTGGTCAAGATACCCTTAATGCTCGCAGGTTTAGGGAAGAAACCTTGCAAGATGATCACATTATATAAAGAAGTGAACTGCTCTTCTTTATAAACTCGCTTATCATTCCCGCCGATTGGTGACGGGATGCGTTTTGGTCTTAAAACCCTTTTGTCATCGTCTTTTTTGCCTTCCAAAGTAGCAATACTATCTTTTAGCTTTTTATAGTGGCTCAACTCTATATTGAAAAGCTTTCTCATCGCCTCTGAAATAGAATATTCCATATTAACGGCCACAAGCGGCTGAGAGTAACTTACTCAAATTACGATAACGATCCATAAAAGGCTCTTGTGCTGAGATAAAGCTAGCTTGCTCATACCAGTCATACGACGAGCATCCTGAGCGCCCAGCAAGTGTTTCCAGTATTCCTTTACAATACCCTGCACTAAATGAATCTGCATTCGATGCCATTTTATCAGCTAAGAATGCTTTTTCAGTACGATTTTCATAAATTTTAACCAATGAGCTACAGCCTTTAACAAACAATTCTTCTTCGGCATCAAGGGAATATGAATTAGCGGAAAAAAATACCAAACTCATTAATAAAAGTGACTTAAACTTTAACTTCATTCTGATACTCCGGTGTTTCTTCAGCTTTCTCAACTATCTCATTATTCTTAGCTAGCTCTTCTTCGGCGCTTTTCAATCCTGAGTTTTTTAATTCTGTGTTTTTTAATTCTGTGTTTTCAAAACCTGCGCCAACCAGCTCTGATTCACCGACTGCTACTTCAGTTGTTTCTAAGGTTATATTCTTCTTTACGGGTGCAGAAAAGTAAAATATCAAAATCCAGAAGGCCATTACAATGAGGTCGTCTAGATAATCAGCAGTAAAAAAAGTGCGCATAAACTTATCTAACGATTCACCTTCAGCGTAAGCGGCAAATATCGTAACCGCACTTAAGGCTAATAGAAAAACGTTAACAATCCCCGCGTTGATTAACGTTTTAGCCATGCTAGTAAAAATAGATTGTGAATTTTTCTTCGCATACTTCCATTGACGCCAAATCAAGCCAGCTATAATTACGAAGAAGAAAAATTCAACGGCCGATACGTCAGCTAAGCCTGCATCGTTACCGAATATCACTATATACTGTAAATATAATGCAGCTGCCCCAATTAAGAATAGACATACAATCCAACTCCATTTAAACAATCCTCTAAACATTAGGGTAAAAAATACATCTACCTTTCCTAAGATCGATGAGTTCACTTCCTGATCCACTTGCTACCGCCTTTCCAATAATGATAATTCACTTATTATAACCAATTAAGCTTGCACTTTCCCACCAGCAATCATCTCAAAAATAAGTTTCTGAAATCGAGCGTTCTTAGCAGGATCAGACAACAACTGCATCATCTGATTCTGATGGGCTTCGCTGCTGTTCATAATGGCGTCGTCCATAGCTTGGGGGAAATCCCCTAGCATGGCTTGCTCAGCGGTATTTTCAGATATCTGCTGCATCACCCGCGCGTTTTCCATTACCTTGTCTTTAACCGTATGGGCGTAGTTCACCATGTCGTTATCGGTGAGTTCATCGGTAATAAACAATTCATTAAGCCGTGCAACGATTTGTGATAAAAACTCTTCTTTAGGGTCTTTGGCTTTTGCACTGCCCATTGCATCGCCTGGCTCTAGTTTGTATTCAGCGGTATCTTCTTTTAGTTGAATATCTTGCTGGCGAATCTTAGATAAGCGGTAATGGCTTAATACAACGTGGCTTAAATCAATCTCGTCTTCTTCTATGGCCGATTCACGCAGCATCGGGCGTAGATTACGGGCGTATAAGCTGAGTTTTTCTAAGTCTTTATCGCCGTAATCACAAATCTGCGACATAAATTCATAAAAGCGAACAAAGGTGCCTAAATCTTTCTTAAAGATCTCTAGGGCATCTTTTTCTTGTTTGCAGTCTTTAAAGCTATTTTCAGCATTGGCTATTAATACTGCATCGCCAGTTTTCTTGGTGCGTTCAAACATCTCTTTAGCACGTTTAAAAGCATCAATGGCCGATTTGTAGCGCATCGTCCAACGTTCAACAGCGGGTTTGCAAATATTGGAAAGCGCGGCGTTGCTTTTACTTTTTACGAAGAAGGCATCGCAAAACTGATCTACTTCATTCCAAGTAAAAATACTCGCGGCACGAAGTTTATCAGACAGTTCGAAGATCAAGTTAGGGTCAGACACATCCGCGAGTTCGGCGGTTTGATAGTACGGCTGAAACGATTCTAAAATCTCTTCCGCTTCATTGAAGAAATCCAATACAAAGGTGCCTGTCTCGGCTTTGCCCGGAAAGGTTCGGTTTAAGCGTGACAAGGTTTGTACGCACTCGACTCCGCCTAGTTTCTTATCCACGTACATGGCACAGAGCTTAGGCTGGTCAAAACCTGTTTGGAACTTGTTAGCCACAATCATCACTTGATAATCGTCACTATCAAACGCTTTACGCATATCACGGCCTTTAAGGCCTGGGTTCATATTAGACTCTGTAAACTTCTCATCAATTAATTCGGCGTAGTTTGGGTCTTTATCGCCGCTCTTTTTTTCATCATAGAGGTCAACTTCACCCGAGAACGCGACCATGGCTTGTAGTTGGTTATATCCTTTCTCGCCTTTCTTAGACGTAAGGTATTTATCAAAGCCTATCTTGTAACGCACCGCTTCTTTACGCGAGCTGGTTACGATCATGGCTTTCGCTTGGCCACCCAATAGCCCCATTACATTGTCTTTAAAGTGCTCAACAATCACCTGCACTTTTTGGCTGATGTTGTAATCGTGCAAGCGTACCCATTGATTGAGTTTTACCTTGGCTTTTTTGCTTTCAACTTCTTGATCACTACCTTCCATCTTCATGGCTAGGTTATAAGCCACCTTGTAATTGGTGTAGTTCTTTAATACATCAAGAATAAAGCCTTCTTCAATCGCCTGACGCATGCTGTACACATGGTAGGCCTCTGGCATGTTATCGGGCTTACTGGCAGGTTCATCGGGCTTAGGCAAACGACCAAACAGCTCTAGAGTTTTGGTTTTAGGGGTCGCGGTAAACGCCAAATAACTTAAGTTCTTAGCCTTTTTACGCGAGGTAACCGCCGCCGCTATAATATCGTCAGTAGTGAGTTCATAATCGTCACCCTTGTCTGCTAAGCCACTTGCAGAAGAATCCTCCATCATCAGCACTTCTTTCAACTGACGTGCGGTACTGCCTGTTTGTGAGCTGTGCGCCTCATCGGCAATAACAACATAGTTACGATTCTTCAACGCTTTGCTATTGGCAATCGCCTTTAATACATAAGGAAAGGTTTGAATCGTTACAATAATAATCGGCTGCGAGTTTTCTAAGGCGCTAGCGAGTTTCTCTGATTTAGAACCATCACCCTCATTGCGATTAATACGCCCTACAACACCTTCTACCGAAGTGAACTGCGAAATCGTTTCTTGCAGCTGATCATCCAATACCGTTCTATCCGTAACGACAATCACCGAATCGAATAACTTATTACCTTCGGCTGTATGAATACTGGATAACTGATGGGCCGACCACGCAATAGAATTCGATTTACCTGAACCCGCGCTGTGTTGAATTAAATACTTCTGCCCTGGACCTTCGTCTTTCGCCGCGTTCACCAGTTTATTTACCACATCCCACTGGTGGTAACGTGGAAAGATTAGGGTTTCTTTTTTGTACTTACGCCCTTCCCAATCTTCTTTCTCTTCAATTTGTAAATGCACAAAGCGCGCAAGAATATTTAGCAGATTGTCGGGTAATAAAACCTCGTTCCATAAATAATCGGTAGCGTATTGATTAATGTCGGCAGGTACATCGTTACCCGCGCCACCGTCTTTGGTGCCCTTATTGAACGGCAAGAAAAAAGTTTCATTCCCTTCTAAACGGGTGGCCATATACACTTCGTATTGGCTTACCGCGAAATGCACTAAGGCACCGCGTTTAAAGCTAAGCAAAGGTTCTGCTTTTTTGGTCGTTGGGTCAATCGCGAAACGCGTGGTTTTATACTGCTTAATGGCGTTTTGTACCGCTTGCTTAAATTCTGACTTCAATTCTAATGTCGCAATAGGCAAGCCATTAACAAACAATACCAAATCAATGCGCCATGCCTTCGCTTTTTTGCCTGTTGCCGCTAACTCGTCTGCATTCGCACTATTATCGGTACACCAGGGGCTATACACCAACTCTGGCACGACACGTAAACGGTTTTGCTTATAACGGGCTAAGGTATCGGGGTTTAGGTCATGCTCGGGCTTAAACTGACATAAGCTAAAACGTGTACCACGGTCACGCAGTTCATGGCGCAATACACCAAGGGTTCCAAAGGTACGCAGTTCCTTATTAGAATAAGAAGTAGCCCCTCTTGGGTCGGCTTTATTTAGCTGTGAGGCAACAAGCTCTAAAAACTTTTGTTCGGTATCGTTAGGGTATAACGCGCTGAACTTTTGCCATTGCTCGTCTTGGGTATCTTGTACAAAACCTAAAACGTCTTCTGAATATAAAGCCAGTTCACGATTGTAGTTCTCGGGTTTACCCAATAACCAACCGTTAGCGACTAGCTGCTTAATCATGTCGTTTTGGAAAACAAACTCCGTGGACTTATCGCCGCCGTACAACTTGCTCATGAACAAGCCTCTTCATACTCATCTTCGCTTACATTTTGCTTATCTGGATATTCAGGCAGACACTTAAAGATCTCATTACTATCGGACCAACTATCTATCAATACTTCTTTTGCAGGTCGCTTTAAACCCTCAACAGCCCAGCGCTTGATGGCAAAATTAAGCATTCTTTGCTCTCGTATATCTAAGAACATTTGATACACACAATACCAGTAGTTCCGCACTTGGCGCTTGTAATCACCAGCATCATCAATAGACTTCTGAGCAGTTTTAAAATCTTTCTTTAACTCTCGTATCATCAAAGTATTAGGCTGGGCTTTCGTCCCTTCAAAATACTCTTCAATTTTCTCTTCGATACGATGATCATTAACTTTTATATTGATCGTCTCCATCAATATAATAAAATTACCTAAACGCCTCTTATTTATGTCGAGATCGTCCTCATCATTGGTAACTGTGAGTTCTTTTCTAGCCCAAATGTGTTCTTGATGATAAAAATCATTCGGAGACACACTATCTCGTGATGCAACAAATCGGGTTATTTGAGAAGCCTGACGATTCTGACTTAATAAATGATCTTCATAGCTACCCAAGAAAAACTTCAAGCCCTGCCACTTATAATAATCACCTGCTTCATCATGATCTAAGGTTAAATACTGAACAAACTTGTAATCATTGGCATTCTGATCAATAAAAGAAATTAATTTAACGTGAAGTATTTCATAATTATCCAAGCTTTCTTCAGACGAAGTTTTATCAAATGTATCATTATAAAAATCATAGGCCATTTCAAACAACTCACCTTGCCCAGTATCATTACGATTTGCCACGCCAGTAACGTAATAACGAAAGTTTAGTTTTTCTACTAAACCAAGTAGAGTCGCTCTTTTATCTGCATCTTTTTCAACTGCAAAAATTGACACGACTAGTGGTAATACAGATGCATTTGCAGGGTGTAAAGAAATACGCTTTAGGTGAAGCTTTTCGTCAGCACTTAAGCCAGATAGTTCAGGGCGCTGTAAATCCGCATAGGTTTTTGCACAACTGACAATAAAATCTACAAAACCTGCCAATTCAGACCAATGATCAGGTTCTTCCGGTATATAATTCAACTTAAGGTTGTCGTAGACATGATAGCTACGACTCTTATTCGTGTCTTCGAATACAATCCAGCATACTCGTAAAAAACGATTTTCATCGTCATTGCTTGTATAATTGGCTGTATTCAAGGCTTCCAATAGCACAGGCCAACTATCGTTAACTTTATTTTTTAAATCAGCTTTCTGATGGCGCCCTGCAAAATAGATTAAATAATTCTTAATTTTTTCTAATTCACTAAGTGGCTTTCCTCTGTTATTGATCACTTCAAACATGATGCCTATTTCTGCATCTTGTTCAGGCGCATATAACAAAAATCCTAATTGTTTTGTTACTGCGAGGTAAATACCTTCAAGCTCATTATCATCTAGCTCATTGAGGAATTCAGAAAACTGTAAGCATGCGTCAACAATATTCTGATCTGCTTTATTCTTCACCTTCTGATTTTTGGGCTGGCCTTCAATTAACACCTCATGAAACAGGGGCGCACGAATGGAGCCAAGTTGCAGTTGATAACAAGTATTACCTGTTTCAATGCCAGAGCGTATGTAAATGGATTCAATATTTTCGAGTGTATCTCCCCCTAAAGCGTTCAAACTTCTTTCTTTTGCGCTTCGCAGTAAACAAGATATTAAGATGACAAGAGAAGTTATACGCTGCTGACCATCGACCAAATCAAAAACAGAACTGTCTTGATTACGACTTGCTACCACTGTACCTGTAAAGTGCCGATGTGATAGCGACACCAGTTGCTTAATATCGCCTATCAAATCACTACGCTGCTCTTCTTCCCACGAATAACCACGCTGATAATCGGGTACGCTTAACTGACGTTTACCTGAGTGAAAAATGTCTCTTAATGTAAGTAATTCAAATTCTGTAT
>TARA_B110001454_G_scaffold135132_1_pt1 | contig 10579 bp, 7 predicted proteins | sample TARA_B110001454 | Tara Oceans TARA_B110001454 (sample SAMEA4397004) | marine metagenome | biome: Polar Biome; feature: [MES] marine water layer (ENVO:01000295) within the mesopelagic zone...; material: water (ENVO:00002006), including particulate matter (ENVO:01000060) such as...... | reverse complement strand
AAATCTTTGTCGTTACTGATGCCCTTATGTAGTCAATTTTTCATCATATGTAATACCACTCCTTTTTTTCCACAAAAAAATATTCTTTAAACTAATATTACATCAATATTACTTGATTCTAAAAGATCTAAAAGATCAACAAAGACTTATAAGTAATATAACATAAGTAATATGAAAGAGCATAGACAATAAAGGTATTGAGTAGGTTATTAGTATCCGGTTTAAACCATTAGGTCCAACAATTTCCACAAATCCTTGGTCAGTAATTTTAGTTACCTTAACTCCTTTTTTTGAAAAATCCGCTAAGGATTGAAAAAAAGGAGTTAAATTCCATATACTACTCAGTATATGATTTCTCTTATTGGTGATATACCAACCAAGAGTAACACCTAAGGTAATTATACATAAAGGTATTATTTTATCGGGGGAGATTATAACAGGTGATGCTGGTTCTAAAATTTTAGATAACATGAATCCCCCTACAATAGAAAGAGTTCCTAAGACGGAAAGAGGAATTTTTTCAAATTTTCCTCTTTCCCCCCATGACTTTATCGACGGTTCATTACTTCTTCTACTAAAAATTGAAAATAGTATTAGCTTAACAGAATATGCAGCTGTTAATCCTACTCCCACCAAAAAAATAATTATTATAAAGTAACTTTTTCTATTAGAAAAATATATTTCTAAAATTATATCTTTTCTATAGAACCCTGCTATAAAAGGGAATCCTATTAAAGCAAGATTTGCAATATTTAAAAAAATTCTTGGAAAAATAATTCCAAGCATTCTGTTGTTGTAGGATCGGGATTCTTGAGATCCGTATAGTGAGTGAATCATTGATCCTACACATATAAAAAGCAGAGCTTTAAATATTGCATGAGAAAGTAGATGGAAAAAACAGTATATTTTTTCATTAAGACCAATAGAAACTATCATAACTCCTAATTGGGATAGAGTAGATAAAGCTACTACTTTTTTAATGTCTATTTCTGAGCAAGCACATAATCCAGCTATGATTATGGTTATTGATCCGATAATTAAAATGGGTCCCATAACGTTTAAGTTGAAACGGATTAATATGTAAACACCAGCGGTTACTAAAGTTGAAGAGTGTACTAAAGCTCTAACAGGTGTGGGAGCAGCTATTGCTGCTGGTAATCAAGAAGAAAAGGGAATTTGTGCACTTTTGGTCATCCTTAATAGAATCATCAATATAAATACTAATATAAATTTTGATTGTATTAAAGAATGAGGCTCAATAAATATTAAAGGAATTAACACTAAAAAAAAACAATCTCCAAGTCGATTAGTTAAAGCTGTAATCATTCCTGACCCTAGTGATTTACGATTTTTGTAGTAAATAACTAACAAAAAAGAAGTTACTCCTAATCCATCTCATCCAATCAAAATTATAAAAATATTTCTAAAAAAAATTAGGCATACTATTGATATTACAAATAAAATAACTAATGAAATAAATCGTTTATAGTAAGATTCCTCTATTATGTAATAATATGATCATATAATTACACATCTTGAAACAATTATTAGTAGTGAAAAAAAATAAGTTGAATACATATCTAATATGATTTCTACGTTTAGTCTCCTTATTAAATTAATTCTTATTGAAGAATTGATTGAGGTCATTATGATAATGACTATTACTCTTGCTGTTATTAAATAAATTTTTATCATTTAATTTCACTAAGATTTATTAACTTACTTTTTTAGAGCATTGGTTTCTAAGGGAATTTCCATTTTTAAGGTATGAACTTAATAACTTTATTAGTTTACTTAGATTAGAAAAAAAAAATACCTAGGGTCAAAAAGTAACATCAAAAAATTCTACTTATGATGCTAAAATTTTGATTTAGGACTAATAAATTTTTTCTCTTTATATTTTTACCATGTATAAGGGATATATAAAGAAATAAATTGTATAATACTGCTAAAAGGGCTATAGGAATAAATAAGATCAATCTCCAAACAAACAATGATATCAAAGAAGTAATCGCGATTACTTCTGATCATAAATTGATTGAGGGGGGGACTCCTATATTGGCCCTAATAATTATTATAGAAATCAATATAACTAGAGGAGTAGAAACGTTTCCTTTATTTATCACCATTAATCGAGTGTGGGAGTTTCTGTAGAGGTTACTTGCTAAAGCAAATATACTAGGTCTACAGACTCCGTGAGCAATAACTATTATTGTTGCTGCAGAATAACCAATTTTTAGCTGTCTTACCAATCCTACAGTAACTATAGTTATGTGTACTACAGAAGAATAAGCAATTAGAGCTTTTATGTCAGATTGACGAAAACAAATAAATGAAGAAATTAAGGCTCCTACCATTCTAATAAATAGATAGACCATTAAAGTTTTTGTTACTGTTATGTTAGGTAAAAACAAGAACAGTCCATAGGAACCTAGTTTTAAAAGAATGCCTGCTAAGAGTATTGATCCTGCTACTGGAGCTTCAACATGAGCTTTGGGTAACCAAATATGTACTAAAAATATAGGCGTTTTTACTATAAAAGCTATAGTCAAAATAGCTACTACAAATTCTTTTTTAAAATTTCTCAAATCATTCGTGAAAATCGATAATGAGTCATGACTTGTTATAATAAATATTAGTAGAGGAAGGGATGTGATAACGGTGTATATGATAAAGTAAACGCAGGCTTGCAATTTTTCTGGTTGATATCCATAATACCAAATCATAAAAAAAGTGGGTACCAGCGTGAACTCAAAAGAAATATAAAAAACTAAAATTCTACTGGTAGAAAAACATACTCAAAGTGTTAACAGCAAAATAAAATTTAAGAAATGGAAAGTTCTTCCAATCTCAATTTTATTTTGGAGGATTATGAATTGGAACAATCAAAAAGACAAAATAATTAGTATTTTTGATAATCCTGTAGGAGAATATAATATAAATGTTGTTTTATTTATTGGAGCTAATTCTGAAAAGAATATTAACACCATAACTGGGACTAATATAGCTGGAATAAATAAAGGACACACAAAAGTAGGTTTATATATGAAATTCATATTTTCTTTCTCCTGAAAAAGGAGTTAAGTAGTAACCGTCTCACATTTCACGTAATGGAGTTCTAAATAAAAAGTATGAAAAATAAATAACAGAAAAGACTTGCCTAATAGTAACGTAAGGCTCTTCTACGGGTCAAGCTCCTCCTAAGGTTAATATTCCAAAAGAAATAATTAAAAGTCAAAAGTACACTTGAGATAAAGGATAAAAAGCCATATTTTTTATAGCATTAAAATGGTAGAAAGGTAAAAAAAACAAAACTATTAATGAAGCAAACAAACCAATAACTCCTCCTAATTTGTTAGGAATAGATCGTAAAATTGCGTAAGCAAAGAGGAAATACCATTCAGGTACAATATGTGGAGGAGTTGACATAGGGTTGGCAGGAATAAAGTTGTCAGGTTCTCCTAACATATTAGGTGCTACCATAACTAGTATGGTTAATATGAGTATGACACCAAAAAATCCTACTACATCTTTTACAGAGTAGTACCAATGGAAAGGGATCTTGTCTGTGGAAGAAACAATCCCAAGGGGATTGTTTCTTCCCGTTTCGTGAAGAAAAAAAATATGAATTGCTGCCATAGCTGTTACAATAAAAGGAACTAAAAAGTGAAGAGTGAAAAATCGAGTTAAAGTAGCATTTTCCACGGCAAAACCTCCTCAGATTCAAACAACTAAATCGACTCCTACATAAGGGATTGCCGAAAAAAGATTAGTGATTACTGTAGCTCCTCAAAACCTTATTTGGCCTCAGGGAAGTACGTATCCTAAGAATGCTGCAGCTATCACTAGGATTAATAGAATAACGCCTACTCTTCATGTCTTAGCATACAGGAATCTACCATAATATAATCCTCGGCCAGTGTGACAATAAAGTGCTATAAAAAAAAATGAGGCTCCATTAGCGTGAGTAGTACGTATAAATCAACCTCCATTCACGTCTCGGCAAATGTGATTTACTGAACTAAAAGCAAGTTCAATATCAGTTGAATAATGTATTGCAAGAAACAGGCCTGTAACCAATTGTACTCCTAGCACAAGACCTAGAATACTACCAAAATTTCATCATGATGAAATATTTACTGGTGAGGGTAGATCAATAATAACACCATTTATAATTTTTACTAACGGATGAGTTTCACGAAATCGCTTTTTTATCATTATGATATACGTAGTGATCCTTTAGAGCATTCTACTAGCTCAACAACAGATAGCATCACTAATAACAAAACTAACCCAATGATTATTATTACAACACCTCTTAGGTATAATTCGTTTACCAAGTTATTACTTTGGGTGTCAGAAAAAATAGATAAGTAGGCTAGAAAACTTGTAAAAATAATAGGGTTAGCTATACAAGGGTAGATGTAAAATTCTTGTAAGGGGATTAGTATAAAACAGTAAGTAAACAAAACTATTATCCCTCCTACATAAACAATAAAAAGAATTAACCCAAGTAAAGTGTTAGTTATAGCTATAACTAATGAAAAAAGTAATAAAATAAAAAAAAATGCCACTCCTATTCTAAAAGGATTTGATAAAAAAACAATGTGAATTGAAGAGGTTAAAGCTAAAGCAAAAATAAATTTTATTTAGTTAATTTATAATACTGACTTTGGAAGTCAGAGAAAGAAAATTTAATGACTTCAAATCGTTTTTTATAAACTCTTTGTATTAGTTCATAGAATATATTTTTGAAAAAAATAAGGTGTTTTGTAGTTTAATTAAAAACATTTACCTGTTAAGTTTTTTATTTTATAAATTGTAAATTTTATTTTATAGTTTATACATAAAACATTTTATTTTCATTAGTTTTGTTAGTATAATTATTACATTAATTTTAGGAATTAAAATGTTTATTTTTATTGTGATTATAATTTTATGTATTAGGTTAAGGTTAATTCTGGTATTCTTGTCATTTTTGAATAATAAATTCCTTTTTGACTATGAAAAAAATTCCCCTTTTGAATGTGGGTTCGATCCAAGGGGTATTTCTCGTGTTCCTTTATGTATAAAATTTTTCCTGGTGGCTGTTATTTTTTTGGTTTTCGATATTGAAATCGCACTATTGTTCCCTATTCCCGTTAGGGGGTTAATTATTTTTAGTTTTGTTCTAATTATTTTTGGGGGTTTATTTTTTGAGTGATTCTTTGGTGGTTTAAATTGGCTTGTGTAACTTATTTAGAGCTTGTATAAGCATATAACTTTTAATTATAATGAAATGTTAATTGGAGTATTATTAGGAACAATTATAGTTTTAAGATCTTCATCTTGAATTTTAATTTGGTTAGGATTAGAATTAAATTTAATATCTTTTCTTCCCTTTATAAACTTAAATAGAAAGCAAAAAAAAAATAGAATAATTTATTATTTAGTTCAAAGTTATGGTTCATTACTAATTTTATTTGGGGGTTTACTTGAAGAAAATTTCCATCGGTTTTTTTGGTTAGTGTTGATAGGGCTAATTCTAAAAATGGGAATTATCCCTTTTCACTTTTGAGTTCCTACTATCATAATAGATTTTAATATATTTCAATGCTTTGTTTTGTTAACTTGACAAAAATTAGCCCCTTTAAGTATTTTTCTTATATTAAATTTTGATTCTTTAATATGAACTCTAATCATTTTAAATAGGGTTTTAGGAAGTGTGATAGTGATTAACAGTGTGGATATACGCTTAGTAATATTATTTTCTTCTATAAATCATATAGGATGATTATTTTCAATATTGAGTAATACAAAACTTCTTTGATTTTATCTAATCATTTATTTTATTTTATTAATCCCTATTTTTATAAATTTAAATAATTTAATAATAAATGTTGAAATAAATAAAAGTTTGATGTTAAACATACTCAACTTAGGAGGTATACCTCCTTTAAGTGGTTTCTTTTTAAAAATCTGTGCTTTAAGGGTCATTAATATTGAGTATAGATTTTTTTTGATCTTAGGATCTTCAATCACTTTATACGCTTATTCTCGCACTCTTTTGTCTTCATTTTATTCCACAAGAAAAAATAAATTTGAAAAAGAAGTTTTTGATAGCTGATTTGATGAAAACCGAATAATTTTGTTCAAAGAAAAAAAAAGACAATTAATTTTTAGAACCTTTTCCTTCTTGTCTTGTTATAGAGGAATTTTTATTTTTAGTTTATTAAAATATTACTTTAGTATATAAGTACACTTTTCTTCCAAAAAAGTAGATTTAGTAATAATACAGTTAAGTGTATAAGCACATATTTTTTACACAAATAAAGTAATTTTTGTAAATACTTTTTTTATTAAAAAATTTTTATCTTTTTTTATTCCTTTTGTATAATGAAAAAAAAATTATTAAATCATTATTCCCGAATTTGTTTGTTCAAACAAAATTGGCCCAAAAATATTTTAAAATTTTGGATTAATTTTGTTAGAAATTAAAATTTATATCGAAAACAAAAATCTGGTTACAATATTTATAATTCAAATTATAATAAAAAAATCTTTTTTTACTAAAAGGCATAAAACAAATAAATATATTAGAGTAATTAAATTATAATTATAAATTAATAACAGAAAAATAAAAGTAAATTTATTAAAAAATATTGAAACTTTATGAATACTATTTTTTTATTAGTAATAAATTTTTAATGAAAGAACTAATCAAATTTCATGACCTAAAGTTTAACAAAAACATTTCTTTCTAAGTGGAAAGTAATCCCTGCCAATTGTTTTAATAAAAGGCCGTAGTACCCTGACTACGCTAAGGTAGCAAAATTAATAGCCATTTAATTGATGGATTGTTTGAACGGGAAAAAGAGTTATTATATTTATTCATTTTATTCATAAAATTATATATTTGTTGAAAATAACAAATATAAACTTTAAGACGAGAAGACCCTTAAATCTTTAAAATATTAATTGTTGGGGCAACAAAATATTAATGGATTTTCAAAATTAAACTTTAATTAAATTGAAAGATACTTAAGGGATAACAGCATAATATTTTTTTTAAAGACCAAATTTAAAAAAAAGAGTATGACCTCGATGTTGGACTAGAATACAATTTGGCAGTAAAAGGTCAAATTTAAAGACTGTTCGTCTTTTATTTTCTACGTGATTTGAGTTCAAACCGGCGTGAGCCAGGTTGGTTTTTATCTTAAGTTTATTAAAAGTTATATAGTACGAAAGGAATTTTAACTATTTTGTTTTTCAGTTTTTGAAAAATATCTTATTGTCATTAAGAAGAAATAAAAACATGTTTTATTAGTATATTTTAATTACGTAAAGTTTAAGTCTTTAAGTTTTTAAAGGTTTAACTTCTAATTGCTTTAATTATTATTTCTGCAAAAAATACAACATAGAAAGCTTGGCCATTTAATGGTCACTCGTTGAATATTTTCTACAAATCATAAAGATATTGGGACTCTATACTTTTTGTTAGGGGTATGGTCCGCTTTTGTTGGTACTGGTTTATCAGCACTAATTCGTCTTGAGTTAGGATGTCCAGGTTCCTTATTAGGGGATGATCAGTTATATAACGTAATTGTTACAGCCCATGCTTTCATCATAATTTTTTTCTTTGTCATACCAATTATAATTGGTGGATTTGGAAATTGATTATGCCCATTAATATTAAATTCCCCAGATATAGCGTTCCCCCGCATAAATAATATAAGATTTTGGATATTGCCTCCTGCCTTAATTTTCTTACTAACTTCAGGGTTTGTTGAAAGAGGTGTAGGAACAGGATGAACTGTTTACCCACCTTTAAGATCTATTTCCGGTCACTCCGGGGGTGCTGTTGATTTGGGTATTTTCTCTTTACATTTAGCTGGTGTAAGTTCAATTTTGGGGGCAGCTAATTTTATTACTACAATTTTAAATATACGAAGCGAAGGTATAACTATAGAATTAATTCCATTATTTGTATGAAGAGTGCTACTAACAGCTATTTTACTTCTACTTTCATTACCTGTATTAGCTGGTGCAATTACTATACTATTAACAGATCGAAATTTTAATACTTCTTTCTTTGATCCTGCTGGAGGGGGGGATCCTATTTTGTTTCAACATTTATTTTGATTTTTCGGTCATCCTGAGGTTTATATTTTAATTTTGCCTGGTTTTGGAATAGTATCTCAAATTATTATTTTCTACTCTGGTAAAGGAAATAGATTTGGAAGATTAGGTATAATTTACGCTATAAGAGCAATTGGTCTTCTAGGGTTTGTAGTTTGGGCACATCATATATTTACGGTTGGGATAGATGTCGATACACGTGCTTACTTCACTTCCGCTACAATAATTATTGCTGTTCCTACAGGAATTAAAATTTTTTCTTGGTTAGGTTCTTTACATGGTTCATTTACAAATCTTGATACACCTGTATTGTGAGTAATAGGGTTTATCTTTTTGTTTACTTTAGGGGGCATAACGGGAATTGTTCTAGCTAATAGAGCTTTAGATATTTCATTACATGATACTTATTATGTAGTTGCTCATTTCCACTATGTTTTGTCGATAGGTGCTGTATTCGCTATTTTTGCTGGTGTTACTTTTTGGTTTCAATTAATTGTTGGAACTAATTTAAATGAATTGTATTGTAAAGGTCAATTTATAGTTATACTAATTGGAGTAAATTTAACCTTTTTTCCTCAGCATTTCCTAGGCCTTCAAGGAATACCTCGCCGATACTCTGATTATCCTGACAACTTTACTTTATGAAATATCGTAAGGTCTTCAGGAAGATTAATTAGAATTGTAGGAGTTTTGATGTTTGCAGCAATTATTTGAGAATCCATTTCTTCCTGTCGAGTAGTAGATTCCCCTAATGAATCAATTGAATTTTCCCCTCGAATCCCTTGAAGATGACATTCTTTTAATGAATCTTCTGACTTCGTAAAATAAAATTTGTTTAATGACTTAAATTTTCAAAACGCCAATTCACCCTTAATAGAAGAATTTATTTTATTTCATGATTGAGTTATAGTATTTGTAGTAAGAATCACCTTAGGTGTTGTATTCTCCCTTTATTTAATAGCACGTGGAAATAAATTTACTCATCGATTTTTAATTGAAAGTCAAAATGTTGAATTTCTTTGGACAGTATTACCTTGTTTAGTTTTAGTAGCAATTGGGATACCTTCATTACGTTTACTGTATATGATAGACGAAGTGAGCATTCCGGCTTTAACTTTAAAAGCTATTGGAAATCAATGATATTGATCTTACGAGTATACAGATTTTAATGATATTGAGTTTGATTCTTATATATTAAAAGAAAGTACAGGACGACGTTTACTTGAAGTAGATCACCGAATTGTGTTACCTTTTAAAAATACAATTCGTGTATTAGTAACTGCAGCTGACGTATTACACTCTTGGACTATTCCTGTTATAGGAGTAAAAGCTGATGCTATTCCTGGTCGATTAAATATATTAATATTATTTATTGATCGCCCAGGAATTTTTTATGGCCAATGTAGAGAAATTTGTGGAAGAAATCACTCTTTTATGCCAATTTCATTGGAAGTAACAAATTCTTTATCATTCATGAAATGAATTAAATCTATAGCAAAAGTTGATTAATATCAATAATTAATTAATTTATTACTTTGAACGTATAATTTATAAAATTAAGAAAATGGATTATTTTCTTTGATGTAGAATTTTGTGGTGTTTAGCACGCTACTCTTTGGATGTAGAAGATTTTATCATTTAATTACAATTTCAATTACAATTACTTTGTTACGACTTTTTCCGAATTGACTCGGAAGTGACGGGCGATGTGTACAAGAAAATTAAATTCAGAAATTTATTTTCTTACTTTTTAATCTTAATTTTAAAATCCCACAAGTTTGAGTCTTAAAAAGGCATTAAGGCCTGTTATTTATTGTCGGCTTAAACCGAGTTTTTAACGGCAATACACCGTTTAAAATTAAAGATTTAATATAGAGGGTTATCGAACAAAACTCATGGGCCTCAAATTCATTTTCCACGCCAAGTTTTTTAATTTTTTAATTTTTTAATTTTTTTCTTTTTTACAAAGGTATCTAATCTTTTTTATTTGAAAGTTTATAATTTGATTTTTCGTTTGATTTAATAAAATTATTTTATTTAGAAAACAGACTATAGGTTTTCTTTTCGTTTAGCCGCGGATGCTGGCACGATAATTTTCCAGATTATTTCCAAAGAGTTGAACAGTTACTTTATTCTAAATTTCAAAATAGTGGAGCTACATTTTTTTTCTTGGGTTATCAATTTTTCCTAAAACACAAGATTTGGAGGAGAAGGCATATTGTGTCGGATTGTCAGTTGTGTAAATTTTTTAAATTCTGTTCTCTATTTAAGGATTTAAAATTATTATCTTATGCGTGGCTAAAAATTAATTTCCAAATCTTTTGAGAGATATAAAGAGAGCCCCCCCCCGATTTTAGGGGGAGATAGAGAAATTATTTTGAGTACTTTGGGTGGGAGGAAACGTAAAAATTACGCCACAAAATCAAAAATAGCGTAAATTTTTCCCCCTTTTCTTTTTTTT
>TARA_B110001454_G_scaffold24545_1_pt1 | contig 10588 bp, 4 predicted proteins | sample TARA_B110001454 | Tara Oceans TARA_B110001454 (sample SAMEA4397004) | marine metagenome | biome: Polar Biome; feature: [MES] marine water layer (ENVO:01000295) within the mesopelagic zone...; material: water (ENVO:00002006), including particulate matter (ENVO:01000060) such as...... | reverse complement strand
AATCAGCTGCCCGGAAAGCCGCAGCATATCCGCCAGGACCAGCGCCAATGACAACTACTTCTGTGTGCATTTTTTCACTCATAACGACTTGGTAATTTCTTCCAAATTGGAGAGCAGTTGTCCAAAAGCGGTGGTAAATCTTGCCGCTGCAGCACCATCAATTACTCGGTGATCATAGGATAGTGCAAAAGGAAGAATGAGACGTTTGCGGAATTTACTTTCCATAAATACTGGTTCAGCAGTAGAGCGGGAAATGCCCAAAATAGCCACTTCAGGAGGATTTACAATAGGCGTAAAGTATGTGCCTCCAATTCCACCTAAACTGGAAATGGTGAAGCAGCCACCCTCCATTTCTGATGGTAATAATTTCTTATCCCTCGCCTTTTCGCTGAGGGTTGTCAGTTCACGGGCTAACTCCTTAATGGATTTCTCATTGGCATTTTTTATCACAGGAACCACCAATCCGTTGGGAGTATCCACAGCCACACCCACATTGAGATATTTTTTCAGAACAATATTTTCATTACTGCCATCAAGGGAGCTGTTAAATTGGGGCATTTCTTTTAATAGAATACAAACGGCTTTAATGAAAAAAGGCAGGAGTGACACTTTAACCGATTTGTCTTTATTTACTTTTTTCAAATGCAGGCGCAATTTGTCAAGTTTGGTAATATCGCATTTATCAAATTGAGTCACATGGGGGATGGCTTGCCATGCTTGTTGCAGTCGCTTGCCGGTAATCTTCTTGATTTTATTCAAAGACTGGATTTCAACCTCACCCCATTTTGAAAAATCCAAGTCCTGCCCCGGCGCAATAATTGGTAATGCTGAACCTCCACCTGCTAAGCGACCTTTTATATATTCCTGTACATCTTCCTGAGTGATACGGCCTTTGGGACCACTGCCATTTACCAATTTCAATTCGCAGCCCAATTCTCGGGCAAAACGTCGAACTGATGGACTTGCCAGAACAGGCTTACCTAATTCGGGGTTGATGGTGGGACCTATTAAAGAAATAAATTCGTCGGTGGCTTTATAGGGTACTGGTGTTTCAGATTTCACTCCATCTGGGGGTTCAGCCGTTTCTTTAATAGGGGCAGGAGTCTCATCGTCAGTTTCAGTTTGAACCCCGTCTCCAGTGGTAATGATTATGATATCTCCCGGTGAAATTGTACCCCCCTTTTCCACATTAACAGATTCAACAGTGCCTGCTTCTGTAGTGGGGATTTCCATGGAGGCTTTTTCCGTTTCTACCACAATTATGGGGTCGTCAACTTTAAGTGTATCTCCTTGTGCCACCAGTACATCCGAAATTTCTACGGAAGTTATCCCTTCGCCTAATTCCGGGAGTCGAATTTCTATCATGGTAATTTGCTAACTTTCATTTTAAACAGTAACAGGATTGGGCTTTTCAGGGTCAAGTTCATACTTAACTATAGCATCCTTCACTTTGGATTTATCCACTTTGCCTTCTTTGCTGAGGGATTCTAAAACTGTCATTACAATATAATAGCGATTCACTTCAAAGAACTTTCGTAGTTCATCACGGGTTTCGCTACGCCCGAATCCATCAGTTCCCAATGCTACAAAGGGGCAGTTGATGTAAGGTGCGATTTGCTCTGCCACTAATTTCACATAATCGGAAACGGCGATGACTGGTCCGTTCTCAGCTTTTAAGCAGGAACCAACATAAGATTGTTTATCATCCTCATCAGGGTGGAGTGTGTTCCAACGGCTTTTGTCTTCGGCTTCCCGATGGAGTTCACTAAAACTGGTAACACTCCAAATATCAGCATCAATTTGCCAATCTTCATTCAAAATTTTCGCCGCTTCCAAGACTTCATTCACCATTGATCCGCTGGCTAATAATTGCACCCGCGAATTTTTTCCCGAATCACCAGACTGCAATTTATACATTCCTTTTATTATACCCTCTTCCACATTTTCGGGCATTGCCGGTTGGACATAATTTTCATTTTCCAGGGTGAGGTAGTAAAAGACATCCTGCTGATCTACATACATGCGTTGCAGCCCATCATGTATAATGACGGCAATCTCATAGGCAAAGGCGGGATCGTATGCTTTTACATTTGGGATAGCTGAGGCCATGAGGTGACTGTGACCGTCCTGATGTTGCAGACCTTCTCCGGCCAGAGTAGTTCGCCCGGCAGTGGCTCCCAATAAAAAGCCTTTGGTGCGCATATCCGCTGCCGCCCAGATGAAATCTCCCACACGTTGAAATCCAAACATGGAGTAATAAATGAAGAAGGGGATCATATTAACACTGTGATTACTGTAAGATGTACCAGCGGCGATGAAGGATGAAATAGCTCCTGCTTCTGTGATGCCTTCCTCTAAAATTTGACCATCCGTGGCTTCACGATAATAGAGAAATTGATCTGAGTCCACCGGGTCATACACCTGTCCCACATGGGAGTAAATTCCTAATTGGCGGAAGAGGGGGTCAATGCCGAATGTGCGGGCTTCATCTGGAATAATGGGAACAATATGGTTGCCAATATTATCATCTTTACAAAGTAATGTCAATATTCGGACGTACGCCATTGTGGTTGAAATTTCACGATCACCAGATCCTTTCAGCAGTTCATCTAAAATTGAAATGGGGGGAATAGTGAGTGGGGGTGCCTTGTCCGTCCGTTGAGGCAGAAAACCTCCTAATTCTTTTCGGCGTTCTTTAAGATAATTAATTTCCTCGCTATCTTCACTGGGTTTATAAAATGGCGCTTTTATACATTCGTCATCAGAAAGAGGAATATCAAATCGTGAACGGAAATGGAGCAATTCATCTTCATTGAGTTTCTTTTGAGAATGGGTAATGTTTCTGCCTTCTCCAGCTTCACCCAAACCGTAACCCTTTATAGTTTGAGCCAAAATAACTGTTGGCTGCCCAGTATGATTGACTGCTTCAGAAAATGCTGCATAAACTTTGGCAGGATCATGACCACCCACCTTAAATTTCCAGAGTTCATCATCCGTATATTGTTCCACCATTTTCAATAGCTCAGGATATTTCCCCCAGAAATGTTCCCGGATGTAAGCGCCGCCTTCCACCACATATTTGAGGCTGTCACCATCCACCATTTCTTCCAGCCGTTTGATTAGCAGCCCTGATTCATCCTTTTCCTGGAAAGTATCCCATTCAGAGCCCCAAACTACTTTGATTACATTCCAACCAGCGCCCCGAAAAGCACCTTCCAGTTCCTGAATAATTTTTCCATTTCCCCTGACGGGTCCATCCAAGCGTTGCAGATTACAATTTACCACAAAGATGAGATTATCCAATTTTTCTCGGGATGCCAAAGTAAGTGCACCCATTGATTCAGGCTCATCCATTTCACCATCTCCTAAAAATGCCCAGACTTTGCGGTTATGATTTTCCATGAGTCCCCGGTCATGGAGGTAGTGCATAAAGCGTGCCTGGTAAATAGCCATTATTGGACCGAGTCCCATTGACACTGTTGGAAATTGCCAGAATTCAGGCATGAGCCATGGATGTGGATAAGATGATAGACCCCCTTCTGGAGCTAATTCTTGCCTGAAATTTTTCAGTTGAGCTTCGTTAAGACGACCTTCCAAATAGGCGCGGGCATAAATTCCGGGAGATGCATGTCCCTGTATAAAAGCAAGATCACCACCATGGTAACCATGGCCTCGTAAAAAATGGTTAAATGCCACTTCGTACAGTGTGGCAGCCGAGGCGTACGACGAAATATGACCGCCGATTCCATGATGTTCTCGATTGGCACGAACCACCATTGCCATAGCATTCCAGCGGATGAGAGATTTAATACGCCTCTCGATTGCCCGATCACCGGGGTATGGTTCTTGATGAGTTAGAGGAATGGTATTCACATAATCCGTAGTAGCGCTATAAGGCATTCGCACACCATTTCGACGGGCAAACTCAATTAGTTTCTCTAAAATGAAATGGGTTCTATCAGTACCTGAAGTTTCTAAAATTGAGCGAATGGATTCAATCCACTCTTGCGTCTCCTGTGGATCTGGATCTGAGTAATTATTTGAATTTGTCATTTAATTAGTTAATAATGTGGTATGAACAGTAATAAAAATTACAGCATTTTTAAGGGGCAACCAAACTCTAGTGTTATGTGGATTTATAAGAATTGTTTATTTTTCCAATTAAATAATTGGTTTTGTAAATAAGATTTTTACTTTCAATAATTTAATTTGGTCATTATTTGAAAATTCGTGCAATTCGTGGATTATAAACCCTATTTTTACGCCCTAATTATTGAAAAGAAATGAGTGAAACTATTAAATATTGTGAATCTTTAGTACGGTATCAACGGCTAAAAACCCGAGTAGTCCACATTGGAGGTGTACCTTTGGGTGGAGATTACCCCATTCGAGTGCAGTCTATGACTACCACCGATTCCATGGATACCAAGGCTACAGTTGAGCAGTCCATCCGTATGATTGATGCAGGTTGTGAGTATGTGCGAATTACAGCGCCAAGTATAAAGGAAGCACGGAATCTGACTGAAATAAAAAACGAACTTCGTAAACAAGGATATACCACCCCCCTCATTGCAGATATTCATTTCACACCTAACGCTGCATTGGAAGCAGCACGGATTGTTGAAAAAGTCCGCATCAACCCGGGCAATTTTGCTGACCGCAAGAAATTTCAGGATATTGAATATACAGATCAATCTTATAATGACGAATTAGAGCGCATCCATGATCGTTTTACACCACTTATTTCCGTATGTAAGACAGAAGGGACTGCACTGCGTATAGGCTCTAATCATGGTTCCCTCTCTGACAGAATTCTCAGCCGCTATGGGGATACTCCGCTGGGTATGGTTGAATCTGCCATGGAGTTTTTACGTATCTGTGTAGATCAGAATTTTCACGAAATTGTATTATCCATGAAATCTAGCAATACGCGGGTGATGGTGCAGGCATATCGTTTGTTGGTAAACAAGATGCAAGCAGAGGGTATGAATTATCCTCTGCATTTAGGTGTTACTGAGGCTGGTGAAGGTGAGGATGGCAGAATTAAATCAGCCGTGGGAATTGGCACCCTCTTGGAAGATGGATTGGGTGATACCATCCGAGTTTCCTTAACGGAAGAGCCTGAATATGAATTACCGGTGGCAAAAGAATTGGTGAAGCGCTACACCCTTCGGCAGGAACATGAAAAAATTGTTGTCAAAACGGATTTTGATTTGAGTCCCTTTGAATATCAACCCCGTAAAACAAATTCTGTGCTTAATTTTGGTGGGGATAACGTGCCTCGGGTAATGGTGGACTTGGCCTTAGAATCAGAAATCACTACAGAATTACTCAGTCAATTAGGCTATAAATATTTTAAAGCCGAAGATAAATGGGGAATAGGTGATTTTGCCTGTGATTTTATTTTTATCAATAAAATGAGTGTAGATTTTGATCTCCCCGGAACTTTGGGAGTAGTGCAGGCTTATTCCGTTTGGAAAAATAAACAATCAAAACAACATTTTCCACAAATAAATGCCAGTGAATATTTAACCGAAGAAATTATTCATAATGAACTCAATTTTATTTATATCACTATAGAGGATTTAACAGAAAAGCTCATTACAAAATTAAAAAATGACCCAACAGCCGTATTGTTGATTGACACCAATAATGAGCATGGTATGGCAGAGCAGCGACAGATATTCAGAGAGCTCTTGACGCAGAAGTGTTCAACACCGGTCATTATTGGAAGATATTATGGTGACCTTCCATATGCAAACATGCAGCTCTTTTCCGCCACAGATTTAGGTGCATTACTTATTGACGGATTAGGAGATGGTATTTTTATTGCAGCAGAAAATTGTGGTTCAATTGAGGATGTGAACAAAACGGCTTTTGGTATTCTACAGGCATCTCGAACCCGAATTAGCAAAACCGAGTATATCTCCTGTCCATCATGTGGGCGTACGCTATTTGATCTGCAGAAGACCACAGCCTTGGTCCGGAACAAAACCAGCCATTTAAAAGGAGTTAAAATTGGAATCATGGGTTGTATCGTAAATGGTCCTGGTGAAATGGCAGATGCGGATTATGGCTATGTGGGAACCGGAGTGGGGAAAATTAGTTTATACCGCGGACAGACAGTCGTACAAGCCAACCTGCCCATGGAAAATGCAGTTGATGCCCTCATTGATCTGATGAAAGAAGATGGGGTGTGGGTGGAAGCGGAATTGGTTGAGGAAGTTTTTTAACCTCATTAATGTAAACTTTTTATACTAAGTCCACTTATCTGTTAACAATCATGTGAGAATTAGGATAAATAGGAATTAGGGATTAGCAGGATTAAAGAATCCAGTCATTCGTTAATCTGAAAAAGCCAAATTCAGACAGAAGTGAAGTTATGACAGAAATAATAAAAGATGATTTAACCTAAACAAGCAGGAGGCGTGAACTACAATATCTATTTTCCATTAGATTCATAACAAATATTCCAGTTATATTGCTCCCCCTGTTTTCCTTTTAATTTTATTTAACAATTTAAATGCAAATTCTATTTAAATACATTACCCTAGAAGAACTGAAAAAATATTTTAATTATATAGCGAGAAAACATAAATGAGATTTGTATTTTCATATTGTTTTTTGTTTAGTTTAATTTTCAACCAAATTGAACCTACAGATGGGTTAAGAGAAAATCCCCCGGGAGTCTGGGCGCTCACCCATGCCAAAATTCACATTGAGCCAGGCTCTGTTATAGAAAATGCAACTATTGTTATTCGGGATGGCTTAATTGAAAAGGTAGGCAGAGAAATCCGAATTCCCAAAGATGCCACAGCTCTTGATTTAACCGGCAAAACAATTTACCCGGGATTCATTGATAGCTGGGTGGAAATTTCAACAAATTCAGAAAAAACATTTCCCCACGATGCCCATTGGAATCATAAAGTAAATGCCCGGCGGGAATTGTTTAGTCAGTATCAACCCCAAAAGAAAAAACTAGAGTCTCTCCATAAAATGGGATTCACTGCTGCCCACATTGTACCCGATTCAGGAATATTCAGGGGACAAACTGCCCTGGTTCAATTGAATGATGAGGGTACAGTATTATCATCTGCAGTATCTCTGAATATTGCATACGAGGTAGATGGCTGGGGTAGTGATGATTATCCAAATGCTCTTCTTGGAGTAGTGGCGCTTTTGCGGCAAACTTTAAAAGATGCCAACTGGTACCGAGAAGCCAATGAAAAAACCAATCAATTTTCCCAGTCCAACGAACCCCTTAAAGAAAATAGAGATTTAGAAATTTTGAGTGATTGGCACCAGGGAAATAAACCCTTCATTTTTGAAACCAAGCATGAACTTTCCGTTTTACGGTCTTTTAATATTAGTGATGAATTTCAGTTAAATAGCTGGATCAGGGGGAGTGGTTATGAGTACCGGCGGATTTCAGCAATTGCAAAGGTGAATCCTTTTATCATTTTGCCCCTGGATTTTCCTGTAACACCAGATTTATCTGACCCTTATGAGACACTGAGCTACAGCACGTCTGAGCTGAAACATTGGGATATAGCGCCTGATAATCCAGTGATTTTATTTGATCATGGAGTTTCTTTTGCATTAACATCTCATGGATTAAAAGGGGAAGAATTCCGTAAAAATCTGGGTCGTTCTGTTGAACGGGGTTTTTCGGAAACAGATGCATTGGCATCACTTACCACTATCCCTGCTGAGAAATTGGGGAAGGACGGTCAAATAGGCAAAATAAAACAAGGGTATTTGGCTAATCTCACCATTGTAGATGGGAATTATTTCCAGAGTAAATCTAAGATTGTTTCTACCTGGATTGGTGGGGAGGAATATCCTGTTTTACCAAAATATGATACCGATATTTCCGGAGAGTGGAAACTTACTATGGGCAAAAAGTGGTATCAATTAGAACTGAAGAAAAAAAACAATAGTTACAGTGGAAAAATTATTCAGGACACTACCAAATTTAAACTGACCAAATTGAAAATTGGGGGTCGATTTATCAGCTGGCAGGTAACTTTGGATTCCACCGCTGGCCCCAGCCGGTTCACTGGTCACATTTTAGAAAACGAAATGGAGGGCACAGCTCACGATTTAGAAATAAGTTGGAGTGCTTTGAAAACAGGCGCACTGGAAAAAGAAGAAGAAAAAGATAAAGAGATTGAATATCGTTCTGAGTTATCTGTTTTTTATCCCGAGGGTACTTATGGCTTAGAAAATAATCTCCAGCAGAAATCCAAAAATGTTCTAATTCAAAATACCACCGTTTGGACCTGTGGAAAAGATGGAATATTAGATGGGGTTGATATTTTATTTGAAGCTGGCAAGGTGCAAAAAATAGGTTACAGTTTTAAACCGCCCAAAGGAGTAATGAAAATTGATGGAACGGGAAAACATATCACACCCGGACTTATCGACTGCCACTCACATTCTGCGGCTTTTTCCATAAATGAAGGCAGTCAGTCTATTACTGCGGAGGTTCGTATTCAGGATGTAATTAACAGTGATGATATTGCAATTTACAGGGAATTGGCTGGAGGACTAACCATGGCAAATATTCTGCATGGCTCTGCAAATACAATTGGTGGTCAGAATGCGGTAATTAAATTGAGATGGGGGGCAACTCCAGAAAAATTATTATATGAAAATGCCATGCCTGGGATCAAATTTGCTTTGGGGGAGAATGTAAAACAATCGAATTGGGGAGACGATTATACTACTCGGTATCCCCAAACCCGCATGGGGGTTGAGCAAATTCTTCGTGACGCATTTACTTCAGCTATTGAATATCAATCTGAATGGAATGATTATAGAAATAATAAGAAAAAGTGGAAGAAAAAAGTACCCCCTCGACAAGATTTAGAGTTAGATGCGTTGGTAGAAATTTTGGAAGGGAAACGGCAAATTCATTGTCATTCTTACCGCCAGGATGAAATTCTCATGCTCACAAGGGTTGCTGAGGATTTTGGATTTATCATCGGTACTTTCCAGCATGTCTTAGAAGGCTACAAAGTTGCTGATCGCTTGAAAGAACACGGTGCCAATGCCTCCACTTTCTCAGATTGGTGGGCATATAAATTTGAGGTGATAGACGCCATCCCATACAATGCTGCGCTTATGACAGATGTAGGCGTAAATGTATCATTTAATTCTGATTCAAATGAATTGGCCAGACGAATGAACACAGAGGCAGCTAAAGGGGTGAAATATGGAAATCTTTCTGAAGAAGAAGCTCTAAAGTTGGTTACCATAAATCCAGCCAAACAGTTAAATATTGATAAATGGGTGGGCTCTTTAGAAGTTGGGAAAGATGCAGATTTTGTGATATGGAGTGATCATCCACTTTCTACACGAGCCAAATGTGAGCAAACCTGGATTGATGGGATTCAATATTTTTCATTGGATACGGATGCCGAACTCAAAGAAAGAGATGTCGAATTACGTTCTCGACTGGTGAGTAAAATATTATCCAAAAAAAGTGATGGAAAGAAAAAGATTTGGCATCATCGGGAAAAGAAATCTGTAGATCATCAACATTGTCTGGAGGAATTATGAAATTGATATACCCCATTACTCTTCTTATTAGCTTCATATTTGCTTCGGATCAAATTCCGGCACCCCAGCAGGAACACCCCATTATATTCACCGGTGCAACTATTCATACAGTTTCCAATGGTGTTTTAGAAAATGCAGAAATATTATTTGATGGTGGGAAAATTATTTCAGTAGGCCATAATCTTTCTGTTATGTACAGAATTGAGAGAATTGATGCTAAAGGAAAACATATATTTCCCGGATTAATATCAGCGGTATCAACGTTAGGCTTACAGGAAATTGGTGCGGTTCGGGCTACACATGATTACGCCGAAGTGGGGAGTATTAATCCAAATGTACGGGCGAATGTAAGTTATAACCCCGATTCAGAACTCATACCTATTTCCCGATCTAATGGTATTTTATTGGCATTGTCAGTACCACGCTCTGGGCGAATTTCCGGCACTTCATCCCTTATGATGTTAGATGGCTGGACATGGGAAGATGCCACATTAAAACATCCGGTGGGGCTACATTTATTCTGGCCATCCATGAAAGAACCCAAAAAAGATAAGGGTGAAAAGAAGGATAAAACCAAAAAAGATTCCCGCCTCAAATCTATTCAGAAAATTGATGATCTGATTCAGGAATCCCGTGCGTATTTGAAGCTGAAAGAAACCGAGAGTTCATCTTATAAACATGATCTACGTTTGGAGGGAATGCTGCCGGTATTGATGGGTGGAATCCCCGTTTTCATTCACGCAAATGAAGTCCGTCAGATTGAAGCTGCTGTGTACTGGGCAGACCGTCAAAATTTGGATATGGTTCTGGTAGGAGGCAAAGATTCATGGCGCACAACCAAACTGTTAAAAGATAGAGAGATTCCGGTTATTTATACACAGACACACTCTACACCCATGCGCCGATTTGAAAATTATGACCAAGCATTTACTACACCATTTCAATTATATGCAGCGGGGGTGAAATTTTGCATTTCAAATAGTGAATCCACTTTTCAAACTCCCCATATTCGGAATTTACCCTA
>TARA_B110001454_G_scaffold218977_1_pt1 | contig 10620 bp, 6 predicted proteins | sample TARA_B110001454 | Tara Oceans TARA_B110001454 (sample SAMEA4397004) | marine metagenome | biome: Polar Biome; feature: [MES] marine water layer (ENVO:01000295) within the mesopelagic zone...; material: water (ENVO:00002006), including particulate matter (ENVO:01000060) such as...... | reverse complement strand
AAAAAACCAGACTAATTTTTTCTATTGTAGGCTTCATAGGCTTTTTTATAAGATGGTAAAATCTCATCATACTGCGATGGTACAGTTTCAACAGATTGATTGTGCTCATTTACCAATTGTGATAGTTTATTGATGATATCTGGATTCAATTTTGCAATATTATACTTTTCCGATGGGTCGTGTTCTATGTTATATAATAGAGGAAGATCTGAATCCAAAAATTCATCGTTCCATGGATTTGGATCTTTAACATATATTTTCCAATGCTCATGACGAAGTGCAACAAGAGTATCTTGCCTGTAATAGTGTATATCTGATCGGACAGATTGATTTTCGAAAAATGTATTGACTATATTCACTCCATCTAGTTTTTCCTTTTGATAGTTTTCAGAGCCAGCCATAGCCAAAATTGTAGGATATAGGTCTAGTGTCGAGCAGATTGCGTTTGATACTGTTCCCTTTGTAATGCTCTGAGGCATCCAAGCAATTGCCGGAACCCTATATCCGCCTTCATAAACACTACCTTTATTTCCTTTAAGTAACCCAGCTGAGCCCCCATTAATATTTGCCCAGCCCCAAGGACCATTATCACTGGTAAATATAACAAATGTATTTTTTTCTAGATTTAAATCTTTCAGGGTGTTGAGAATTTGTCCTACACTGCGATCGAGTTCTTCGACTACATCACCATAGATACCCCTTTTACTCTTATCCTTATTTTCCTCTTCAACAAGTAAAGGAGTATGTGGAGCCGTATGAGCTAAATATAAAAAAAATGGGTGGTTCTTATTATGCTGAATGAAACTGATAGATCTTTCTGTAAACATTTTAATAAAGTTACTCTGGTCTAAACTTACGCCTATGGTGTCAGTGCCATCTAAAAATGGCAATGGAGGGAAATTATCCTGAGCATAATCCCATTTTTTATTTTCAGGACGCATATCATTCGAGTATGGGATACCGTAAAATTCATCGAAACCATGATTTGTTGGCATATACTTTTCTAAATGACCTAGGTGCCACTTGCCGACACATGCGGTCTTATAGTCTAGATCTTTTAACGCAGTGGCAATTGTTTTTTCGTCTGGCTGGAGGCCGCCAGCGTTATCAGGGAATAGGACACTTCTGTTACCATACATCCCGGTACGAACGGGCAATTTACCGGTTAAAAGAGTAGCCCTACTAGGAGTACATATCGAACTACCAACATAGAACTGAGTTAGTTTCATTCCCTGGGATGCCATTTTATCTAAATTTGGAGTGTTAATCGTCGGGTGACCAAAACAGCTGAGATCACCGTACCCTAAATCATCAGTAAAAATAATGATAAAATTCGGTCGCCTATTATTCTCCATACTGCTGCAACTCATTATAATAACAGAAGCTAACAATAATATTTTTAAATTATTTTGGAAGTGTTTCATATAGTTAATCTTTTATTACAAGATCATTATCAATTAACTTATATAATCTCAAAAAATGATCTCCGAACCGGTTTTTTCCTTTTCGTCTGGATTGTGTGATAATAATATTATTTTTTAGATCAATTCGAAAAACGGAGGAAGTAGCAGATCCATGACCAATAACATTGTCGCTTAGAAGATATCTTTTTTCACCTGTTTTTTCATCCTGGGCTGTTTCCCAGTCCATAAACACTATGCCAATACCTTTTGGACGGTTTGCGTCCCATGGATTACTAAAAATTAAATTTGGATAATAGGTGTTTAGATCTTTAGGAACTATCTTCTCAAATGTCTCTTCTGAAAAATATCTTTTACCATTATAGACACCTTTATTTAAAATCATTTGTGCAAGAATTGCTAGATCGTATGCTGTTGTATGCACGCTATACCCCAGGTCCCAATCATGAACCGTATTTTTCATGCCTAAGGGTTCGTACAAATATTCATGAAATAATCTGAAAATACTTTTCCCTGTAACAATTTCCATTACCTTGCCGGCAAGATCATATCCCATTCCATTATACCTGTATAGTGTCCCAACCGTATCATTTTTTACTGATTGAAAGAGTGTGTTCTCAAGCCAATGATTATGCACACCCTCAAAAAGTCCATGACCATAGAAACCATTTGTATGTGTAAAACACTGTCTCATTGTTACAGCCCTAGGACCTATCAAAGGAAAATCGGGCAGGTATTTACCAACAGGGTCATCAATTCCAATAATGTTTTGGTCTATAAATTGAGCAAATAAAATTCCTGTAAATAACTTTGTAATAGATGCAATCTCAGTTGGAGTATTTGTTGTGAAATCACCATACCCATCAGAGCCAAATGATTCATGAAATATGATATTCCCATCTTTTGCTAGAACCATATCAAAAGGTGAACCATCATCATCCACCCAGTCTTGACATATTGTTCTTATTTTTTGGATAAGGTCAGGATTCTTTTTTTCAAATCTTTGTTGGTCCTGTTTTAGGTTTTGTGATCTCTTATTTATCTTTTTTGGTAAAGCAAGCCTCGGATAATATTCTACTTTTCCCAGTATTTTTTGCTTTATTCTAGCATGATAGTCACCATCATAGGTTAAAGGAGTTAATTTTTTATCTTTTTGGTATCCTTTTTTATGCATATCATCAAGAAAGGATAACAACATAATTTTCTTTTCCTGCAAAAGAAAAGATTCTAATGTAGTTTGACCGAGATAGGATCTTATTGCATCTCTATGCTCATCCCATGTTTTTTTGGGGATATCATTGACCGGGAAATAATCAAGATCAGCATATAGTTTATTATTCCACGCCATCCAATCGCTTTGAGTACAAAATAGAGTTCCTGATCTTTTTATTTTTTCTCCGTTATTTCCAATAATTTCGGCATAGTATCCATATCTGCCTGAATATTTTGGGTATTGTATTTCTGTTAAATTTGTATCAAACCATCTAACCTTAATACTATACCCACCTCCTAAATATTTATTAGCAAGGCCAGGTTTATCCACTGCAAGGGTAGGAAAACTTCCTGGTTTAAATGTAATAAGCGGAGTACCATTGTGGTTGCCATTTCCAAATACAGGCTGAACCTTCATATTGAGGAACTGAAAATATTCACGCTCTTCATTTTTTTCCTTTATATTGGCCTCTCCCGTCTGCTCATTCAGAACTTTTAGTTTAAATTTCCAGTCCCAGTCTTTGTTTGGTGATTTCAGAATAACGTCGTTGCTCCCTGCATCTAGTTGAACAACAATATGCTCTTCATACGAATGAAAATTATTTCCATAGTAAGCATGTGATTGTTTCCCATTAACGTATAATTTTACACCATCTGTAAATGATAGCAAAAAGTGAGCTTTACTACGCTCTTGTGATTTTATTTGAAAGAAAAGATAGGAAACGGTATATGATGAATCATCAAACACTGCATTAATATCATGCTGACCATTATCAGATTGTATTACCTGACCGTTTAAATATTTATTATTGTTACTAAACAAATTCTCATTTGCAATATACTCTATTTCAAGCATATCAATCGGATTGATAACATTATTTGTTTTAGACTTATAAGGGCCTGAAATAAAAAATTCTTTTACATAGGAATTAGAATTCAGATCATGAATCGCTTGACCGAACAATGAACTAAGAAAATAAAACGAACAAAAACACACAAGATATGAGATATGTTTCATAACACGAATCCTTATGTATTATCTTGAAAAACCTTTATATCTGACCCAATCATAATCCGCAAAATCGTTACTATCTTGCCCATTACTTGTTGCATACATCCCAAGATATGCACCTGTATAATTTCTACTCAGCATAGCCTCTGCTTTTGTTTTTGCATAGTTTTCAAAACTAGTTCCATTATCCAGGGAGTAATAAAGGTTATATTTATCATTTCTTGAGATAATCTTAAAAATTATTTGATCCTTGTAATTATTTAGCCTGATCTTTTTTAAAGTAACTGGTTTTTTGTGCCGCTCGGATAACTTTACATGTAAGTATAATTTTCTATTCTCTTTATACACTGTGCTTGTCAGGTAGTTATACTCTTTTTGATAAAGTATGACCCCGGATTCAACTTTATCTTTTGAGGGTATAAACTTCATTTTGACCTCATACTCAAAGTCGCTTTCTTTTTGGCGAAAACCAATCAGACTAAACTGTTTTCGATCTTCAATAATATTAGGCTTGGCATAAACCCTAAGATATCCTGGGTTTTCAGATATTGAGTATGTTCCCTTTTTTGGAACCCTGACAAAATTCCACTCTAGATCAAGAGTATTTAAATCAAAATCATCATAAAATAGATCATTTCTGTATTGTCTTCTATCATCAAATGGTAATAGCTCATGTCTTTCGACTCTTCCTGTCTGAGGAGAAACAACGGGCCATAAATACTCAACAGGCTCCCATCTGGTATCACTAACCTGCTCCCATTTAACAATTGCCGGCTCCCAAGTAACAGGCATTAAATATGTTTCTCTCCCCATATTTGAATCACCATTCAGATCATTACGTTTGCCCAAAGACACCATATACCATCTGCCATCAGGCAACTGTACAAGATCCGCGTGGCCAGTACTATTAACAAAATATTTATTAGTAAGGTGACGAGTAGTAAGAATAGGATTACGAGGATTCTCTAGATAAGGACCAAATATTTCTTCACTAGCAGCGATCATCACGGCATGATTTTTCCCTGTTCCTCCTTCAGCGACCATTAAATAATATAGACCATTTTCTTTATAAATATGGGGGCCTTCTGTACAGCAACCAAATACACCATCCCAGATAGTAAGCCTTTCCCCTTCAAGTTTCCATGCCTTGATATCCAATTCTTGTATCCATATTTCACCGATCCCATTTTTATTCATGTCTCCCGGAGAATGGGTGCCAGTAAAATAAACCTTACCATTATCATCAAAAAATAAATCAGGGTCTATACCAGGAGCGTCTTTTATTATATGAGGTTCTGACCATGGCCCGGCAGCATTTTTTGCTATAATAATGAAATTTACCATCTTGCCTGGAGTACCATCTCCTCGATTATAAACATTTGTAGTAATGATATAGAATGTTCCATTGTGGTGACGTATGGTTGGTGCATGGATTCCACCATCTGACTGCACATCAATTAGATTCATTTCGCCGTTGCACTGATCCTCTCTGTGCAAGCCATAGCCGATTAGATCCCAGTTGACAAGATCTTTACTATGATGAACCGGTAAACCGGGAAAAAACTCAAATGAAGAATTAACGATATAATAGTCATCACCAACCCTACATATAGAAGGGTCGGGATGTGCTCCTGGAATAATTGGATTAATAAAGTATCCCTCTTTGCCTATTAGAAAACATACTAATTGGATACTAACTATAAGAAATTTTTTCATTTTTTTCCTCAATGTTTAATTTGTTTCAAACCTGTCTAATTGATGATATAATTCTTTTTTAAAATCATTTTCCATTTTGCTCCCAAGACCTATCCTGTCTTGAGTCTCATTCACCTGAGAGAAAAGGGTTCCGATCAGTTTATTTTCTCTATCTACCCAACAACCAGTCTTTTCATATCCACCAACACGCAATATGTTTTTTTCATATTCATGAGTCTCGCTCGTCAAATAAAAAGCGTACCCGGTCTGGTAACCATGATCATTGTTTAAACCTTTTGGTTTTGAGGTCATCTCTTTTATCGTTTGTTCGGATAAAAACTCTTTTTTATTTAAAGATCTTTTAAAAAACAATACTCTCATAAAATTTATGTAACCGCTCGCGGTTCCCAGCATTCCCTCTCCGCCTAAAAACAAATTAGTTTCAGAATGGTAATCAGGAACATTGCCACCATAAAGATCTAGCTCACCCCGTTTTACCTTTCTAAGTTTTCCATCTCTTCCTGTAAACGCCGGTATGAGATCAACATTTTTCGGGAGCGTATATCGCAGACCTTTTATTTTGTAGGGACTTGTGATACGGTTTTTAACTAGATCATTTAATGACTGCCCTGTCGCCCTCTCAAGCAGAAGGCCCAATACAGTCGTGTTCAATCCATATCTATATATTTCCCCTGGATGCTGGATCAGTGGAAGCTGTGATAAACTATTGATCAATTCATCACCATTTTCTCGGTTTGGAACATCAATAGTTGCAGCCAACGAGTCAATACAGCTTATTCCATTCAATGCGTAATAGAAACCAGCTGTGTGATCAAACAAATGTTTTATTTTTAAAACTGAGTCCGGTTCAACAAGATTAAAAGGGCATAGATCATCTTTTGACTTTGACATGGCCAGACTAATCCCATCGCTGTTTACTGCAACCTTAAGATTTTTAAACTCTGGAATATAACTTATTACGGGATCATCCAAACTGAGCAGCCTCTCCTCAATTAAATCCATTGCAATCGAAATCGTTATAAGTTTACTCATTGACCATATTCGCATCCATGAGTTGGCACCAATATTTAGACCTGGCAACAGCTCTTTATTTACTGCAGTGTGCTCATAAACTACTCTTCCAGATGATTCTTCAATCCTAGAATATAAAAATGGATATATGCCATTGTTTACGTATGAATTCAGTATGCTATTTAATGGTTTTGGATCAAGACTAATTCTTTTTTGATCAGGTTTATTGCATGAACATAAAACAATCAGAAATACAAAAAACAACTTGCTGCCATGTTTCAAAACCAAATATTCTGAATTAATCTTGTTCATACTCAAAAATCTGCTTATAAATTTCTCCTCTGAAATCATTATAAAAACCATGTGCCTCTTTTTGTAGTGAATTTGATTGGGTCATCACGACTCCGACAAAGCCTCTTTTAGGATCAATCCAAAACTGAGTACCTTCATAGCCCCCACCCTGCCAGAGACCTTCATCCCCCCAACCACTCTTACGAAGTGTATCGCTTGTGACCCATAAATTATAGCCATTATAGCCCCATTTATTTTCTAATTGAGTATGTGGAGAGGTAATCTCATCGACCGATTGAGAACTAAGAAAATGCTTACCATTAAGGCTTCCTTTATTTAGTAGTATCCTTAAAAAATCACAATAACCATCCGCAGTGGCAATCATTCCTTCCCCCCCCAGATATACCTTATTATCAGGCTCATACGATGGAAACTCTGGTCCAAAAATATCTAGTTCTCCATCTCGCGCAATTCGCAAGACAGTGTCAACCCCTGTCACACTAGGCAATAGTTGTTCATTTATTTGTCGATTGTACTTTAAACCATTTATTTCTAGTGGATCCGTCATTCTAATCTTAATAAGATCTTTTAAACTTTTTCCAGTTGCCCTTTCAGCCACGAGTCCTAAAATCGTAGTATTAGTTCCATAAAAATGAGACTCTCCTGGTTGCTGAATGAGAGGCAGAGCTGCAAATTTTTCAATAAGATCATCGCTATTTTTTGCTCTTGGTAAATTCGCATCGGATATTACTTCGTTAATACACTCATTCATCGTTGTTGCATAATAAAATCCTGCCTCATGATTTATTAAGTGCCTAAGTGTCATTTTTGATTTGATCGGCTCTAGTTCATAAGGACAAATTTTCGACATCGAATCGACTAATGCCAGAGAAACACCATTCTCATCCGTGGCAACCTTTAATTTCGCAAACTCTGGGATATACTTCGTAACAGACTCTTCTAGAGCTATAATATTATCCTCGATAAGATCCATGATCAAGGTGATCGTTACTATTTTACTCATAGACCAGATTCTTATCATTGTTTGACCATCAATACTCTTACCAGGAAGAATATCTTGATTCACCGAGCTGTGCTCGTAGATCACACTACCACTACGATCTTCTAGCCTAGCATATAGAAAAGGATGATATCCCCCTTGGACATACTTATCCAGAATAGAATCAAGTGGATCATCATCAATAGGTATATCAAATTTTTCACAGGTTAAGAAGCAATAGAAACAAGTGAAAACTAAAATACAAGTTGTTGAAATTAATTTCATCTTGACACTATCTGGTTATCTAATATTTAAACGTAAGGCTTAACTGTTGTGTGTTTCCTAAAAACCTTGTTGTTTCGAAAGAATAATGAATAAAGAGATCGTTTTTTATTAGCTTAGGAACTTTTAAACTAAAGCCAAGCGCGAGTTCTTTCTCCTTGTGTTCTAGAAAAAGAGAATTAAGCCCAATATATGTTGATAGCAGATTATCCATCAGACTTATAGAGGCTCCCGCGTTTATATAATTTGCATTGTCATTAGGACTAACTGCATCTAGCGACCATATAAATTCATTATTACCACCGAATTTAATTTCATCGGAAATCCCTATCCTAAGTACAAGTGGCAGGTCAAAATGATCTGTCGACAGCGTGCTGGTAACACTCTCATTATTACCGTCAATGTTTTCATTTACATCTGCTCCGATAAGAAGATCATCTCCTGTCATATTTAGTTTTGGACCAAAGTTACTTATACTAGATCCCAGTCTAAAACCGAATGGTGTTGCGAACAAAGTTCCGATATCTAGTGCCAGACCTCCGGCATGACTGTTCGCAATGGACTGCTGAATATATTTCCCGTTAAAGCCTAGTGAGAAACGATCGGTTAAGCTAACGGAAAAGGTTGAACCAAATGCATAATCAGCAGCTCTAAAGGTCTCTCCAGTATCTTCATTGCCATAGCGAGTTACCTCCATCTCATCCATCGTTACTGATGTGATATTAAATCCTATGATTGACTTACCACCAGTGGGGATGGTAATGCCGAAATAGTCAAAAGAGATATCAGCTATCCAGTTTGCATGATTGAAGTAAACTTCTTTGGTATTATAAAAACTTACTCCAGCAGGGTTCCAATACATAGCGGTTGCATCATTCGCTATGGACGTGTAAGCACCACCCATGCCGACTGCTTTTGACCCAACTCCGATGGATAAAAATTTAGCAGCAGTGGTTCCCGTTTTGTTTACACCATATACTGAGGTTATTAAAAAAAGTATGCTTATATATTTATTTAATTTTATCATATCATTTCACTATAGCTAGTTTTCCTATTTTTTGTCCAATATTTGGCGCATCAACATGGTATATATAAACACCATATGCCGCCGATAAATTATCTTCTGTTAGTAGATTCCACCTGCCCGTACCTGACTCCAAAGGAGATGAGTGGTAAATCGTTTTCACCAGCTCACCGGCGACACTATAGATACGGACGGTGCACTCACTCGGAAGATATCTAAACTGTATCTCTCTAGGCCCTCGACCCGAAGAAAAAGTATTCTGACCCTCAAAAGCACTCGCAGCAAAGTAGGGGTTTGGAACGACCTTGATCTTTTCCATGTCTTCCTCTGCTAGCGTCTCATCCACGTGAGGAGAATAGGTGGTAAACCCATAAATATCATTCCGTAAAAATGGTTTGTCCACCACCACATATGCCGTGTCCCCTGCTCGGGGTTCACTATAAATACGGGTATCATCGCTAGGCATAAGGTTTAATAAAAACCGCCACGATGGAACCGGGTTACCCGCATCATCTTGATGGTCCATAAACACGATCCAGTCACTCTCTCTCGTTCCATCTGCATTAAAAATACTGTCCGGAGCACCGTAAGGTATCACATCAATAAAGCCAACAGGTATCTGCTCCCAGTCAACCTCATCATCTCCGGTTAAACTGACTTGGCGCTGTACCTTAAAATTAATCGGTCTTCCTGCTTGTAAAAATCCAGGGTAGCAGGTAGTCCCATTCGGAAGATAGCGCATGCAAATGTCAAGACTGGTGTCTGATATCTCTTCCGTAAAAATAACCCTGTAATCATAAGGAAGCATAGACCCAATCACGTTAAACGTATAGTAGCGAGCAACATCAAACGTCCACACACTATCCGTATTCCAATAGGACAAGGACCGGTTAAATCCTAAACCATCTACATTGTCAAAGGTCAACCGAAAACCATCGATCACGTCCGCATCGGACTCAGGTAGGGTATGTGAACTGTTAACCAGCGTATCCGGGTTGTTTTGATTGGTTATATCTACCAGGTAATAAGATTTTGTTGTCGTGGTATCATAACCAGCCAGGCCCTGCTGATTTAAAAACAGCGTGTCCTCAAACGTAATCTGATAGGTGTGTGCATCTTTCACCGCTTGTGGATCTACTATCTCTAAAAATACTTCGCCGCTGGAGGCACCAAACACATGCTCTACCTGGTCACCTGAAAAAGAAGCATCCACAAATCCCGCAGACGGAGGTGAGGGCACAACCTCAACAACATTAGGGCCAAGAGAAACAACGCCCGTTAATGAGTTGACGCGCAGCTTCATCGGGGAATCACTCGGAATAATATTGTTACTGAGATCTCCACCGTAGTCATAAGAGACCACGGCATAGTAATAACGTTGACCATTGACCACGTCCCGGTCAATATACGAATGAACCAAACCGGTCTCAGAGCCTAAATAAAATTTAAGCCCATTCAGGTCTACCGGGTGCCAGCCGCTTTTACCATCCACAAGGTCCCACTGCGCCTTGATACCATCCTGAACATAGGGCTCGAAAAAGGTAGGGTTACCATCGCCATCTGTGATCGTGTAGGCATCGTTAAACTCAAAATCTGTGGCACGATAGATCTTATAACCCTCAAAATCATAGAGATCTACACCATTGGTAAT
>TARA_B110001454_G_scaffold127375_1_pt1 | contig 10653 bp, 9 predicted proteins | sample TARA_B110001454 | Tara Oceans TARA_B110001454 (sample SAMEA4397004) | marine metagenome | biome: Polar Biome; feature: [MES] marine water layer (ENVO:01000295) within the mesopelagic zone...; material: water (ENVO:00002006), including particulate matter (ENVO:01000060) such as...... | reverse complement strand
TGTTTACTTCTATTGAATCAGGAATGAAAAAGTGTAAAATATTTTTTTTATTGTTATCAAGAAATGTGTTCGCTCTAACACCAAAACTGTCTGATATTAAATCAACGGGGATAATTTTTTTATACTTATCTATAGAATTATCGAACGTCAATTTCCCCCACCTGTTCGAAAGCCACTGACCACTTAATAGCCTTGTTGTGCGTGGACCATCAGATATTAAAATATTGACTGCACTCTTTCTCATATCAGTAGTGTCAATTGATATTATCCCTGTCCATGGAAGCCCATATGTCATATAACCAGGATCAAGCAATCGACCAGACAGGGATTTATCTACGCCAACAACCTTATACGTTCCAGTTGAGAGATACCTAAATAAATATTGCCCATCATCGCTGGCATCGATATTGTAGTCTGGGAGGCGTTTGAAAAAATTAATCTGATCAGTAGAATCTCTTATTTTCCATAACAAGCTAGAGGATGCTCCATTATAAAATATCTGTCCACTTATTTCTGCTTTGTCAATTTTATCACCAGTTGAAAAAGCCAATTGAAGGCCCTGGGAGATAGGCAAGCCATGCCCATCTTTTAATTCTCTATTAATCGATAGTATATAAGTCTGATCTCTAAATAAACTATCGGAGAAATATACAGACACTTTATTTCCTTTAAATTTTATCTCAGGAGGCACTTTTGGCTTAGGCAATATTTTGATAGCCTTGTAGATAGACTGCTCTTGTAAATACTCAGAAAAAAATAATTCAACTTCTCCGCCTGAAAATTGTACTGAACCACTCTCAGGAATTGAACTTAATAGAAATGGAGGGGTATCATCTTTAGGCCCTCCTGAAGGTGACTGAATCGCAGCACATGAATAAAAATTAGATAAACCATAGAAAACAGTTAGCGACAGAATAAATTTTTTGCTAATTAATAACTTCATTAATATCTATAGGCCTAAATTTAATGGTGTAAACCTTTAAATATGAAATTAGGCTTGAGTAACTAAAATGCCGCTTGTACCATCATATATAAAACAACTTAAAAGATATAAGCCGGGAAAATCTATCCGGAAAGCAAAAATAGAAAGTGGCGACAAAAAATACATAAAACTATCTTCCAACGAGAACCCTTTGGGTGCCAGTCCTCTTGCAATAGAAGCTATAAAAAAGACATTTACCAGTTTAAACCGATATCCTGACGCTTCAGGATATATCCTTCGAAAAAAACTAGCTCAAAAATTCAAGGTAAAAACAAAAAATGTAATTATTGGTTCTGGATCCGAAGGAATAATGTCTACCATCATGAGAACATTTTTGCTTAGTGATGATGAAATAATAAGTGCAGCAGGATCCTTTATTGGATTTAAGGTTTTAGCAAATGCATCAGGTCGAAAGGCTCACTGGGTTCCGATGAAAGATTATCACTATGACCTTGAGCTAATGGCAGAAAAAATAAATGACTATACAAAAATAATATATATTGCTAACCCTGATAACCCCATGGGGACTTATATAAAAAAATCAGATTTTGATCAGTTTTATACTTCTGTCCCGGAGAGGGTGCTGATCATTCTTGATGAGGCATACTATGAGTTCGCAAGGTTTCAATCAGATTACCCCGACTCAATGCACTATCGTTATGATAATGTTATCACACTAAGAACATTTTCAAAAGCATATGGGCTAGGAGGCTTACGGTTGGGCTATGGATTTGCGCATGAAGAATTAATTGACAACCTTATTAAGGTTAAGCCTCCATTTGAACCCTCTCTACCTGCTCAGGAGGGCGGTATTGCTGCATTGGACGATATCGAATTTTTAGAAAAAACTGTTAAGATGAATAGCGACGGAATACAATATTTGACACAAGAGCTTGATTCCCTGGGAATAAAATATATTCCAAGTTATACAAATTTTATTACAACAGTTTGGAATGATAGCAAGGCAGCTGAACTAATAACGAAAAAATTATTGGAAAAAGGCATGATCGTAAGATCCCTATCATCATTTGGCTGGAATAATTGCATTCGAATATCCATCGGGACTAAAAAAGAAAACAGTAGATTTGTTGCTGCTTTGAAAGCAATCTTATAAGTATTAAGAATACTATGAATAATTATACAATCAACGCATTTGACCATTGCGAACTTTATGTGGGGAACGCCAAACAGGCAGCCCATTATTACCATAATGCTCTCGGCTTTCATCTGATTGGATACATGGGCCTTGAAACGGGGAGTCGTGATAAGGTCAGCTATGTCATGAAACAAAATCAGGTACGGTTTGTCCTAAGTTCTCCATTGGTCCCGGGCACAAAGATAGGTCAGCACATTGATAAACATGGAGATGGTATAAAGGATATTTCTTTTTCAGTTGATAACGCAGAAAATGCCTGGAAAGAGACCACAGCAAGAGGAGCTGAAAGTGTAAGCAAACCAAAACTGATTGAAGATGATAAAGGTGAAGCAGTCGTTGCCACTATTAAAACCTATGGTGACACCAACCATACTTTTGTTGAGCGAAATAATTATAATGGTATTTTTCTACCTGGCTATGAAGTGATTGATTTAGACATAACAACTGAACCGGTGGGCATTGTTCATATTGATCATGTAGTGGGAAATCAGCCTGATGGTGTTATGCAGCCCGTATGTGATTTTTATGAAAAAGTCTTTGGCTGGCATCGATTTTGGTCCGTGGATGATAAGGATGTGTCAACAGAGTATAGCTCTCTCAGATCTATAGTAATGGCCAACGAAAATGAAAAAATTAAAATGCCCATTAATGAACCAGCTAAAGGAATAAAAAAATCCCAGATACAAGAATTTGTTGAGTATTATAAAGGTGCCGGAGTTCAGCACGTTGCAATGTCTTCACGTGATATAATTGAAACAGTAAAAAAATTAAGAGTGAATGGCGTCGAATTTTTATCCACTCCTCGATCCTATTACGAGACACTTATTGAAAGAATTGGCGATTTTCAAGAAAACATTAAAACACTTGCTGAACTCGGTATTCTCGTAGATGTTGATGAAAACGGATATATGCTCCAGATATTTACGAAACCAATCCAAGATCGACCTACCCTTTTTTACGAGATCATCCAGAGAAAAGGATCTAACAGTTTTGGTAAGGGTAATTTTAGAGCATTATTTGAATCCATTGAAAGAGAGCAGGAACTTCGTGGAAACCTTTAAAATAATAAATAGAAAATTCAAAAAATGAAATTTTTGACCTACACAGAAAAACTTGATCCTTCCCCCCGCTTTGGTTTTAAAATTGGAAACCTCGTTGTAGATATTCACCGTTCAGCACAATGGATCAATGATAATCAGAATAATGATTATTTTTATCACTACCAGAGACTTTAAAAGAAGCTCTAGAAAATTGGGATCCTAACTTTTCAGTTTTAAAGCAACTAGAGAGTGAGGTTTCTAATGTTGACCTCAAATCATTATCCACTGATGAATCAGATTTAGTTATTTTACCACCGATTCCTGAACCACCAGCATTCAGAGATTTTTATGCTTTTGAGCAGCACGTAAAAGCGGCCAGAAAACTCCGTGGTTTAGAGATGAACCCGGACTGGTACAAATTAGCGATATTTTATTTCTCCAATCCAAATTGTTGTTATGGTCATGGCGCTGAAATTTCTTATCCTTCCAATACAACAGAGTTGGATTTTGAATTAGAATTTGCTGTTATCATCGGTGGTGGCGGTGCGAATATAAAAGCAGAGGATGCAGATAAGGTTATAGCAGGGTATACTATTTTAAATGACTGGTCTTCTCGAAATCTGCAACGAGAAGAGATGCCAATGAGTCTAGGGCCAGCAAAGGGGAAGGATTTTGCATCCAGTTTTGGGCCATACATGGTGACCCCCGACGAACTAGAAGATTCCTGGGGAGATGATGGAAAACTGCATCTCCGAATGACATGTCACATTAACGGTAAAAAAATTTCAGATGGTAACACAAACGACCTTTATCACTCTTTTGGTGAAATGATTGAACGCGCTAGCATGAACACAAAATTGGTTCCCGGTGAATATATTGGATCAGGTACTGTTGGCACTGGATGTATTCTTGAGCTTCGTCCTGAAAATACTGGTGGTTGGATTGAAAAAGGTGATGTGGTCAAATTAGAAGTTGAAAAACTAGGCGTTTTAGAAAATAAAATTATTTAATTAGCTATGCCATTTTATCAAAAAAGAGGAAAAATACCAGATAAAAAACATGTCCAGTTTAGGGGCTCTAATAAGAACCTTTTTTGGGAGGAACTGATTAGCAGGCAGGGCTTCAGCCACATGTATTCTACCGTATATCATACTAATCCTCCGACCTCCATAAATGAAATTAGCTCTCAAAAAGAATATAAGATTATTGAACGAAATAAAACCCACAGACACTATCATTTAAAAACATCAAACATGATTTCTAAGGGAGATATAATCTCCTCAAGAGTTCCCCTATTTTATAATGAGGATATTGTAATAAATAAATGCCATCCGAACACTTCATCAAAAGACCTTTATAAAAACGCACTCGCAGACGAAGTATTATTTATACAATCTGGGGAGGGCGTACTTAGATCTAACTTTGGATCTTTGAACCTTTCTCATGGAGACTACGTCGTCATACCTAGGGGTGTCATATGGAAATTAGAGATAACCAGTCCTATGAAAATTTTAACCATAGAATCAAATTCTCCTATTGAGACCCCTGAGCGATATAGAAACAAATTTGGACAGTTATTAGAACATTCCCCCTTTTCTGAAAGAGACATTAACACACCAATTTTTGATGAAAATAGCAAAAATGGTTCGGCGGTAATAAATGTTAAATATAGGGAAGTCATACAGTCTTATCATTATAATCACCACCCTTTTGATATCGTTGGCTGGGATGGCTATTATTATCCTTGGTCATTCAATATTAAAGATTTTATGCCAATAACAGGAAAAATACATCAGCCTCCGCCAGTACATCAAACATTTCAATCGAATGGGTTTGTAATATGTTCTTTTGTTCCTAGGTTATTTGATTATCACGAAAAATCAATACCGGCACCTTATGCACACAGCAATATTGATTCAGAGGAAATCATATTCTATGTTGATGGAGATTTTATGAGTAGGAAAGGTATAGAGCCGGAGTCTATTACATACCATCCAATGGGGCTCTCACATGGTCCACAACCAGGTAAAATTGAAGAATCGTTGAGCGCTAAAGAAACGAATGAATTTGCGGTAATGATCGATACTTACGAGCCGCTGAATATGACGACCCATACTCAAGAAATCGAAGATAGTGACTACCCGTATTCTTGGAGTATTTAGTTTATGATCTACGACCCCGCTGACCTTCCGTTTCAAGAGACTCATAAACTAATGATTGGATCAATAGTCCCCAGGCCTATTGCTTTAGTTTCTACAACTTCTGAAGATGGGGTAAACAATATTGCACCTTTTTCCTACTTTAATGGTGTGTGCTCAAATCCTCCTACTATAATGTTTGCGCCCGCAAGACGTGGATGGGACGGATCAGAAAAGGATACTCTCGTTAACATTCGAGACACAAAAGAATTTGTAGTAAACATTGTGTCCGAATCTTTTGCAGAACAAATGGTACAATGTTCAACAGACTATAAAAATGATATTGATGAGTTTACTATCTCTGGGTTAAATCCATTACCATCAGAAAAAATTATTTCTCCTCGTCTAAAAGAATCAAAAATAAGTTTTGAGTGCAAACTCAACCAAATAGTAAAGATCGGAGATGACAAATCAGGAAGTGGTTTTGTCGTTATTGGAACCGTAATATTATTTCATATAGATGATAGTATAATCATTGATGGAAAGATTGATATTGAAAAACTAAATCCAATCGGGCGTTTAGCGGGAAACTGGTATACAAGACCTACCGATAACTTTAGGATCCAAAGAAAGATCAAACCAGATAAATAACTTATATCACTCTAAATAAACCAAAAATTCCAACCTTACTAAAAAAATGGCAATCAGACTGATCTTATTTATAACCTTATTTTTTAATCTTTTAGCTGCACAATTCCCAATTAATATTGAGAAAGCAGGACTATCAGAAGAACGTCTTAAAAGACTAGAAAAAATAATGCATCAGTTCGTTGATCAAGGGAAGCTGGCAGGTGTTCAAACTGCAATAATCAGAAACGGTAAACTAGGGCACTATGACACCTACGGCTATGCAGACATAGAAAGTAAAGCCCCACTCAAAGACGATAGCATATTCAGAATATATTCCATGACCAAGCCCATTGTCTCTGTAGCACTGATGATGTTATATGAGGAGGGAAAGTTTTTATTAGACGATCCGGTTCATAAGTATATCCCAGAATTCAAAAATCTTAAAGTATACAAACCTTTATTACCAAATAAATTTTTTAGGTCACAAAAGTGGAATACATGGCCAATTAATAAGATCCGTATGGTTCAAAAAGTAAAAAAGCCAATGTTAATGATTGACCTTTTGAGACACACATCTGGACTAGGATATGGTTGGGGTCCAAATACATATGTTGACAGAAAATATAGGAAAGCAAAAATTTTAGATCGCAAAGACACTAAAGAATTCATAAGTGAACTAAGTGATATCCCTTTATATCACGACCCAGGAACTGGGTGGAGATATGGCGTCTCCACAGATGTTTGTGGCTACCTTGTTGAAATACTATCTGGCCATAGCCTTGATGAATTTCTTGCTTCCAAAATATTTAGACCACTAAATATGATAGATACACACTTCCAACTTCCGAATGATAAAATAAATCGCTTTACCTCTAACTATATCAACAATATCCCAAAAAGACTCAGAAAGCTAGCGAAATTATTTGGAGTATCATTTAACCCTGATGGAGAGCTTATGACAGTAGATCATGCTGACAGCAGTGAGTTTACGGAGAATGTCACCTTTTTCTCTGGCGGTGGGGGATTAGTTTCTACGACAAAAGATTATTTACAATTTTGCAAGATGATATTAAATAAAGGTGAGCTTAATGGCGTCAGGATCCTCGGGCCTAAAACCGTTGAAATAATGATAGAAGATCATCTAAAATTTATACCTAATATAGGTGGGCCGATGACTTTGCCCAATAATGGAACAAGTTTTGGCTTAGGTTTTTCAGTTGTAAAAAATACTGCTGCAAAAGAAGTTATTGGCTCTGTTGGCACTCATAGCTGGGGAGGAATGGCAGGCACATTCTTTGGAATTGACCCAAAAGAAGATCTTATATTCATTCTTATGATTCAACTGATTGATTTTGATAATTTAAATATATCAAAAAGATTTCAGACTCTTGTATATCAGTCTATTGTTGAATGACCAATATTTATTTTCTAGACTTATAGATTATATAATGACAGAGCAGACAATAAAAGAACTTATTTATAAGGCCCAAACTATTGGGAATATTGAGCCGATTGAATATATGATACCCTACCCGAGTACTCAGGCATTGATAGAAGGACAGAATATAAAATTTGGCGATCAGATTATTTATCAAGATCATAATATTACCAATCTAGATTTTTACTTATTAATTCAACAAACTGCTCACTGGTTAAGTGAACAGGGAATAAAACCAAAAGATAATGTTATAATCGAAGAAAATGAGTTTCCCCAAGCGGAGCTAATCCTTTTTGGGCTTTGGCATATCGGTGCACGTGGGACTGTTTTAGAACATGAAAACGTATATGTTGATAAAAGATTGTCGTTAAAAACTTTGGATAAAGAAACTAATCTATTGGACAGTGTCTCTTCTTATCCAAACAATTTTCAGCCTGAGTACAAAGCGCTACTTAGTGAGACTGCCATAAATATAATCTCTGATACGGGAACAATTTTTTTATCTCATTATGGACTGCTTGTAAACACGAATAGTATACAAAAAGCTTTGGGTTTACAACCGGGGACAGGTCTTTGCTGTGATATTTCTTCTAATTCTAGTTCTTGGGTCGTAATGAAAGCACTATTGCCAATTTATTCAGGATGCATATACACACAAACAAAACCATCAGTTGTATTAACATTTAATACTATAGAGCAAGCTAAAGGATTCCAACTTAGGGAAGACTGGGAAAATCTAGACGAATTTAAGGGTCACCATATCGGAATATGCACTGAAAACAGTGCTGCATTTTGCCTAGGTAAAATACCTATGCACTTAACTGATTATAAAATAAATGATGATGAACTTTGGATTAAGGGACACTCTATAATGAATGGGTATCTAGATCAAAATCAGAATAAGACGGCATTTAAAAATGATTATCTAATAATTCAGAAATAAATTTCTAGCTCAAGTCCTGTAAAACCTCATCAGCAAAAGTTTTTGGATTTACTTTTTCATAAGCTTTTTCAATAGTCCCTTTTTCATCAATCAAATAAGCAATTCGAAGTATCCCCTCATATTCTTTTCCATACATTTTTTTCATTCCAATCGCGTCATAGGACCTTATGGTTTCTTTCTCTGGGTCTGAAAGTAACTGAAATTGAAAATCTTGTTTAACTGTAAAGTTTTTTTGTGCTTTTACTGAGTCGGCACTCATTCCCATTATGACTGTGTTTTTATCTTTGAAATTTTTGAACTCATCCCGGAGTCCTTGACCTTGGATCGTTCAGCCAGGTGTACTGGCCTTAGGGTAAAACCATAGTAATATTTTTTGTCCTTCAAAATCATTAATGTTAACAATATCTCCCTCCTGATCGCTTAACTGAAACCCGGGAGCACTGATGCCTGTTTTTAGCATGTTGAAACCGCCTCTTTTAAATTATTTTTATTTTATAGTTTATGGAATATATAATTAATTACTATTGTGATATAACATATACTTAGCCGTTTCATAAAAGCCATCTGCTATTTTTTTCAAGGAGTCAGCCTCATTTATATATTTTTTCTTTACATCCTCACCGGGATTTGAATCCAAAATATTATGTAGTTCCATGCCTGAACCATCTTGGAATATCCTTATATAATATTGATCATTAATTACACCGTAACTATTAGGGCTCATTTTCTTATTTACGATAAATGCAAAATTATTTTTGGTTTGTAAAATATCTGTGCCTATTGTTTTATTCAAATATGGTATCCTACATATTCCAGCTATGGTTGGCATTAGATCAGCTAAACCAGAAACTGTGCTAATTGTTTTGGGCGGGTCTAAAATATTTGGAGCATAAATAATTAAAGGAACATTGTAGGATCGAAGCTTTAGGTCATAGTCATCAGCTCGCATGTGCTCAGCTTTTGGATCAGCGGTACCATGATCACCAAACAAAACAAATATTGTATTATCAAAATATGAAGACTGTTTAGCCATTTTAAAAAACTGTCCTATAGAGTGGTCTAATAACCTTACAGCATTATATTGTTCTTCAGATTTAAAACCGGAAGTTTTGAGTACAGACTTTTCAACATGTTTTATTTCAAAGCCATTATTGTCACTAGGAATCGTATACGGTCTGTGATTTCCAGCTGTGTGTATTATGGTAAAGCTAGGGGATGAAAATAGCGTCCTGTTTTTTAGTATTCTATTGGCCTCTCTAAAAAGGTTTAAGTCAGATATTCCCCAAACATCCACCCTCGAACGATTAATATCTTTCATTTCTATTAGGTTCATATCCTTAATATTATAGGTGACAAGACTACGAATGTTGGCCCAGCTGGCACTTCCGCCAATCATATAATATTTCTGGTATTTTTTAAACTGAGAGATGATGCTGTACTGATCACGAACTATTGGATTTCTTGAAGAAGCCCTCCTGGCGATATCTGGTATCCCTGTAAGCATCGTAAAAACAGATCTTGAGGTACTAACCCATGGTATATAAAACTTAGAAAAAAATAAACCTCTTGATGATAGACTATCTAGCACGGGGGTAGGATTAAGTGGGTTACCCATTATACCCATCCTATTTAACCCCACGGATTCCATAAATATTATTATTACACTTGGTTCACTGTCAAACAATTTAGAGGGTTCAACATACCTACTAAAATTCAGATTTTTAATATCTGGATTATCAATACCTAGTATATTGGAAACTAATGAGTAAGAATCACGTACTTTATCTGTCTCATAGTCTTTTTCCTCAAATGTAGTAGTATCATAAAAATACAATACCGGATTTAGTGCTAAAGCAGAAACAAAAGAATCTCGACTGAAAAATGCATCACTCCATAATAACATGTACTGAGATAAAGTCCCCCAAAATCCAAAAAGATAAAAAATTAAGGCGCAGGTAATTTGAATAATTTTTTGATAATTCTTAGCTCTACGCTGAGGTGTCATAAGGGTGTGTTTAACAATGTAGTTATGAATTTTAATCCATAAATAACATATGCTTATTACAAACAAAATAAGCCACACAACAGGATAGGTTTCCCAAATCATCCCAAGTGAAATTGTGAAATTTTCCAGTAAGTTAAATACGGTTACATCAATCCTCTGTTGCGTATAACCATAGTTCGCAAAATCAAAAATGTAGAAAAAAACAGTGAGGGATATGAGAATGCCATAAACCCATTTTACAACAAAAATTGTGTGCGAAAATTTCCAATATCTGACTATTGGAAGTACACAAAAAAATAGTATCGGGATTGAAATAAGGAC
>TARA_B110001454_G_scaffold132371_1_pt1 | contig 10677 bp, 8 predicted proteins | sample TARA_B110001454 | Tara Oceans TARA_B110001454 (sample SAMEA4397004) | marine metagenome | biome: Polar Biome; feature: [MES] marine water layer (ENVO:01000295) within the mesopelagic zone...; material: water (ENVO:00002006), including particulate matter (ENVO:01000060) such as...... | reverse complement strand
TGAGCTCTTTTTTTATATTAAATCTAACTTATAGCGCTCCTGAAACCTTAGCAGCAACGTCTGCTGGCATCCAAGATTTCCATTCAGAATTATTTTCTAAATATTCTAATGCAGTAAGCTCCATATCGCCATCAGCCTCGTCTTCATAGAAGGCTAGTAGAGCGTTAACTGAAGCAGTTGGTAAGCTGTATGCTTCTAGGAATGCTGTTTCTGCAGGATGCGTATCCGCCCAGGCAGTAAGTACAGACTTGTCTAGAGACATATCTCTGTATTCACTTGCACAAGTAGGAGTGTAAGCATCTTTTCCATCAGCTTTAATGGCTTCTACAACCTGTGACATTGCTGCCCAGCATGCATCATTAAATGGTGGCTCTTTTAATCTTACTAGGTCAACTTTACCCATAAGGCCAGTTGGTGCCCAGTAATACGTAAAGATTGGACGATTCTTAGCAAATGCGCCTGCAATTGCTGCGTCTAGTGCTCCACCTGAGCCTGGATCAAAGTTAGTATAGTAGTTATCTAAGCCATAGACACGCTGCTTAACAAGGTTCACAGTGTAGCATGTCCAGCCTGAAATACAGCTCGTCATCCTACCCATAGCTGGGTTTTCAGGATCTTTAAATAATGCTGCGATTTCAGGATCTAGCATATCCATTACAGTCCTTAAGTTGTATTTATCAGCTGTAGTCTTGTCCACGTAAAACGCTTGCTGAGAATCTGGCGTATTAATACCAAGATTTCTAATGATTCCCGCTTCTTCAACAGGGTCATAGTTGGCTATGATATTGTCATACCAAAGCTCAGTAACGATATCTAGTTGACTGTCATAGTGAGCAGCCATAATAGGTGTCGTACTTCCTTTTGTCACTTCTACTTCACAGCCATAGCCATGCTCAAGAATAAATCCTACGATTGCAGTATGTACATTTGCACTACTCCAGTCGAAATCAGCTAGTCTTGCTTTTCCACAGTCCGCACTTGCAATTGAAGGCATAAGACTTAAAGAAATCGCTGAGACAGCTAATACTTTGTTTATAAGTTTCATATTTTCTCCTTTGATTTTTAAAGCAAAATCCCCATTAAATATAGGGATTCGTTTTAGTATATATAAATTTTAAGCCCAAGTTGAATTATATTAATTTTCAATGTATTGTTTTAAATAGAAAATCCATAATCCTAAATTAACAAAACTAATCCTGCTGCTAAAATTAATCCTAAAATTGTCCTTCTAAAAACTTCGCCATCAAGAACGTGATAAATTTTAACGCCTAACCAAGAGCCAATAATCAAAGCTGGAAGTATCTTAAGGAGGTCATAAGCCATTTGAATTGTATATAAGCCGGCAACAGCAAAACTTATTACTGCGACAATGCTTGTGATAAAAATGAAAGGCTCATAGGTGCCGCGTTGAGTATTTTTTGGTAGTTTTTGGAGTCCAACCCAGATAGTTGGTAATAATCCTCCAAGGGCTGCAAAGCCACCCATCAATCCACTTATTAAGCCTATAAAGCTGTCAATTGACTTATCTGTATTCACTTTAATTGAAAAGTTACTACTAATAAGCATTAATAGCACATAGAGAACTAAAAAAATTCCAATAGATGCTTTAAATACTCTTGGGTCAGTAATTGTTAGTAAAAGCATTCCAAAAGGTATGCCAATAACACCAAATATAATAAATGGCTTAAGTTTTGAAAAATCAAGAGTTTTTCTTAATTTGTATATTGGCGCACCTGAAATTAATAAGCAAGTAAATATATTTAAAGGGATGGCGATAGAGGGCTCCAAAATATGAAGCCAAAATGCATTAAGAACAAGTCCGCTTCCAAATCCAGTAGCCCCTTGAACCAATGCTGCAGTAAACGCTCCTACTAATAAGATTAGCAAATAGATAGATGGGTCAGAAATAAGCATAATAGGATTAGTCAAACTAATGAATTAAAGTATATAGATTATTTTGTTATTTTTATCGGATTTCAATATAATGATGACGTTTATTATTTATCTTTTTTTGGTCGAATGAATCTTATATTTTTCTTTTATGTCTGACTATGATTTCATAATTGTAGGGGCAGGATCTGCTGGCTGCGTCCTTGCTAATAGACTTAGTAAAGATCCATCTAATAAGGTACTTCTTATTGAAGCCGGCGGAACGGATAGGCGCTTCTATATTAATATGCCTATTGGCTACGGAAAGACCTATTACCAAAAATCTGTTAATTGGATGTATACAGCAGAGCCAAGTCCTGACGCAGGTAATCGCTCTAGTTATTGGCCTAGAGGTAAAGTTCTTGGAGGTTCAAGCTCTATTAATGCAATGGTTTATGTGAGAGGCAATCCAAAAGATTTTGATGATTGGTCTGCTGCCGGTAATTCTGGCTGGTCTTATTCAGAATTGCTTCCCTACTTTAAACGAATGGAGTGTTGGCAGAATGGTGGTGATAATTTTAGGGGTGGTGAAGGACCCTTAAATGTTTCAGATGTCGCTAGTCAATTACACCCATTATGTCAAAATTTCATTGCTGCTGGAGAGGAGATTGGTTTTAGCTTTAATCCTGATATGAACGGTGCAGAACAAGAGGGTGTTGGACATTACCAAATAACAACTCATTTGGGAAGACGCATGTCGACTTCAAGAGCTTACTTAAGGCCAGTAATGAAAAGAAAAAATCTTACTGTGATTATGAAAGCCCAGGTTACGCGCATTTTATTTAAGGGCAATCAAACTATTGGGGTTGAGTTTAAAAAAAATAAAATAATTCATCAAGTTAAGGCTAATCGAGAAGTCATCTTAAGTGCAGGTGCAGTAAACTCTCCTCAATTACTCCAACTTTCAGGCATTGGTCCTGAGTCAGTTTTAATGGATGCTAAAGTTCCAATTATTCATCACAGTCCAGCGGTTGGGAAAAACCTCCAAGACCATCTCGGAGTCAGTTACTTCTATAAAAGCAAAGTTCCAACTCTAAATGACCAGCTCAGTCCATGGTGGGGAAAGATTCTTCAAGGCGCTAGATATATTTTAACTAGAACTGGTCCATTAAGCTTAAGCGTTAACCAGTCGGGTGGGTTTGTGAGAACTAGAGTCGGTCTTAAGTCTCCAAATATTCAGCTATATTTTTCTCCTGTGAGTTATTCTCTTGAGCCACCAGGTCGAAGAGCAATGCTAAACCCCGATCCTTTTTCCGCTGTTCTTTTAGGTGTGTCGAATTGTAAATCTAATTCGCGAGGCCAGATTCGAATAAAAAATGATAATCCAATGGAACCGCCAATAATTGAACCTAACTATTTATCTCATGAAGATGACGTGAGAGATTTGCTAGATGGAGTTAAATTATTGAGAAAATTAGCTCAAACTAAAAGCTTTAGCAAGGTAATTTATGATGAGTTTCGACCCGGGCCCGACTGCAAATCAGATTCTGAATTAATAGAAGACATAAAAGAAAATGCATGGACTGTTTTTCATCCTTCAAGTACATGCAGAATGGGGCCAGATCCTTTAAAAAATGTCGTTGATAGTTCTCTTAAAGTCTATGGTATAAAAGGCCTTCGTGTTGCAGATGCTTCAATATTTCCAGAACTAATAAGTGGGAATATTAATGCAGCTACGATTATGATTGGTGAAAAGGCTTCAGATCTAATTTTAGAAGATATGAATAGTTAAAAATTAAACTAAAATAATTACTTATGAAGATTATCAGTATAGAAACTTTTACTAATGAGTATATTGGCCTGGTTCGTGTTCGAACTGATGAGGGCGATGAAGGTTGGGGCCAAACATCAACTTATAATGCAGATATAAGCGCCCAAGTTCTTCATCGTCAAGTGGCTCCTCATGTTTTAGGTTTGAGAGGAGATGACATTGATTTTATAAATAAAGAGGTTTTAGAAAGAGAGCATAAGTTTCCTGGAACTTATCTCTATCGAGCTTTGAGTGGCCTGGATACAGCACTTTGGGATATTAAAGCTAAACGAGCGAATAAGAGTGTTTGTCAACTTTTGGGAGGCAGTACAAAATCTTTACCAGTGTATGCTTCAAGTATGCAGAGAGAGATTAGCCCAGAAGCTGAGGCAGAAAGGCTTCTTGCACTAAAGGAGTCAAATGGCTATTTCGCATTCAAATTTAGAATTGGCAAAGAGTGCGGCCATGATATTGATCAATGGCCAGGACGAACTGAGATAATTATAAAAGAGGTGCGAAAAATTTTAGGAGATGATGTTGCCTTACTGGTTGATGCAAACAGTGCTTTTAGTCCTAAAAAAGCAATTGAAGTTGGACGTATGCTTCAAGATTATGGTGTAAGTCATTTCGAAGAGCCATGTCCATATTGGAAGCCAGAATGGACTCGTGAGGTTAAAAATGCACTAGATATTGATATTAGTGGCGGTGAGCAAGACAATGATATGAGAGTTTGGAGTCATATGATTGACACTAAGGTTGTCGATATTGTTCAGCCAGATATCTGTTATATGGGAGGTATTAGTAGAACATTGGAAGTGGCAAAGATGGCAGAGAAAGCCAACCTGCCTGTAACCTTACATTCAGCAAACCTTTCTCTAGTGACACTTTTTTCAGCTCATGTTATGGGCTCTATTAAAAACCCAGGAAAATATTTGGAGTTTTCAATAGAAGGTCTCGATTACTACCCTTGGCAGGATAATCTTTTTTATCCAAATTATAAAATTATTGACGGGTGTCTTGAAATGAATCATAAGCCTGGTTGGGGGGTTGAAATAAATCAAGAATGGCTATCTTTATCAGATTACAAAGTAAGCTATACAGGGTCTCGTTTTTAGTGCAATTTTCTTTAAACAATTTTGAAGAGTAAGGCGCCTTTTTTTTGGGTAAGAAAATCCTGTATAATTTCTTTTTTTTTAATAAGTTACGGATTTATAACTAGATGAAGACCTCACTCACTAAACTTGAGGGACTAAAAAGATCCCTTACGGTTGAATTGCCTATAGACACTTTCAATCAAAAAACAGAAAAAATTATCAAGAGCCTTGCTTCGAAAGTTCGCATTGATGGTTTTAGAAAAGGAAAAATTCCAGCTGCAATTTTGCGTCAACGTGTTGGTGGTAGTGCTAAATCCGATGCTGCTAATGAAATTGTAACTGAGACTTTAGCTGAAGCACTTACAGATGTGGATGTTTCTCCAGCTGCACAGCCATCATTGGTGAATGTAGATACTGAGAATTCAGAAAAATTTATTTATACAATTGAGTTTGAAGTGTATCCAGAAATTAAAGTGGCCTCTCTATCAAATTTAAAGATGGACCAAGTTGATTCAAAAGTTACAGAGGAAGATGAAGAGCGAGCTCTTCAGGATTTACAAGACAGGTCGACTGAATATAAGACTGTTAAGAGAAAATCTAAAGAAGGTGACCGCTTAATTATAGATTTTGAAGGTTTACTAGATGGTGAGTCATTTGAGGGCGGAGCTGCTGAAGGTTTTGAAATTGTTTTAGGAAGAGGCACTATGATTGAGGGTTTTGAAAAAGGCCTTATTGATATTGCACCAGAAAAAACAGTTGAAGTGACTGCAACATTTCCAGAAGATTATCATGTAGAAAATCTTGCAGGAAGAGAGGCTGTCTTTAAAGTCACTATTAATGAAGTGGGAGAACCAACAGAAGTAAAGAGAGATGATGAATTTGCCAAAAAATTTGGTGAAAAAGATTTTGAAACTATGAAGTCGAGAATGACTAAGCAGATGCAGGTTGAGCTGGAATCTAGATTGGTACAACAAAATAAAGACACCGCATTCACAGCTCTTTTAGACGCAAATGATTTTGAAGTACCTGAAGGAAGTATTTCTACTGAATCGCTCAAGTTACAGCAAGATATGGAGTCTAGAATGGAGCAGCAAGGTATGCCTTCTAAAGGAAAATTACCTGCAGAAATGTTTCAAGAAGAGGCTGCAAGAAGAGTTAAACTTGGTTTATTAATTAATAAAATTGCAACAGACGGCGAAATAAAAGCTGAAAAAGACCAGGTTGATGCTAAACTTAATGAAATGGCACTGCAATATGGCGAGAGTGCGCAGCAAATGATTGATTGGTATAACACTGACCCTTCAAGACTTGCTAACATTGAATCAATTGTTGTTGAGGACATGGTGGCGAAGCATGTTGCAGAACAAGCTAAAGTAACGATGACAGATAAGACTTTTTTAGAAATAATGAGCCCACAAAATTAATATGACAATTCAAAACTTAAATCAAATCCCAATGGTAATTGAGAGCTCAGGCAGGGGAGAAAGGGCTTATGATATCTATTCTAGGCTTCTCAAAGAACGGGTTGTCTTTATGGTTGGGCCGGTTGAGGATTACACTGCAAATGTTGTGGTTGCACAGCTACTTTTTTTAGAATCTGAGAATCCAGATAAAGATATTCATTTATATATAAATTCACCAGGTGGCTCAGTAACTGCAGGGCTTGCTATTTATGACACAATGCAGTTTATTAAGCCAGATATTTCTACTCTTTGTATAGGACAGGCTGCAAGTATGGGTGCATTACTCCTTTCAGCTGGAGCAAAGGGCAAAAGGTTTGCGCTACCTCATGCTAGGGTTATGATTCATCAGCCATTAGGTGGTTTTTCAGGTCAAGCAAGTGATATAGATATTCATGCACAAGAGATTCTGAAAGTTAGAGATAATTTAAATACAATACTTAAGGACCATACTGGTCAGAGTATGAAGAATATTCAGAAAGACACTGATCGAGATAATTTTATGTCAGCGAGCGAGTCTGCGAAATATGGACTCATTGATAAAGTCATTAATAAGCGATAAATTTAAGTTTGTCTATGGAACAAAACACTGAAGACCTTAGCTGTTCATTTTGCTCTAAACATAAAGATGAAGTAGTTCGCCTCATTGCTGGCCCGGGAGTTTATATCTGCGATGAATGTATAGATTCATGCTATAGCTTGATTCAAGAACAAACTACCAAAGATAAAAAAGATCAGCACCAGGACTGGAATAATACTCCAAAAGAATTGTATGCCTCTTTAGATGAGTATGTGATTGGCCAGTCTCATGCAAAAAAAGTTCTTTCAGTGGCAGTTTACAATCACTACAAACGACTAAAAACAAATTACATCTCTAATGATGTGGAGCTTGATAAGTCCAATATTTTGCTTATTGGCCCAACGGGTTGTGGTAAAACCCTTCTTGCACAATCTTTGGCGCGTTTTTTGGATGTACCTTTTGCTGTTGCAGATGCAACAACTTTAACTGAGGCTGGCTATGTTGGTGATGACGTAGAGAATGTGATTAAAAGCCTGCTTTCAAAATGTGATTTTGATCCAGAAAGAGCGGAACAAGGAATTATCTTTATAGATGAAATTGATAAAATTTCACGTCGATCTGATTCTCCTTCAATAACAAGAGATGTTTCTGGAGAAGGTGTTCAGCAGGCAATGCTTAAATTGATTGAAGGTACTATTGCTTCTGTCCCTCCTCAGGGCGGCAGAAAACACCCTAACCAAGAAACTATTGATGTTGATACCTCAAAAATATTATTTATTTGTGGCGGTGCGTTTGATGGGCTTGGAAAAGTTATTGATAGGCGTATTGAAAAAGCTACGGGTATTGGTTTTTCAGCAAATGTTAAGGAAGCAAGTGGCAAAAAAACATTAACTGAGCTTTATAAATTTTTAGAGCCAGATGATTTAATTAAGTTTGGATTAATTCCTGAATTAGTTGGTCGTTTAGCTGTTCACACTTCTTTAGATGAGCTTGATGAAGATGCATTAGTTCAAATTCTTACTAAGCCTAAAAATTCTGTAGTGAAGCAGTTTCAGCAATTTTTTGCAATTGAGGGTGTGAAGCTTACTATAAGGAAAAATGCTCTTGCGGCGATTGCAAAACTTGCGCTTAAAAGGAAAACTGGTGCGAGGGGCTTGAGAGCAATTTTGGAAGATTTGTTGCTGGAGACGATGTATGAAATACCTTCGACTCCAAGTGTTAAAGAAGTTGTTGTAGATAAAGAGGTTGTGGAAAGAAAAAAACAACCTATTATTCTCCACGTTTCTGATAAAAAACAAAGCAATATTCGCAAAGCAAGTTGATTAATTTAACTTTTTATAGGCTGACCTTTTAAGAGTATCTATGGAGCTTTTTGATCGCCAAAAGGATGCCGTTGGTCAAGGTGAAAGAACTATACTGGTTCATATCGAGCTCACTTCAAATAGACAAACATCAAGTGGTATTGGTGAATTTCAACAGTTGGCATTGTCTTCTGGCCTAAGTATTATTGATACTATCACAGTTAAAAGAAGCATTACTAAAGCCCAGTTTTTTATCGGTACGGGTAAGGTTGATGAGCTAGCAACAATTGTGTGTGATAATGAAATTGACTTAGTTATTTTTTCTCTGCAGTTATCCCCTTCTCAAGAACGTAATTTAGAGAAAGCATTGAAGTGCCAGGTTATGGATCGCACTGGATTAATATTAGATATTTTTGCACTAAGAGCAAGCTCTTTTGAGGGAAAGTTGCAAGTAGAGCTGGCTCAGTTGAAGCATCTATCCACTAGACTGGTAAGAGGCTGGACTCACCTTGAAAGGCAAAAAGGCGGCATAGGTCTCCGTGGTCCAGGTGAGACACAACTAGAAACAGATAAGCGATTAATTTCAGTGCGTATAAAAAATATTAATAAGCGGCTTGATAAGGTTCACAAGCAGCATGACTTAGGACGTAAATCTCGAATTAAGAACCAACTTCCTATGATTTCACTTGCAGGATATACAAATGCAGGAAAATCAACCCTCTTTAACCTTCTAACTAAGGCTGAAGTTTATGCCGATGACAAGTTGTTTGCGACACTAGACTCAACCATTCGACGCGTTATCTTGCCAGCTTCTGGTGAAGCAGTTATAGCTGACACTGTTGGCTTTATTCAAGATTTGCCTCATGAGCTGGTCGAAGCTTTTAAGTCGACTCTTGAAGAAACTCGACAAGCTAATGTCCTGCTTCATGTGGTCGATGCTTCAGATCCTAATAATAGAGATAAAATTGAGCAGGTAGAGGATATTATTGAGCAAATAGAGGCCCAGGATATTCCAAAAATTATTGTGATGAACAAGATTGATGGAATTGCTGATTTTAAGCCTCGCTTAGATAAAGATCATGATGGGAATATTTGTAGAGTTTGGATTTCAGCGCATACGGGTGAAGGAATTGATTTACTTTATCAGGCTCTCTCGCAGAGTTTAAGCGGAATGATGACTTTTGCAGGCATTAAGTTAGATGTTCAATCTGCTTATATTAGAAGTGAAATTCATAAAGTTGGATTTATTCAAAAAGAAATAATGAATGAATTTGGGCAATGGCTACTTGAAATTAATGTCACTAGTCACTATCTAGAAAGATTACTAGACAAGCAAGGCGTTTCATTATTATGGAAACAGAAATCACCGCAGATCCAAACGGCTTAGACAAGCAATCAATCCCGCTACTTCCTCTTAGAGACGTGGTGGTTTTCCCCCACACGGTAATTCCTTTATTTATAGGAAGAAAGTCTTCAGTTAATGCAGTTACTCAGGCTATGGAGGCTGATAAGAATATTTTTTTGGTTACTCAGAAAGATGAAGCTATTGAAGAGCCGAATAATGAAGAGCTTCATAAAGTAGGAACCCTCGCAACAATTCTTCAATTACTTAAACTTCCAGATGGAACTATTAAGGTTTTAGTTGAGGGAGTGAAAAGAGCAAAAATCGAGGAGTTTATTGATTTAGGAGAGCATACAGAAGTTATTTTAAGTGACTGTACTTTAACCCACGATGACGATACTGAGATAAAGGCTATGATGCGTTTAGCTCTTGAAAACTTTGAAAAATATATAAAGCTCAGTAAAAAAATCCCTGAAGAAGTATATAAGGTACTTAAAGAAATTAAAGATATCGAGCGTTTTAGTGATGTCATTATTGCGAACCTTAATCTTAAGATTGAAGAAAAACAGAGCTTGCTTGAAAGTAGTCAGGCAAGAGAAAGGCTTGAGAAAATTCTATCAATTCTTGAAGGTGAGCTAGACGTTCTCGGTGCAGAGCAAAAAATTCAAAGTCGAGTGCGCAAACAGATGGAGTCTAATCAGAGAGATTACTATTTGAATGAGCAGATGAAGTCTATTCAAAAAGAGCTTGGAACAGTTGATGATGAGAATGAGATTGAAGATCTTCAAAATAGTATTAATAAGGCAAAAATGCCTAAAGAAGCCAAGAAAAAAGCACAAGGTGAACTTAATAAGCTTCAAAGAATGTCTTCTCAGTCATCAGATGCTTCAATTATTAGGACTTATATAGAAAATTTATGCCTAGTTCCTTGGAGTAAAAAAACGAAAACAAACCAAGATTTGGTAAAAGCTCAAAAAATTCTTGATGAAGATCACTATGGATTGGACAAGGTTAAAGAGAGGATCATGGAGCACTTAGCAGTTCAAAGTCGTGTCACTCATAACAAGGCAAATATCTTATGTTTGGTTGGACCACCAGGAGTGGGCAAGACCTCTTTAGGAGAGTCTATTGCAAAATCAGTTAACCGTAAATATGTGCGTATGGCTCTTGGCGGGGTTCGAGATGAGGCCGAAATCCGAGGCCATAGAAGAACTTATATTGGGGCTATGCCAGGTTCAATTGTCCAAAAAATGCAAAAAGTTAATGTAAAAAATCCATTAT
>TARA_B110001454_G_scaffold31495_1_pt1 | contig 10692 bp, 9 predicted proteins | sample TARA_B110001454 | Tara Oceans TARA_B110001454 (sample SAMEA4397004) | marine metagenome | biome: Polar Biome; feature: [MES] marine water layer (ENVO:01000295) within the mesopelagic zone...; material: water (ENVO:00002006), including particulate matter (ENVO:01000060) such as...... | reverse complement strand
TGGTCATATGAAGGGCTTGAACATCCGCCCCTTGCTGCTTAAGTAGAAGCGCCGCTACAGCCGAATCTACTCCACCAGATAATCCTACGATTACCCGTTTATTTATCAAATTTTCATTTGGAATATTCATTTCATTAAAACGAATCTATAAGTTACGATTCTGTATTTAAAGCTGCTTAGATAGCTCAGAGGCAAGACCCGTATATGTTGATGGAGTTAAATCAAGCAATTCTTTTTTCGCATGATCGGGAATATCCAATGATTGAATAAATTCCGATAAAATAGATTTATTTATTTCATTACCACGGGTAAGAGTTTTAAGTTTTTCATAAGACTCAGAAATGCCGTAACGTCGCATAACCGTTTGAATAGCCTCACCAAGAACTTCCCATCTATTTTCAATATCTTTATTGATTATTGCTGTATCAATTTCTAGTTTGCTGATGCCTTTAAGTAGTGATTTAATGGCGATAATTCCATAACCAATAGCAACTCCAAGATTCCTCTGAACCGTTGAATCAGTTAGATCTCTTTGGAATCTGGAGATAGGGAGTTTTTCTGCAAAATGGCCAAATAAACTATTCGATAGACCTAAGTTACCTTCTGCGTTTTCGAAATCAATTGGGTTGATTTTATGCGGCATGGTAGAAGAACCCACTTCGTTTTTTTCAAGCCTTTGTTTGAAGTATCCTAGAGATATGTAACCCCATATATCTCTACTCATATCCAATAAAACCGTATTGTAACGAATAAGATTATGGCAATATTTTGCCATCCAGTCATGTGGCTCTATTTGAGTAGTTAGAATATTCGGTTCTAAGTTAAGTGATTTTATAAAAGATGAGCTAATTTCAGGCCAGTCGCAATTTGGATAAGCAATATGATGCGCGTTAAAATTACCAACAGCGCCATTGAATTTTCCGTATATATGTATTGCATTAAAGTCATTACTGATTAGATTTAACCTAGCAAGTATATTGGCGAATTCTTTGCCTACAGTTGTTGGGCTGGCTGTTTGTCCGTGAGTTCTTGAAAGCATTGGTATTGAGTGGTATTTCATGACTAGGTTTTGAATTTCTTGATGCAAAGAGTCCATTAATGGGTTGAGGACATTTTTTCGGGCTTCATCAAGCATCATGGCATAGGCAAGATTATTTATATCTTCTGAAGTACACCCAAAATGAATAAAGTCATTGATATTTTTATTGTCTTTAAATTGTTGGCAGATGAAATACTCAACAGCTTTAACGTCATGATTGGTTGTTCTTTCGATATCTTTAACACTTTTAGCATCATCAGTATTAAAATTATCAATAATGTCATTTAGTTGATTGTTGGTATCTTTATCAAATCTATCAAGCTCTATTATATCCGGATTATTGGACAGCATCTGAAGCCAGCGGATTTCTATTTCTACTCTAAAACGAATTAAGCCATATTCACTGAAAATCTCGGTTAATTCTGATGTTTTTTCAGCATAGCGACCATCTAAGGGTGAAATTGCTGTCAGTTGCTCATGTGCCATATCTTCTTGTCGCTTGCTTTGTAAAATAAGAATCATACACTAATAAGACGAAAATATAATGGTTTGCTGTATGATTACTGCATTGATCTAAGTGCTGAGGGTTTATTTATGGTAAATGAAAAATACAGAAATGAAATTGACAGTATGGGGGAACTAAAGGTCCCAATAGATGCAATGTGGGGAGCGCAAACACAACGCGCTGTGAATAATTTTCCGATCAGTGGTATTAGGGTGCCACGCCAATTTATTGCTGCATTAGGACTGATAAAATGGGCTGCCGCCACTGTTAATAATAACCTTGGGTTATTGCCCGATAATAAAGCAAAAGCGATTTGTGAAGCATGCGAAGAAATTATTGAAGGTAACTTTGACGAACATTTTCCCGTCGATATTTTTCAGACCGGATCTGGTACCAGTTCGAATATGAATGCCAATGAAGTAATCGCTAAACTAGCGACCTCTATACTTGGTGCTGACATTCATCCTAATGATGATGTTAATATGAGTCAAAGTAGTAATGATGTTATTCCTACCTGTATTCATGTATCGGCAGTAATTAGCTTGCAAGAGCATTTATTACCCGCTCTTGAAAAATTAAATGATGCGTTAGAGCAAAAATCTATTGAATTTAAAGATGTTGTCAAGACGGGACGCACTCATTTAATGGATGCAATGCCAATAACTGTTGGGCAAGAGATTGATGCTTGGCGATCTCAAATGCAACATGCCCACGAACGAGTTAGTGATTCTATGAAACGCTTAACGCATCTTGCTCAAGGCGCAACAGCAGTAGGTACAGGAATTAATGCACACCCTGAATTTGGCAAAAATGTCGCAATTTTATTGTCTGAAAGAACAAATGCCTCGTTCGTTTCATCAGCTTCATTATTTGAGTCATTAGCAACTCAAGATGCTGCTGTAGAAATGTCAGGACAATTGAAGACTCTGGCTGTAAGTATAATTAAAATATCAAATGATCTACGCTGGATGAACTCGGGTCCATTGGGTGGGCTCAGTGAAATTAGATTGCCAGAATTACAGCCAGGCTCAAGTATTATGCCAGGCAAGGTTAATCCCGTTATTCCTGAAGCAGTTGCTATGGTTGGTGCTCAGGTTATAGGCAATGATACGACGATTACTGTTGCCGGCCAGTCTGGGAACTTCCAGTTAAATGTAATGTTGCCTATTGTGGCGCACAACTTGCTACAAAGCATTGAAATACTGGCAAATGCCCTATGTGTTTTGACTGACAAAGCTATTAAAGGGTTTAGTGTTGATCATGAAAAAATAAAAGATGCCTTGGATCGCAATCCAATTTTAGTAACTGCGTTGAATGCGGTTATAGGCTATGAGTTGGGAGCAAAAATTGCAAAAACAGCCTACAAGGAAGGTAGAGCAGTAAAAGAAGTTGCCGCTGAAATGACGGATCTAAGCGAAGCCGATTTAACCCGACTCCTGAACCCGAAGGATTTAACGGAAGGTGGTATAAAAAAATAAATGTACCACAAGAGTGAGTAACCTAAATAAACTAATCGATGTATTTTCTGGTCTAGATTTTTCTTCACCTGCTGATAGAAGACTGCAAAATGCTGACATCGATTTAGCGCTTAAGTATAAATTTCCTGATGGATTGAAATCAGCAGCTGTGCTGTTACCCATCCTCGATAATGCAGGTAATCTGGAATTACTACTAACAAAACGTTCAAGTAATTTAACTGCACATGCTGGGGAGATTTGTTTTCCAGGTGGGGGTGTGGAGGTAGGTGATAATGATATTACCATGACAGCAATACGTGAAACTAAGGAAGAAGTAGGTATAAACCAATTAGATATTAAAATTATAGGTAATTTATCCACTGTACCGACTTTTACCGGATATATTATTCATCCGGTGATTGGTGTTTTAATGGGTTCGCCAGTTATCACGATAGATCGATCTGAGGTAGAGAGTTATTTTACAGCACCGTTATTATTTTTCATGAACCAAGAAAATAAAAAAATAGGCATTCGTAAATTCAATAATATCGAGTTACCGATGATTGAATATCAATACAAAGATAATAGGATATGGGGCGCTACTGCAATGATTATTTCATTATTATGTGATCGATTAGTCGGAGAGATTAGATGAAAAATGAAAAATCAATATTAAACAATCTTCCACGAGCTATGCCAGCTTTTAGTTTAGCAAAAACTCTTAGCAAAAGAGCTTCAAGTGTGGGTTTTGATTGGAACGATAATGAAGAGGTGTTAAGAAAAATTTACGAAGAATTAAATGAATTAGAAGAAGCTATGTTAATTTCACCTGAAGCCATGGAAGAGGAGCTGGGTGATGTTTTATTCACCCTGGTTAATTTTTCTAGGCGTATAGGGGTAGATCCAGAGCAAGCTCTATCCATGGCTTGTGAAAAATTTATCTCTCGATTTAATGGAATGGAAAAAATGACTTTGGCTGATGGTATAAAACTAACAGATTTGTCCAGTGCTGAGTTTGAATTATTATGGCAACAGCAAAAGAATAAAGCTCCAAATTTTTAATTAAACATCAAAATTAACACCTTGAGCCAAAGGTAACTCACTACCCCAGTTTATCGTATTTGTTTGTCGGCGCATATAAGCTTTCCAAGCATCTGAGCCAGCCTCACGACCTCCACCAGTCTCTTTCTCACCACCAAAAGCACCCCCAATTTCAGCGCCTGACGTCCCAATATTGACATTTGCAATACCGCAATCAGAACCGATACTAGAGAGGAATTTTTCAGCATTTTGGAGATTATTGGTAAAAATTGCTGAGGAAAGCCCTTGTCTAACATTATTTTGTTTGGCAATTGCATCATCTAAGGAAGTGCATGGAATTAAGTACAATAATGGTCCAAATGTTTCGTCCTGGACAATATCCCATTCATTTTCAGCAACAGCAATTATCGGCTCTATAAAATTGCCTTTGTCACCGACTCTGTTACCGCCACATAATATCTCACCACCAGCCTCTTTTATTTTTTCTACCGCAGTTTCTACATTTTGTAAGGATTTTTCATCAATCAATGGTCCCATCAGTGTATTGGTATCAAGAGGGTCGCCAATTGGAATTTGTTGGTAGGCATGAACAAGTCTTTCTTTAAGTTCATCCATTCGAGACTCATGAACAAGTACTCTCCTTGTAGTTGTGCATCTTTGACCAGCAGTACCAACAGAGCCAAATACAATGCCCGGAACTGTGATATCGAAATTAGCCGATTCATCGACAATAATGGCATTATTACCACCAAGTTCAAGGAGGTATTTACCCATTCTTGAGGCAACTTTTTGGCCAACATTTTTACCTATTTGGGTGGAACCAGTAAATGACAATAGGTCAATACGGCGATCATCGATTAGTTTTTGAGAAAGTATATTCGACTCATCATTTATTAAATGAAATATATTAGGTAGGCCTTGATCTTTTAATGCTTGATTGCATATTTTTTGTACCGCAATTCCACATAATGGTGCTTTTGGGGATGGCTTCCAGACACTAATGTTGCCACATATTGTGGCAATAAATGCATTCCAGGACCAAACCGCTACAGGGAAATTAAATGCTGATATGATGCCGACAAGGCCTAATGGATGCCATTGCTCATACATGCGATGCATTGGCCGTTCTGATTGAGTAGTCATGCCATAAAGCATTCTCGATTGACCGACGGCAAGATCAGCCATATCAATCATTTCTTGAACTTCACCATCACCTTCAGCTTTGATTTTCCCCATTTCTAAGCTTACTAAACTGCCAAGCGCATCTTTGTTTTCTCTTAAAGCCGCACCAACTCTTCTTATGGCATCTCCTCTTACTGGCGCAGGTATTGTCCGCCATTCAAGAAAAGCTTCTTGTGCAGATGATATGATTTTCTCATATTCATCTGCAGTGGTATTTTTTACACAGGCAATGACTTCATTGGTTGATGGATTTATTGATTCGATTAAACTCCCATCTTCAGATTGCAACGAAACTTCACCGGACCAGCTTCCAGCATTAATTGAATTTAAATTGAGACTCTCAAGTATGTGTTTCAAAATTTACCCCTAAAAAGATATGCGCCAAAAGTAATAACACGATAGATTAGCTCCTTATTTTGCCTGCCCTTTATCGTTGTTTCCAGTGATGTTTTTAATGAAGGGCAATGGAAAGCATAGATACTTACAGTTATAATTTAAAATGACTTTTATAATTATCATGTAAGCTTATGATTGCAATAATAAGTTTTGGCATGCACAATCCCAAATCATTAACGTATGAACGATAATTTAGTGGACAAAAAATGAAACAAAGTAATTGGAAACCTACTTCTTGGCAAGCTCTCAACGCGGCGCAACAAGCTAATTATCCAAGCAAAGAACATTTAGCGACAGTTGTTGCCGAGCTTGGAAAATTGCCACCTATTGTAACGTCTTGGGAAATTGACAAACTGAATGATCATATCGCGGCAGCCCAAAGGGGAGAAGTGTTTGTTTTGCAGGGCGGTGACTGTGCCGAGAGTTTCAGCGATTGTTCCTCGGAAAGCATTGTAGCTAAATTAAAAATTTTACTGCAAATGAGTACGGTGATGCAGTATGGACTGAAGAAGCCAGTTGTCCGGATTGGAAGAATGGCAGGCCAATATGCGAAACCTAGATCCGCTGATTTAGAATCAAAAAACGGTCAAGAATTACCCAGTTATCGTGGTGATATCATTAATCGGAGCCCCTTTACGAGTGATGACAGAATTCCTGATCCGGAATTAATATTACGTGGCTACGAAAGAGCTGCGTTAACTATGAATTTTGTTCGCTCATTGATTGATGGTGGTTTTGTAGATTTACATCATCCTGAATATTGGGATTTAGACTGGGTGGGCCATTCTGAAATGGCTGATAGATATAATGAAATTATTAAAACGATTACAGAATCTATTGATTTTATTGAATCTACTTCTGGGAGACCATTATTTCTTTCGCAAAAAGCAGAAATATACACAGCACATGAAGGGTTGCACTTGCCTTATGAGCAAGCACAAACAAGATATATTGAAAGAACCGGTAATTGGTATAATTTAACAACTCATTTTCCTTGGATAGGAATGCGAACCGCTGAGCTTGATGGTGCTCATGTAGAGTATTTTCGTGGCGTAGCAAACCCAATCGGCATAAAAATAGGAAATGGCATGACGCCTGAGTGGTTGCAAGGCTTGATTGAATGCCTTAACCCAAATAAACTACCAGGAAGAATTACTCTTATTCATAGATTTGGCGCTGAAAGTATTGAGGCCAACTTACCGTCTTTGATAGAAGCTGCTAATGAAACTGGTTCACCCATTCTGTGGGTTTGTGACCCAATGCATGGAAATACGGAATCTACTGCAAATGGTACAAAAACAAGACGCTTTGAGAAAATATCATCTGAATTGGAATCTGCCTTTCGTGTGCATGAAAAACTGGGCACATATTTGGGCGGCGTTCATCTTGAGTTGACCGGAGAGAATGTCACTGAGTGCACTGGAGGAGCGAGAGGATTAGACGATGAAGATCTATCTATTGCCTATAAGTCACCGGTTGATCCGAGGTTAAATTATGAGCAAGCTATGGAAATTGCTCTTGGAATTCCTGAATTACAAGCAAAAGCAATTGTTAATTAAGCATTGACCATGCTTCTTTGTTGGACATTTTTAGAGTGCAGCCGAGCTCTAAGTCATTTATTAACCACGGACCGATTTGCCAGCGTACTAGCCTAAGGACTGGGAGGTTAACGGCAGCTGCCATTCTTCTGATTTGATGTTTTCGACCTTCAAATATTGTTATTTCTAGCCATGAAGTGGGTATATTTTTCCTGAACCTGACTGGAGGCTTTCTTTCCCAGATGCCTTCAGGAGGATCGATGATACGTGCACTATGTGCTGCAGCAGCGCCATCTTTAAGGATTAATCCATGTATAAGATGATCTAAATGTTTTTGAGTGACCTCACCATCAACTTGAACTACATAATATTTTAAAAGCTTTTTTTTTGGCTCACATATCCTTGCTTGCAATTTACCGTCGTTGGTGAGTGCTAGCAATCCTTCGCTTTTTTTATCAAGTCGTCCAGCTGGGTAGACAGAATTATCCTTAATAAAAGTTGCTAAGGTGTCTTCCTCACCACTAAATTGACTGATGATGCCATAAGGTTTGTTGAATAAGATAAAAGGCATATGTTATGTATTCTAGGTGTCAGGTTAATGGATACATATTATACTAGTAACGTTTAAACACTTAGAAATAATTGAGAATGTCCGATACTTACGATCCTAATTGCCAGAAATGTAATCGACTTGCCAATTTCCTAGCGGAGGTTAAGGAGCAGCATGCAACCTATTTTTGTAAACCTGTACCCGCATTTGGGCATAACAAGTCACGTTTGTTGGTGGTTGGATTGGCACCTGGAATGCATGGTGCCAATCGCACTGGTAGGCCATTTACAGGTGATTATGCGGGCGTTTCTTTGTATAAAAATTTACATAAGTATGGTTTTAGCAATCGTGATAAATCAATTTCATCCAGTGATAATTTAGAGTTAATAAATTGTAAAATTACCAATGCTGTAAAATGTTTGCCACCACAAAATAAACCTAACGGCAGTGAAATTAACAATTGTAATGGCTATCTAAGAAATGAAATCCTGATGCTAGAAAAGGGGTCAATTATCTTGGCCTTAGGAGGTATAGCGCATAGAGCGATAATTAAGTCTTTGCTTTTAAAGCAAGCGGATTATAAATTTGGGCATGGCAATGAGCACAAAGTTAATCGCTTTCAACTCATCAACTCATATCATTGCAGTCGTTATAACCTGAATACAAAACGATTAACGTTGCCGATGTTTGAGGAGATATTTAACCGAGTAAGCATGCTTTTGAGAAAATAGTTTATGTCTGAGTTGTTTGAAAATAAAAGTAAATTTTTAAGTAAATTACCATCTAAACCAGGCGTGTATTGCATGCTTGGTAATAACGGTAGTATTTTGTATGTAGGAAAGGCCAAGAATTTAAAAAAGCGCGTTCCGAATTACTTCCAATCAGAGCAGAGAGATCGAAAAACAACGCTACTAATGACCAAAGTTTGTGATATTAAACTCACTATTACAAACACTGAAACCGAAGCTTTAATCCTTGAATATAATTTAATTAAGAAAAACAAACCCCGTTATAATGTCGTGTTAAGAGATGACAAAAGTTACCCTTATATCTATGTAGCTACTGAACATCAATTTCCTAGGATTGAATTTCAACGACGCGCAAAATCTCATAAAGGCAAATATTTCGGGCCATATCCTAATGCAGCTGCAGTAAGGGAAACGTTAACTGAATTGCAGAAAGTATTTTTAGTTCGTCAATGTAAGGATAGTTTTTTTAAAAATAGATCAAGAGCTTGTTTGCAGTATCAAATCCAAAGATGCTCGGCGCCATGTGTGGGCTTGATTGAAAAAAATGAATATGACAATGACGTTAATTCTACTATGCAATTTCTAGCCGGCAAAAATAAAAGCATCGTAAACGGTTTGGTTAAACGCATGGAGCAATGCTCTGAACAGAAAAAATATGAAGAGGCATTGAAATATCGAAATCAAATTAGTCGATTGAAAGAAATACAAGCAAAACAATTCGTTTCCACGAGTAGACGAACAGATATAGATGTTCTCGGAATTGCTTCAGACGGGGTAACTCATTGTGTTGCTATTTTATCAATAAGAAATGGTTCGGTAACAGGCAATAAGAATTATTATTTTAAAATTAGAGGTGCTACTAGTAGAGTAAAAATCCAACAAGAATTTCTTTCTCAATATTATTTGAGCATAAAATCACCTTCAGAAATCATTGTCCCAGAGTCTGTTACGAAAGATTCTGTATTGGAGAATTTATTATCCGATAAAGCTCAACGAAAAGTTAGATTAACCAATAATGTCCGTGGCAATCGACTCGGTTGGTTGGATATGGCGCATAAGAATGCAGCATATGAATTGCAATGCAAAATTTCAAGTGAAGCCTCTTTGACTTCGCAACTTGTATCACTCGGTAAACTATTCTGTAACGGAGATCAACCAAAGAGGATAGAGTGCTTTGATGTGAGTCATATATCTGGTGAAGCCACAGTAGCCTCTTGCGTTGTCTTCAACGAATTAGGGCCACTTAAAAGTGACTACAGACGTTTTAACATTAAATCTTCAGATTATGGCGATGATTATGCGGCTCTCTCTGAAGCTGTAGGTCGACGTTACAAAAGAATTAAAAGCGGTGAAGAATTGATGCCTGATATATTATTTTTAGATGGCGGTAAGGGTCAATTATCATCATGCATGAGTATTCTTCAGGAGCTGAATATAAAAGATATTATCGTTATTGCCGTAGCGAAAGGAAGATCCAGGAAACCCGGTATGGAGCAATTATTCTTGACAACACAAAATGAACCTTTGAATTTAGCGGCTGATTCACCTGTATTGCATTTAATTCAACGTATCAGGGATGAGGCGCATAGATTTGCTATTACTGGCCACCGTCAAAGAAGAAATATAAATCGCAAACGGTCTCGTTTAGATGGCATTGAAGGGTTGGGTCCAATCAGAAGGCGTGAGTTGTTGAAGCAATTTGGTGGTATTCATGGCGTGATGAGGGCAGGTGTTGAGGATCTTAGTAAAATCAATGGTATTAGTAAGGCAATGTCAGTTCGAATTTTTAATAATTTACATAATCACAACTGAACTTTATGATGGACCTATGAAAATAACATTTGCCAATTTTTTAACCTTACTTCGGATAGCTGCAATTCCTGTTGTTGTGATCTGTTTTTATTTACAAGCTGAAAATGCAAGACCAATCGCAGGGTTAATATTTGGATTTGCAGCAATAACGGACTTACTTGATGGTTATGTAGCCAGAAAATATGGGCAGACATCACGTTTTGGCGCTTTTCTTGATCCGGTTGCTGATAAGTTGATGGTGGCTATTGTTCTAGTATTGTTAGTGCAGTCAGATCCAGGATGGTATGTGGATATTATTGCGGTCATTATCATAGGTCGTGAAATAACTATATCTGCCTTACGAGAATGGATGGCGACTATCGGAGATAGAGCTAAAGTAGCTGTATCATGGCCAGGAAAGCTGAAAACTGCTTTGCAGATGTG
>TARA_B110001454_G_C12722850_1_pt1 | contig 10719 bp, 17 predicted proteins | sample TARA_B110001454 | Tara Oceans TARA_B110001454 (sample SAMEA4397004) | marine metagenome | biome: Polar Biome; feature: [MES] marine water layer (ENVO:01000295) within the mesopelagic zone...; material: water (ENVO:00002006), including particulate matter (ENVO:01000060) such as...... | reverse complement strand
AGAGCCTGAAAAGATAAAAGGCTGTGGCAACTATTAAAGCCACCACAACCACTACCAAAAGCTCACTTTGGTTTAAGTGAGCCATTTATTTTACCTCTTTAAGTAGCCTGTAATAAGTCTTAACCCCTAAGCCATCTTTGATAGGGAAAAGTTCAGCTTCAAACTTTAACACCTCTCCAATCTTAGAGGGCTTAACAAGAGTTTTAGCCTTGATATACTCAATCCCCTCTAAATTGCCTGTAATCATTTTCTTAGTTTCAAAAACAACTACTCCCACAATTAAAATGTTCTTGGGGTCTTTCTTGTCCTCGTAGGCAACAACCTTACCCTCTACATAATTTTTTAATCCCATAACTCCTCCTTGCTCATTTTTGAGCTGTTTAGTTTTGCTCAACAGAAACCATTTCTGTTGTTCTGAGGGAGTAAATGGGGAAATTAAAAAGTGGGTTTTCTTTGAGGGCTTTATTTCTACAAAAGTATGAGGCTATGCCTCCCTCCCTTGTGGCTTTTAGATAAAGCCACAGGGAGGGTAAAACTCTACTTTTCTAAAAATTATGACTTCAGACTTTTTAAAATCTAATTTAAACAGCCTGAGAGCCTCTAATTTTGATTTTTATCTGGTGGTCTGTGGGGTAATGGTGGATTTTTGAAAGATGGGTTTAAATCGCATTCTTGAAAGAAATAGAGCTATATTGATTTTTTAAGAGAATGATTAAATCTAATAAAAAAGTAATGCTATGAGTTATTTTCTTTCCATTTCTCATAACCCATTTTTTCTATCAGCCCTGCTGGAGCTGTTTTGTAAAACTGATTTTCTTTCTTTAGCTCACTTAACCACTCAGGATTTTTTTCTAAAAATTGCTGATACTTTTCTTTTGACTGGAGTTCTCTTAGTTCATCTTTTTGAGCTAATAAGCCTTTAATTCTGGCAACTTCCTGTTCTACTTGTTTGTTTTCGCTCTCTGAATACCCTGAGCTAATATAAACAGATTTTTTCCTCATCACTCCAAATAAGAGATTTATGTTCTTCTTAGCTACACCCTTACTTAAATCATAAGAAAAGTGATTTACACTGTTTTGGACTTCTTCAAAACTTAAACACTCGCTTTTAACAATGTCTGTGAGTTGCTTATTCCCCACCCCTAAGTTTTTTAAGTTCTCAGGAATTTCAAAATCAATAACCTCTTTAGTAGTATTAGTTTCTTTTAAGTCTTTATTACTACTACTAAGGGCTGTTTCTATAGGTTGTGCCATGACTTTTCTATGAGTTAAACTTATAGAAAACTTATTTAAGTCGCTTTTATTCTGATTGAGTTCGTTCCAAATCGGGTCTGAGATTTTAAGTCTTCTCCATCCACCTCTACCATTTTTAAAAGAAATTCGTTCAATGGCTTTCTTCTTCATTAGCTCATTTAAAATGTTGTGGGCATTAAGCTGACTGGTCAAAAGTCTCTCTGTAAAATAGGCTATTCCAATGGGGTTAGTAATCCTTGAGCCTATCAACTGACAGTGTTCAAAAATCAATAAAAGGGTGTCTCTTTGCTGACCAACAACTTGCTCTAAAGTGGCTTGTTTTGCCTCTTTTTTAGCTTCTATAACTTTTCTATCAGTTAAACTTATATTTTTCTCTATAGAAAACTTATTTAAGGCACTGTGTCCATCATCATTTCTATGAGTTTTACTTATAGAAAACTCATTTATTATATGAGTTTTCTCTGAGTTTTCTATGGGTTTGCTTTCTAATATAACTAGCTTTTCTATAGATGGTTCTTGGAGCCAATCTCTTCTTTTAGCTATTTTTTCTTTCTTCTGGTTCTTCTCAGGCTCAGTAGGGGACAACTGATATTTTTGTTTTAGTTCCTTTAAATCCATTATGCTGTTCCACCTGTTCGCTCATAACCCATAATGAAAAGCATAAGGTCTGTGAAATCTTCGCCTATTGGAGTTGTAGCCCCATTATAAATGCTTCTATTGGCTTGGTGGCTTCTGGATACTTCAGAACTATGTCTAACCACTACAGGGCTTACAAACTCTTTTAAAATGGGGTCTTCAAGGAGCTGTTTAAAAATATCTACTGAAATTTTTAATCGTTTATCAAATGATGACAAGAAAACTACTTTCTCAATGTCTGGGAGATTGAAAGCTTCAATTAAAGACTTTAGTTCAGTGATGATAAGCTTAGAACCTGAGAAACTAAACTTGTCTGACCTTAAAGGAACAACAAGCTTAGTGTCGTAGTCCTGCTGTAGCTCTGAGAAAGCACAAACTAATGAGTTTGTTGTGTTTGCTAAAGCTGGAGGACTATCAAAAAATATCTTTGCCTGATTTCCAAATTTTGAAAACAAATCTAAAATCAGCTTTTTCATTGCTGTTCTAATAAGCTGTGGAGAGGCAAGAACTCGGTCTAAATATAAGTTGGAGAGGTTAGAGGGGATTAGCCATAGGTTGTCCTCTTTTCGCCCAACCTGAATGAGTAATTCATCAAGCTTTGCCTTACCCTCTAAATAATGAACCAATACTGGCTGGTCTTCTTCTATAGGTTTTCCATATAAAACTGAGGTTAAACTCTGCTGACTGTCAAAATCACAGAAAACTACAGGAGAGGTCTCTGGGTTTGAAATTCTCCTAAAGCTTGTCCCTACTGAAATGGCTGATGTGGTTTTTCCTGTCCCACCACAGCAATTTGTAAAAAGATAAGCCCCACCTTTATAAATATGCCCCTGACCCTTATCAGTTAAATACTGCTGAATGGCTGATGGGGTAATTCCAACTATCCTATTATTTTCACTCTTAATTGAGCCTTCTTCTTTGAATTTTCTTGAGATTACAGGCTGTGAAACATCAGAAATTTTTGAAAGCTCTTGAACCTTAATCGGGCTAATTACAAAATCCATTTTATGTCTTCCTATGCTATATTTAATAAAATTAGATAGGAAAAAACATAGCATAGCAAGGCTAAAGTTTTATTGCTATGCTCCCAATTAAGCTGTCTTTTTAGGTAAATAGCTCAGTAGCAAGCTAAGGTCTTGAACTGGTTTTTCAAAGAAACCATCGGCTTTAAAATCATTTAAAATTTGGTTTTTTGTAAAAGGTGAGTAGCCTGTGAGAATTATCACTTTCAAATCTGGGTAAAGGGTTTTAGCTATTTTTAAAAACTCAACTCCACTCATTACTGGCATCTGGCAATCTGAAATCACTAAATCAAATGTGGTCTTAGAAAGAGCCTCTAAGCCCTCTTTCCCATTCCCTGCCTCTTCCACAACATTGCCTAAATTTCTTAATTCCTCACAAATACAGGCTCTAAGGTCTTCATCATCTTCAATTACTAAAACTCTATTCATTTCTTAATTTTAAATTAAATTAAGAAATTTTAGTAAAAATTTATAATAATTTATTATTTTTTAGACTTTTCTATAGATTTTTTAAACAAAGCCTCATCTTTCAAACCCAAGGCTGTTAAATAACCACCCATAAAACTTTCTGTGAGGCTCTTAACTAAAGCCTCCATAACTCCACTCGTGTCATCAGACTTCAACTCATTATCTATATCTATTTGGATTTGGTCGTTTTTGGTCAAATAAACCTTAACTAAGTTTTCAGTATTTCCTAAGTTAAATTTTGCCTGAAAGCCATTTAGGAATGGAGCAATCACAGACTGATTTTCCTCTTTCATCAAGAGGAGCTTTCTAACCCTTGCCCTTTCAATGCTCTCCCATTCCTCTTTGAGGAGTTTTTTCTCAAAAGACTTCATCTCACTGGCACTTTCAAATGGGGTATTTTTAAGTCTCAATAGAGTGGTATTTGTAGTGGTAGAGCTGGTCTTATTTTTTTGCTTCAAGCTTAAAGTCTCCCAATGATTTCCTTAATAAAATCAACATTTTTCAATAAAGTCTATAATTTTCCTAAATTTATCTAAATTTTATTAAATATATCTGCCTAACTGTCTAAAATTATATTAAATATATTCAATAATACTAAATTATGTGTAATATGGCTCAAATTTTATGAAAAATGAGCAAATAAAACACATTAACAAAAGAATTGGAGAGGTCTTACAAAGAACAAGGCTTAACTCTGGACTTAGTAGGGAACAGGTCTCACATAAAATTAAACAACTTAATCCTGTGATGATTTCTCAGATAGAAAGAGGAGAAAAAAGTATTGTTTGCTCTACTCTTTATGAGCTTACAAAAGTTTATGATTTTTCAGAGGATGATATTTTGCTTTTGTGCTGTCCAAGACTTCTCTTAAAAGAAATTCAGCAAGATATTTTTATTTAAAATCATCCTGCTTTTTTTCTAATAGTGCTTTCAATCAATATCCTTAGATATTTTTGAACACCTAAACCTGACTGTTCGGCTTGTTTTTTAATTTCTTTTAAAAGCTTCTCGCTGAGCCTTACAGATAAAACCTTATCTTTCTTCTCCCTAAGTTCAAACTTGACAGCTTTCCATCCACCCTCAGCAATGAAATCGCTAAGGTCTCCTGCTAATGGGTCATCAATATCATCAGTATATTTAGTCGTTTTCTTGGAGTTTTTTAATTTGTGCTTCATAAGCTTCTTCCTCTTTTTTGTGAGTGTATCTGGCACTAATCGGTCTTATTAACTTCTCACTACCTTTATTCCTAATCGTGAAAGCTACAAATAAACACCTCTTAGGTTCTTTCGTGTAGCCCATAGCCAAAAATCTTTCTTCGCTAAATGAATGCCTCTGGTCTTCTTTAACTAAAAGCTCTTGCTTAAAAAAGTCCTCAAGCACTTCAACAGGAACTCTGGCTTCAATCTTAGCTGTGTTTCCATCGTCCCAATCTAATCCATCGTGTTCTAATTTTGCTAATTTCATAGTTTCTGTCCTTAATATAACACAATTGTAGTTATTTTGTAATACATTTATATTACATCACATCTACTTAAATTCACTCAATTTTTGAGTTTTCCATCTCTAAAATAGGGTTTTTCTCTAAATCGTAGGTCTCAGAACTTCTATAGTGGTAGAGCATATTGATGTCTTGATGAAATGATACACAAGAGACAATTTTGTCTAAGGGGACATCGTTTAACATCATCTTTGAAATCAAACTCCTCCTCATTGTATGAGAGGACACATTTTTTTTGATATTCGCCCTTTTCACACTGGCTTTGAGGCTTTTATTGAAACTTCTAAGAGATAAAGGCTTATTTTGTCCCCTACCTGTAAATAGAAAATCATCGGGGTTTGATTTGCTTAATAGCAATTCCTTTAAATACCCCTCAGTAGCTTTTGTTAAAGCCACAACCCTTGTCTTTGCCCCTTTTGTTTTTAATGAAATAACCAATCTATCATTAAAAACACTCACATTTTTTACCTGTAGTCGGAGGACTGAACCTGCTCTTTGTCCTGAATGTGCCATAATCATAAAGGCTGTCTTTAAATGGAGGTGTTTAAAGGAGTTTAACATCCTCTGAATTTCATCATCAGACAGGTAAAATTTAACTCGCTTCAATTCCTTGTTAGATGGTCTTTTTATTTGGCTTATTGGGTTTGGTTTGTTGTCAAATTGACCCTCTAAAATAAACCAATTTATCACAGAGCTAAGAGTTGAGAGGTGTAGGCAAATTGTTTTATTAGATAAACTTCTACTTACAAGGCTGTCCCTATAGGCAATCGCCATTTTTCTATTTATTTGATTGATGTTCGTGAGTTGTATTTTGTGGGAATGTAAAAACCTCTCAAAAGATTTTAACACTGAAACATAACTTTTCTTTGTATCAAAGCTTAAATGGTTATTAATCCACTCACTGAAAATGCTTTGTTGTTTCTTAATTGTGATGAGGCTTCTTGGTGCTTTTGTGATTTCCATTCTTAAATTTCATCACACCAACTAGGGACTGCCAATATAGTTCCATTAACCTGTATTAAAGGAACCATTTTTTGACTTTAAAAAGTGGTCGCTTCAGGACTTAGGGCTTAGTAGATTTTAACATTCTTGTGTATCTATAACCCAATCCTTTTTCTCCATTCGTCATAATGATGTCAATTGGGTCAAGTAAAGTAATACTATATTTTTTGTTCAATGCTCTTGCCTCTTCAAGGGCAACTGTTCTTGAATTTCCAACATCATCATTTAGTGCTACAACAAAACAATCTGGTTGGTATTTTCTTTTAAACTCACTTTCAGTCATTGGTTGCTCTTTTTTTATTGAAAAAAGATATGTCCATACTGATTTTAGTAAAAAAATAAACTTTTTCATTCTTCCACCACACCTTTTAATTCAATTACAAATCTAAACTCTTTTACTCTATAATAATCTGTATTCACTGTTGGGTTTGTAGCATTTTTTATAAAACATAGTCCCAAAAATGTTTCTCTACCTTGAATACCTGCCACCCAATCTGTTTTTTTACCACTTATATTCTCAATCCAATCTTTCAAATAGTCAAAAAATTCGCCATTTTCCATTATCAATTCGCCACTTTTTGAACCAACCAAAATAGGAGTTCTTTGGTCTCTATCAATGAGACCACTTAAAATATATTTTCTGAGTTGCTCTTTAATTGTCTCTTGTTGTTGTTGGTTGAGTTTCATAACTTTTTCCTTTTATTTATTTTATATCCACAATCAGCCTCAATTTTGCTGAGCCAACATTTCATTTTAAGGCTCACATCATTTTTTAGCTTTCTATATTTCTTCATCTCCAAAACTTGCTTAGGGTCGCTGAATGACCAATGCCCCTTCACTTGAGATAATCTAATGTAGTAAGCCAAAAATGTTGCCCCTTTCAGTGCCACCAAAACCAAATCATTCCCTTTACACCACTCACAAAAAATCTTGTTTGTGCTATAAAACTCAGCCTCAATAAACTTTCTTTTTGAAACTTTTTTTACTTTGTCTTTTGTAATTATAAACTCCATATTTTTCTGCCTTTCATATCTATAATTTTACTAAATCAAAAATAATTTTCAAATTTTTGACCCCTCTACATTTGTTCCAACAAAATAAATCTGGTTTTTAATTTTTTAATTTTAAACACCCTCTTTAATTTTGATTTTATGGCTTTAAATTTAATTTTTAATTTCTCGGCTCAAAGAAATTAAAAAAATAACCCACACTAAAACCTGAATGCCTTTGGCTATTAAATAATAATTTTCCATAGCCCTTTCTCACTTATGTCTCTCAGTTTAATTCTTTTTTCTCTCATCTTATTTTTCTCCTTTCTGACCTTTAAATACTGGGTTCATCAGAAAAAGTTTGAAAATAATTTTGGTGCTATTTTCTGTGTGTCTCCTCTCTGCCTTTACTCATTAAAAATCTAAATTTATTGATTTTGTTTCTTACAAATTTCTGCCAAATGCTTTGAGCATTCAATTTGCCAAAACAAAGATTATGTTTCTTTCCTATTTTTAGATTTTTGTATGTTTGCTTTTTTGTTTGTTCCCAAGGTTTTGTGAAAAACAAACCAAAAAAAGCCAAATGGCTTAGAGGAGTGAATATGAAAAATAAAACCAATGATTTCCAACAAGTTTCCTTCGTGAAACCTATGAAAATTAAAGGTTCAGTAAATAAGAACAAAAATAAAATGCTCTTAATTTACTTGAATAAAACAACCATCATAAGTGTGAGTGCTGGCTTGATTGAATATATCTTAGCCTCAACTCCAAACAAAAAGGCTCAGTCTTAGGACTGGGCTTTTTCCAAAGAAAGGTGTTTTTATGCTTAGAAAAGTTAATATCCAACATATTAAAGCCATCTATTTTTTTAAAATTAAACAACAGGTTGTAATCACAACTGATACAGGTCTCCCTCTTATCGTTCCCATTGAACAATTAAGAGCTATTTTGAAATCTGTAGAGGGTAAATAACCTCTACATCAATAAGACCTAAATTTCTTAGGAGATAGAATTTCTCAAGAATTAAATCTTCTAATTTCATATTAGGGAAATCATCGGCTTTTGTTAATAGGTCGTGCTGTAAATAAAAAATCTCGTGGCTCTGTAGATATTGTCTTTCCTCATCACTGAGCATAACTACAATTTTAGCTATTTCCTCAGCTCTTATCATAAATCTTTTGTTCTCAAGTATTGGTCTTGCCACACAAAACATATTAGATGGGTGGCTATAAACAATCTCACAAAGCTCATCCATATTAACTTCTACTGAGTTATAAAATACCCTACCCTCATCATTTCTAAAGAAAATATCTGAGTGTCCCTCTGTGTCTGTTTCAGTGAAAGATAAGAAAGTAAAACCCTTACTTAAAAAAGTGAGTATTGTCCCAAGGCTTAAACCATCAGCCCTATATATCCAAAATTCAATTTTCCCTTTATTTTGATTTATGAACTCATCCACCACCTTAAAACAGTGGCTCTTTTTCTGCTCGTCGCCCTCAGCCTTAAACTTGGCTTCAAAATAAAGGGACATATCAGAAACACAAGAGAACTTTTCTTTATCAAATAGTCCTAACTTCATTATGAAATTGGTCATCGCTACAGAACAACACCCAAGCCTTGAGCCATCTTCTTTAACAATATCTAAAACTGGGAAACTCGCTTTATCTAAATCATTGATGGATACAATCGTTGCCATAAATTAAGCCCTACCCACTAAAAAGTTCTGATGAAAAAGTGGCTTAACTCTCTCTATCGTCTCTTGAGGGACTTCTTTAATCTTCTCTAAAGCCAAGTTTCCATCTCGCCTAAGCTGGCTCACTAATTCTTTAGAGCTTAAATCCACCCCTCTTGTTTTAGTGCTTTTAACTTCACTTGGTTTTTTTTCATTTGGTTCTATTTTCATTTTCAATTACCTCCTGTAATTGCTTTTTTAATTTTCTTGGCAAAATTAACCTTTTTTGAATTGCCTCAAAAAATTCCTCTGCCACTTTTCCTAAATGGATATTTTCAGACATCAAAGATGGGATTTTAGCTAAGGTGTCCTTACCTCTTAATCTAAACTCCAACCTGAAAAGCTCTTTGTCTTCTGGGTAGTTGTCTTTAAAAAGCTTTAAGTAGTGTTCGTTTTTAACTCTCTTTAGCTGTCTTGATTTGTTGTAATAGGTAAATTCAAATCTTGAATTTCCTGCTGTGAATGTTTCAGAAATTCCCTTTTTTTTAAATTCAGCTACAGAGAACTTACTCACATCTATTTTGTCTATGAGAGGTCTTAAATCCTCTGTTGTGGTAAAACAAAGGTCTGCTCTTGTGTAGTGATAGGCTGTTTTGTTTTTTATTAAATACTCAGTGCTTAAATCGTGGTTCTTCTTCCAATCCTCTGATAGAAAAAATAGCCCTTTCTCTTGAACTGATATTTCAAAGTCATCTTCATCTTTAATAATTATTTCTTTGTTTTCTGAGCTATAAACTGAGTTATATGAACTTGAATGGCTATACCTCATTGTTAGAAATTCAAAAAATTCCACTGAGAATTTATCTGAAACAAGTCTTCTCGTTCCATCAGGTAGTAAAATCTCGCCCTCTCGTTTTCTAAAAACTCTTCTGTCTAAGTAATCAAGGCTCATCTTCATCATTGTTTTTTACTCCCTAAATCAATAAATGGAGTTTTCACTAAGCCCTGAGATTTTGAGCTTGAGTAAATAAATAAGCCCTTTCTTAAATCGCTCCTTGTCGCTAATTCTTGTGGTATGCCCCACACCTGAGCTGTTGCCCCTGTGGTTTTACTCATCAAAAAATGATTTCTCAGATTGGTAAAAGGAATAGCCAAATCAGAGACATTCCCTGTTTGACTGGCAAGCCATATAGCTGTCCCTGTAGGTCTCGCCGTATTAAATAGCTTAGTTAAAATGAGTGATAATTTTTTTCTATTTTCTTGTTCTTCAAAAGCCTGAACCTCAAGGTCTGTTGGTTCTTTTCCAAGTTTAATTTTATTATCTACTACTGATAAATAAGAGGGAATTTCATCAAAGATTATAGCAAGGGGCTTATGCCTTAAAGCTTGATATTTCTCTGGCAAAAAGTGCCAATGCCTAACTGAAATGTTCTCATCAGCCAATAATTTAAAAAATTTAATGTTATTTTCTAAATAACTCTCAAGCTCTTGATTTAAAAGTTTTAAGTCTTCTAAATCCAATGGATTAAAAAACTGAACTTCAATTTTATTTTTAAAATGGTCAATAAGTGGCAAAAAGTCGGTCTTTTTAATATCCACAATAAAAAGTCTGTGAATAGGTTTTTTAAAAGAATTTAAATAGGTAAAGCACTGAGAAACTAAAGCTGTCGTTTTTCCTGAACCCTGAGAGCCTATCACAGTCGTGAGCCAATTAAAGTCCTCAATGCTTGAGTTTATTTCTGGCTCTCCCATTGGATTTATACCTACAAAAAACTCTCCATCTTTAAGTTCATTTTTTAAATTCTCAAGACCAACAACTTCAGGGAAATTTTCTAAGTAAAATACAGCTCTATAGGAGAAAAAGCTTTTCTCCACCCTGCTTAACACCACTTTTTTACCTGTGATTTTTTCTATCGTAGAATGTTTTTGACTGATGTTTTCATTGTTCAGCTCTTGAGAAAATTTATTTAAAACAAAAATGGCTTTTTTCTTGTTGTAGTATCCTCTGACTTTCTTCTGAGTGATTTTTTGTTTTAGAAAACCTTGCTTGTCTTTAACTAAAACTTCTTTTGTAAAAGCCAAACCATTTGCTATTAGCTCTTTTTCCTGAAAAATAAATTTTCTCTTGTAGAGCCTGAAAAGATAAAAGGCTGTGGCAACTATTAAAGCCACCACAAC
>TARA_B110001454_G_scaffold23012_1_pt1 | contig 10757 bp, 10 predicted proteins | sample TARA_B110001454 | Tara Oceans TARA_B110001454 (sample SAMEA4397004) | marine metagenome | biome: Polar Biome; feature: [MES] marine water layer (ENVO:01000295) within the mesopelagic zone...; material: water (ENVO:00002006), including particulate matter (ENVO:01000060) such as...... | reverse complement strand
CTAACATTTAAATTTTAATAGAATTGGAAATATTTAGCATGAGTGAAAAAATTCAGGTAGTGGCTCCCGAGAGTGTTGGACTGTCCGGCGCACAGCTGACTAAGCTCAGCAATTTTTTTCAGAGTGAATATATAGATGCAGGTCGGTTGGCAGGGTGCATGATAGCGGTCGCACGCCATGGAGAAGTCGCACATCTTTCTATTTTGGGCAAGGCTGATTTGGAACAGAACCGATCTATGGGTGAAGATGATTTATTTCGCATCTATTCGATGTCTAAACCAATTACCTCAGTGGCCTTAATGACCCTGTATGAAGACGGATTGTTTCAACTCAGTGATCCGGTCTCAAAATTTATTCCAGAGTGGAAAAATCTCGAGGTATATGCTGGTGGAAAATATCCTAATTGGGAAACTAAACCCTGCGACAGAGAGATGACAATTTCTGATTTACTCACCCATCAGAGCGGAATTGCAGCAGGAAGCTTTGGAGCTTCAGGAAATTATCCTGAGATTGAACAAGCCTATCGTGATATTGGTCTAGGTCCCGATTGGTTCCAAACTAAGGGTCTTACTCTAAAAGATACGATTAACGCTCTAACGAACGTTCCGCTAGCCTTTTCTCCCGGTGATTATTGGAATTACTCGATATCGACCGATATTTGCGGTTACCTGGTCGAAGTGATCTCAGATCGAAAATTTGACGTGTTTCTTAAGGACGAGATATTTGATCCATTAGGGATGACTGATACTTCGTTTGAGGTAGATCCCAGTAAGGCTTCTCGTCTCACATCAAATTATACACATGGACTGGACGGCAAACTCGAGCTTTTTGATTCAGCTACAGACAGTGGTTTTTTTGGTCCTATTAGTTATTTTTCAGGCGCCGGCGGACTGATTTCGACCATGTATGATTACCTTCGTTTTGCGCAGATGCTTCTTAATAAGGGCGAACTTGATGGAGCTAGAATTATCTCTCCTAAAACTCTCGACTTGATGACCCAGAATCATTTGACTGCTGGCGAAACAATGCAGGACCGCGAAAAGAAGAAGAGTTTGAGTCTTCGCTCGCCCGGTCATGGTTTTGGACTTGGATTTTCGATGGTCTTGGATGTGGCTCAAAGCGAGTCAATTGGGTCAGTTGGCGAATTCAGATGGGGTGGGGCCGCGAGTACTGCGTTTTGGGTTGATCCTTTGGAAGACCTACTAGTAGTTTTTATGACACAATTGACTCGTGCCACGACTCAAATTCGACCACAACTTAAGTCACTGATATATCCGGCAATTATTGATGCCTAAACTCGGGAATACATAAGAAAGACTGTTGTATTCAGGCTAGAGCCGTATACACTCTTGATGTCACATTGAAATTAATTAGTGGGGGGTTGAAATGGCAATAAAAGTATTTAATGGCGGTCGGCAATTGGCTGATCCAAGCATATTCACAGCTGCGGGTATGGACCTTGTTCAAGTCGCTGTCAGTGCTACTACCTCAAAAGAAGATTACATCGATCTTTTGAGCGATGCTGATGGTGCACTTATTGGTACATTGCCACTTACGGATGCTGAGGTTCTAGAAGCGTGTCCCAAGCTAAAAATTGTAAGCAGACAGGGAGTCGGTGTTGATTCCATTGATCTAGAAGCGGCGACTCGACTAGGTATTCTTGCGTGTAACACACCCGGAGTGAACACCTCTGAGGTAGCCGACCACGCCATGGCCCAGTTACTAGCGCTTACCCGACTAATACGAGAATTTGATGGGGCTGTAAAGGCTGGACGTTGGAGTACACAGACACAGGCTGTTCGGGATTTAGCGCCTGGTCTGAAACGAATTGCAGGCAGCACAGTTGGAATAGTAGGTTTCGGAGCTATTGGACGAGCCTTTGCGACTCGAATTCGAGGTTTCGGTCCATTTCGTGTAATCGCTTATGACCCATATGTCTCTCAAACTTCGGCCGATTTGTATGGTGTTGAGCTTGTGGATCTAGATGAGCTCTTGAGATTGTCTGATTTCGTGACAATACACGCGCCTTCGACGTCTGAGACTAAGCATATGTTTAGCTCTGACGCTTTCAAATCTATGAAGGAGTCTGCAATTCTTATTAATTGTGCACGTGGCCCGTTGGTGGATCCTGCAGCGCTGCATGTTGCTCTGACAGACGGTCAAATTTTTGCGGCCGCGTTGGACGTTACAGAAGTGGAGCCAATTGATGCTGAAGATCCACTTCTTGGTTTGGAGAATCTAATTATTACTCCGCATGTGGCGGCTGGATCAGCAGTTTCATCGTCGGAGGGTGTTCGAAAGCAGGCTGAAAATATTCTACGTGTGTTGAGTGGCGAAGCTCCTCATGGCTTGGCAAATCCTGAGGTTATTAAAGTTATCGCTTTGATGCGTGGATCTGAGCCCGGTAGATGGGAGAGTATCCCTGATTTTTCCACAGCGTTGGCTCTCTGAGGTCTTGAATTAAGCAATGCAGGATTAATTCGATACACTAACTAACTTGATACAGGTCTAGTCTTAGATAGATGAAATCAATTGCTCGAGTCAATAGATCGGTCAGAGGCCTTCGCTACTTTCGGATATATCTCTGGGGATTACTGCTGTTTACGGTAGCCGTCATTATTAGTGGTGACATAGTTCAGTCAACAGAATCCGGAGCTGGTTGTGGTGACAGCTGGCCAAAATGCGACGGGACATTGATTCCAGCGTTCGCTGATATACATACGGCAATCGAATTTATACATCGAATGCTGACGAGTGTTTTGAGCTTTGGTTATTTTGGTTTGTTGATAGGTGGTTACCTTTTATTTGGAAGGAGACACCCCGTCTGGCGCAGCATTCTTTTCTCTACGACTATTTTGCTAGTTGAAATTCTTCTGGGTGCATCGCTCGTTTTTTTTGGTTGGGTGGAAGACAATGCCACTTGGGGACGAGTTATTGCAGATAGCTTTCACGTAGTGAATACGTTGGTACTACTTGGATCTTTGGTATTAATTATTTTTCTGAGTAAAGCTGATGATGAAACCCTCGTAACTAAGCAGAATCCAAAGCGCCGCTATCTTATTTTTGCGATGCTTACGGTAATTCTCATAACAGTCACTGGGACCATAAACTCTTTAGCTGACACGCTTTATTTTTCTGACCACGTGGTGGTGGAGGAAACCCCCATCGCTCAACTTCTCGTGTCGGTCAGAGCAATTCACCCACTCGTCGCAATTATTGGTGGATTTGCAATTATTGGATTGTTGTATTTAGTGCTAGAGGAACCCAGTGTTCAGAAATCTATTTTGGGCTTTGCTGTATTCGGAGTAATTTTTTTACAAGTTTTGTCTGGAGTATTCAACATAGCGCTCCTCACGCCAGTTGAAATTCAAATAATTCATTTAGGTTTGGCGGATGCACTTTGGATACTATTAGTATTCTTTTCTTTATATAACTGGAAGGCGTTGGTGTCTAACTATAGTTAGACCTGATTTGTCACTGATACAGATCATTATTAGTTATAATTTTACGATGCAGCATAGAAAGTTAATACTCGTGGGGTTGATGGTCGTAATGGCCGGCTACATCTATTTAACCGGTACTATAGAGGTGGAAGCTTTAGCTGAGATGTATGCTAAGGGCTCAATAATACTTTATGAAACGGGTATGCCTCTGTTTTGTTGCGCCACATAAAATTAACGAGGCAAGTCTTGTCAGGAATGGCAGACTTTAGTCGGCTACAGCCGACAGATTTCACCTATTTTGTTAAGTAAATGAGCCAGTTTTCGAATAAAAGGTTGTACTGAGCTATCATAATAAGATGTTGTCTCGTTGTTGGTGTGTGTTACGGTTACGTCACTAAATTTCTCACCTTATTCATTTTGACTGCGCCTCAGCGACAGGTTGGTCCTGAATTTGGACTTGCGGTTCGTGATTTTTCGATACCAAGAATGAGATCAGCATATCCTTTGCAATTTAGTTTTGTCGAATTGAATATTGTTGAATTATTGAAGAAATTTAGGAGAATTTTAAATGCCACGTACTATTCGAGACTTGATGCCAACGGATTTAGAATTTCAAATGTTTGTACTCGATGAACTCGCTGATGAATTGATTGCAGAGGGAGCTGATGTTTTGAAGCTTACTGTAGGTGTTCCAGAACTTCCAATGCCAGGCCCAGTGCTCGAGAGTATCGTCGAAAAACTTCATGATAGAGATTTTGTCAGGCGCATATATCCGGAGGGATTACCGGAGTTGCGTCAGGCCATCTCGGAGTTTTATAACCGACGCTACGGCGCAGATAGTACTATCGACCAAGTCATAGTGAACACTGGGACGTCACCGATTTTCCGTAATATTTTTCAGCTAGTCTCTGGGCCCGAATATGAAATTCTAATTCCAAGACCGTATTACGCCCTTTATTTATATTGTGCTAAATTAGCGGGCGCACAAGTTAAGTTTTACGACATCGATAGCGATTCTGGCAGAGTCGATATGGACTCTTTTAGACAAAATTACTCTGCGGAAAAAACTTCTCTTGTGGTAATTAATTCTCCAGGTAATCCATTAGGGAATATAGTGTCGCCTGACGAAATGAAAGCAATCTACGAGATAGTTGATGGCCAATCATATGTGCTTAATGATGAAATTTATAACAACACGATGTTCTACGAGGACTTTCACTCAGCTTTGAAACTCTTTCCTGAGTACAAAGACAATACTATCGTGACTAATAGTTTTTCTAAAGGCTACCGGATGTACTCAAAGCGTATAGGATTTGCGATTTTGCCTGAAGAGTTACAGACAAATCTCCGCGTTATTCAGCAACACACGTTATTGTGCACAGATCCAGTTTATCAATACGGGATGATTGCGGCTCTAGCGGATGAGGAAAGCCCGCAACACCTAAGGGATGTTTATCGTGCAAGGGCAGAATATACGACTCAGCAACTGGAGAACACGGGTTGCCAACCTGTACCAGCCTTGGGCGGTTTCTACGCAAATCTGCGGTGTGAGGATTGGAATATTGAACATGGATTTGCGTCGTCCAAAGAGTTGGCCAGAGATATCCTTCAGAAGACCCATGTCGCTGTTGTTCCGGGCACAGATTTCGGTGTTCCACATGATTTGCGCTTAGCTTTCTGTAACGACAGATACGATGAAGCCATAGATCGTCTTCGCACTTATTTCACGCCACTAGATCAGAGAAGTTAATAACTCCGAATTGGATTCAACTATGCATTCTACGAACCATCAACTCGAATATGAAGAAGGAGAACAACCTATTCCAGTTCGCCGCGCTGTGATTTTGGCCGCGGGAAAAGGTAATCGTATTCAGCCCTTGACGGCAGGGGTTCCAAAATGCCTCATTGAGGTTAGTGGTCAATCATTAATTGAGAGAGCTTTGCATGGTCTGTCCTCACAGCACGTGAGCGAAGCGGTGATAGTCGTGGGCTATAAGGCTTCACTGATTCGCGACCGCATAGGCGCCTCCTTTGAGGGAATTAAGATCACTTACGTCGACGCATATGACTATGAAACAACAAACAATATTCGTTCGCTGTGGGACGCGCGCGATTATCTGACGGAAGATGTCATCTTGGTTGAGGCAGATGTTATTTTTGACTCGAATCTGATTACTGACTTGTTAGGAGAAAAGGGAAGCAGTGCAGCTGTAGCTCCCTACCACAAAGCTCTGTCCGGCACGTTAATACATTGCGACGAGCAACGTCGCATCATCAAGTTCATAATGAATGAAGATCTTGACCGATTGCCGAAAGATATTGATTTGTTCAAGACCGTGAATGTGTACCTATTTCGAAAAACATTACTGGAAGAGCAAATTGTTCCGAGATTAGAACAAGAGATTCAAGATGGCCACCAAAATGGATACTATGAAAGCGTTCTTCGTGATTTTGTCGAAGAAGAGTCAAAGAGCGAGCTCATAGCGGTCGATGTTTCAAAAAACCGTTGGTACGAGATTGACGATCATAGAGATTTAGATGCGGCTGAGTTCCTTTTTTCAACGCGGACTGAGCAATTCGATCGTATTCAGAAACTACATGGCGCCTACTGGCGGTATGGCTTCATCGATCACGCCTATTTATACAACATGTACTTTCCACCCGTGGAAATGTTGGAAGTATTCAGTAAGAATTTGCCGGAAATTGTCAGTAATTATCCAGTTGCACAGCCTGAACTTGCCCGATTGGTGGCGAATTGGACTGGTGCCAACCCAGATAATCTTGCTGTTGCCAACGGAGCCGCCGAACTTATTAAAATTCTGGGAAACCAATTTATTCAGCGCCTGATTATTCCGACCCCCTCATTTAATGAATATGAAGAAGTTGTCCAGCCAGAAAAACTCGAGCGATTCCCTCTAGATCCGGATACTTTTGACCTTGATATCGATGGATTCGCTCATGCTGCTGTTCAATGGAAGGCAGATACTGCGGTGATTGTTACTCCGAATAATCCTACGGCGTTATCGGTGAAGCCCGAAGACCTAGTGAAACTGGCCGAGCGACTCCGACGTGAAGGATGCCGATTGATTGTTGACGAATCATTTATAGAGTTTTCGGCGCTTGGCAGTAACGGAAGTCTGGAAGACTTGATCGATGAACAGCCTAATCTTGCCATTATTAAGAGCATGAGTAAGGTATTTGGTATAGCGGGCCTTCGTTTGGGATATATCCTTAGTTCTGATCGTAAGTTTATTAGTGACATACGAAGTAGTTTGGCTATTTGGAATGTGAATGGCATGGCAGAGGAATTCCTACATGCGGTGGGTCGTTATCGTACAGAATTTATCGCAAGCTGTAATCAAACCCGATTAGATTGCGTTGCCCTGTACGAAACACTGATGTCGACAGAGGGTATTGAGCCTTTTGAGCCCGATGCCAACTTCGTACTGTGTAAACTCACAAATCCCAGTGCTAGCGGACTGGAAATCACTCGACGGCTTTATGTCGAACACAATATTTTGATAAAGGATTGTGCGAAAAAAAGCATGCCAGAAGCTGATCGGTACCTACGAATAGCATCGCGCACTCAGGCAGAAAATAGAACGTTAGTTGATGCACTAACTTTGGTCCTTTAGGCCGCAACCGAATGAGAAAGGGAGATTATTTTGAATTCTAATCACTTGAGCGATTCTGAAAATGCTGAGCTTATGCTCCATCTTGAACGAACTATTCCTCCTATGAACCTAGAGGATGCCGAGAGACTTCTTGGTGAAGTCAAAAAAATATTCGATCAGCACGAAGTAGCATTTTTTCTTAGACAGGGTACTTGTCTTGGTGCAGTGAGAGATCAGGCCCTGATTACGTGGGATGATGATCTCGATCTGGGATCAATTATTGGAATGCATGATTTTACAGAGGAGCTGATAGAGCCGACTGTCGCGGATCTCAGAGCCAATGGTTGTTACGTTGAAGTACATCGCGATGGGCTTTATACCGCTGTCAAAATAATGAAATACCAAATCCGTATTGACTGGCAGTGTTATCAAGTCGTCAAGGGCACTATCGCACATTATCCTGGCGTGCCTTTTCCCATCAAACTATTTACTAATTTGACTCCGATTGATTTTCTTGGGGAATCTTATAACGTACCTAGCCCCCCAGAGGAGTACCTCACTTACAAGTATGGTCCTGAATGGATCACACCCAAGCAAGTTGGATATGAGAAAGATGTCCTCGATAACATGCCCAGTGGAACAGTCCCAGGCCGGCCCGGCACAATCAAACAATGGTTTTTAGTTAAATTTAAGCCAACTCAATCGGCGACTCTCCTCATACTTGACCTCGATGGATCACCTGTGTCTGGGGCTATTGTGGTAATTGCTGGATTGAGTCGCTCAATCTCTAATCGAGATGGCCAGGTTAAATTTTACGTACCAGGACCTGATAATTACGCGATCTCAATTACGTTTAATGATGTCCAGGAAGTGTTGTACGAGGAAGCACTCATACCAGGTAATAAATATATTTATCGCCCGGACCCTGCTCACCCAGCTGGGAGATATTTTGTGCTCACAGAAGACTCAGTATAACGAGACGTCAGGTTATGACGAAGTTAAAAATAGCGATACCCGCGCCTCACCCTGAAGGATTATTGCTCGGCGATGATGGTCAGCCTCGATGCACCTGGGCCCTAAAGGTTACTGGCTTTGTGAACTACCACGACAAGGAGTGGGGATTTCCAGTTGAGGACGAACACCGACTTTTTGAGAAGATCTGCCTTGAAGGATTTCAGTCAGGACTTTCTTGGAAGATAATACTGGACAAGCGATCTGCTTTTCGTGAAGTTTTCTTGGATTTTGACTTTGAAAAAATAGCTCAATTTGGTGAGGAAGATGTACATCGTCTTATGACCGATGTTCGTATCATTAGGCATCGTGGAAAAATCGAAGCGACGATAAACAATGCACGAAAGGCCTGCGAGGCTGCGGAAATTTATGGCTCCTTGGGGGCACTTATCTGGCGCTATGAGCCACCACTTGTGACGAAGTCGAGTAATAAAACACGTCAGATTACTTCGAAGACCGAATATTCGGCCAAGTTTGCGGTTGATCTCAAAAAACTGGGCTGGCGCTTTTTTGGCCCAACTACTGCCTATGCTTTCATGCAGGCAATGGGGTTAGTCAACGATCACACGGAAGGCTGTGTTGTACGAGATGTGTGCCAAGCAGCTCGGGCTAAGTTCGTGCGACCGAGCTCTACTCGTTGAAGGAAAGTTAGAATGTAAATCGCATATCTCCTAAAGGGAATGGGTAATTTCATACCGGAAGATTTTGGCGATTTATCCTCTTGGAAGCCCAAGTCCACGGGTTGCGATTACGTTCCGTTGGATTTCGCTAGTTCCACCAGCGATTGTTGCGGATACGGTAGAAAGATACATCGTGGCCCACCTTCCTTTCATAGGCGAGAGATGGTGTTCACGGTCACGTAAGTCACCGTATTTGCCAAGCAGTTGGACAGCAGTTCTTGCGATGCGCTGCATGAACTCAGTATTGAATGCTTTTGTCATGGATGCTTCGTAGTTTGGGATGAGGCCTCGTGCTTGCATCGAAATAACACGTTGAGAAAGCGTTCTGGCAACATTGGCTTCGATATATCGATCAGCGAGCTCCAGTCGAGCCGCGTCCGGCCTGCCTAGGCGACTTCGACCAGAGTCTTTCTCCTCAGGATTCCGTATAAAGTCTCTCAATCCATCTAGTATCCGCTCCTGTCCGACAGCCATACCAATAGATGATCTCTCAAAATCGAGGTGAGTTGCTCCCACGTACCAGCCTCGATCGATTTCTCCCACTGCGTTTTTAACTGGAACACGGACGTCCTCAAAGAATGTTTCATTGAATCCGTGTTGGTCGTGCATTTGAATGAGTGGCCTTACGGAAACTCCAGGAGTATCCATTGGGAAAAGTAAGTAGGTAATTCCACGATGTTTTGGTGCTTCGGGATCGGTGCGCACGAGTGCAAACATCCAATTTGCAAGGTGTGCCCCGGAGGTCCAAATTTTCTGACCATTAATGACAAAATCATCTCCATCACGCACGGCACGTGTCTGTAAAGATGCCAAATCTGAGCCTGAACCAGGTTCTGAATAACCCTGACACCATCTCGTTTCACCCTTAACCATTGGCGGCAAGAATTCTTTCTTTTGCTCATTATTTCCGTGAACCATTATGGTGGACCCGACGTCAGGGACTCCAACTCTTGGGGTACCACGTGTAGCAATGGTCTCATTCAGAATGAATTGCTCCATCGTTGAGAGATCGGCTCCGCCATACTCTTTGGGCCAAGCAGGGGCGATCCAGCCTTTTTCAACCAAGGCATCCCGCCATTCTCTTAGTGCCACCTCTTTTTCAGGACTTGGTCTCATAGTCCGCGCCGTACGTGGATCTTCGTTTTGAGACATCTGCAACGCCTCGGGAAAATTGTCGTCGAAAAAAGTTTCAACTCTGCTTCTGAATTGTTTCTGTTCCGGACTATCAGCAAAATCAACCATCGGTCCCCTCGATCCTCATCAGCTAAATTAGTGACTGGAATTATGATAGTTATATATTCAGAAAATAGTTGAGTATCTGTAGATTATGCAGTCAGACGTCTCCCTATATTGGCTTCATTAGTGCAGGTATAGCTTTCTTTTAAAACATGAATCCTTACGTAGAAAGGAAAAGAACCTAATCAGACAAGGTACAATCTTGATCTCGTACGTCTACTTTTAGTATTTATCTAACCCTCAACTGCCTTGTTATTACTAGGCAAATGCTCTCAGACGTGTACATATAAATACAACAATATTCAACTACGGTGGCCTTTTTTTGGCCCCTGCGGGTCAAAGACTTGGTCGGCCTTCTCTTAGGGATGGGGGGCTGGCGATAATGTGCTGAAATCAGTGATCAATGTCGAATTAATCGCTTCCAATACTGTTGTGATTTTTTAATTTGCCCTGTCTTTTTTCTTTCTTAGCTTTTTCTGTATCAAGTATTTCTTGTCTTCGTGCATCAAGTGCTTCTTGTACTGGGTCACTCTTTTTTTCATCCATTGGATTTGAGACTATTCCCAATTTTGATAATGGATGATCCGTTGGCAGGCTCGACTTTAGGTATGCAGCTTTGAAGCGTTCGCTCTTTTTAAGCTCTTCGGGGGTTTTGTCATTATCAGTCATGTTTCAAATAGTAGGGGTACGGGGTCGCGAAGTCACATTTCTGTTTCTATGGTGGGAAGGGTAGGCACACATAAAACATGCATGCAAATTTTTTCAAAAAAAGT
>TARA_B110001454_G_scaffold197887_1_pt1 | contig 10770 bp, 9 predicted proteins | sample TARA_B110001454 | Tara Oceans TARA_B110001454 (sample SAMEA4397004) | marine metagenome | biome: Polar Biome; feature: [MES] marine water layer (ENVO:01000295) within the mesopelagic zone...; material: water (ENVO:00002006), including particulate matter (ENVO:01000060) such as...... | reverse complement strand
TGGGCATCGCCGTCGACCCCTGCGTCTTTGCGCATGATGTCTTGAATGGATTTGATCGCTGACGAAATGGACATGATATAACTCGTTTAAATTTGAATGGTTGTAATAAAGAATAAAAAAATGGTGAGTGGATTTACTCACCATTGATAATAAATAGGCGCTCAGGCACGTTTCGGTTCATCGTTCATGCTGTTATCGTACAGCGCATCTTCTAATTCACTGATCGCTTGCTCGTACTGTTCTTTGCCACCAAAGGCACTCTTTTTAATTTCTAAAGGGCGGCCATATTGAGTGAAGGGCGTTACCTTGAGCACTTGTTTAGATTCTATTTCGCTAACACCGCTATTTTCATATTTCTCTAGCAGGTTGGTTAATACTTGCTGCGCGGTTTCGCTGTACTTGCCGAAGTAGTTGCGCTTTTTAACGTTGTTAGCTCGTTCTTTGCGGGTAAGCGGCGGCTGGTCGAAAGCAACGTGACAGATTAGGTCGAAAGGGTCTAAGTCGCGGCTTATGTCTTCTTCTAAGGCTGCCCAAATAACGCCAGCATCGGCAAGTTCGTCAATGATAGCTTGTTTGCGTTCGGTTGAGTTCCATTTTTTAATGAAGTCGTCCAAGGTGCCAAATTCTTTCATAACGGTTTTGCGGGTGTAATCTTTGAAAGACTCGGTGACTAGCTTGCCGTCGGAGTCGTAATATTGAACACGCTCGGCCAGCTTTTTAACCGTGACGCCACTGACGTGGAATTTGATGTAGGGGGGTGGTTCATCAATTCCACCACCGCCACCTGTATTCCCACCAAATGGGCCTTCTTGCCATTCGTCTTCATTGTTCCCTGAATTATCAAAGGTATTGCCAGTGCCGTCGTCGGCATAGCCTTGATCGGTTTCTGATATGCCTTCAGGGTCTTCACTGGTTTCGGTATTAGTGGCAGCAAACTCGTCGTCGAACTTATCACTCTCCAGGTCGATGATGTCTTCGGTTGTTGTGACCATGACTTTTTCAGGAGTGCCGTCAAAGCGTTCGTCGGCAAACAGTTCAGTCGCTTTTTTAAAGTCGAGAATGGTGAACCATAGCTTGCCATAACGATCATCAATGCGAGTGCCACGACCAATGATTTGCTTGAACTTGGTCATGGACTGAATGTTTTGATCTAACACAATCAGCTTGCAGGTTTTGGCATCTACACCTGTGGTCATTAGCTCTGATGTGGTGGCGATAACAGGGTACGCTTTTTTAGGATTGATGAAGCTGCCTAGCTGGGCTTTGCCTAGTTCATCATCACCGGTGATTTTCATCACGTACTTTTCGTTTTTAGCGACTTGTTCTGGATTTAGGTTCACCAAGGCGCGACGCATTCTTTCTGCATGATCAATGTCGTTACAGAAGACGATGGTTTTTGCCATTGGGTCGGTGCGTTTTAAGTACGCGGTTATGGTTTCTGCAACGACTTGGGTGCGTTCGTCGATGACCATAACGCGGTCGAAGTCTTTTTGGTTGTAGATGCGGTCGGTGATTAGCTCGCCATTTTTATCGACCATGCCTTTTGTTGGGCGCCAGCCTTGAACGTCGACGTCTAAATCAACGCGTATAACTTTGTAGGGGGCTAAGAAACCATCTTCAATCCCTTCTTTTAGCGAGTAGGTATAAACCGGTTCGCCAAAGTAATCGATGTTTGAGACTTCTTCGGTTTCTTTTGGGGTGGCGGTTAAGCCGATTTGGGTGGCTGAGCTAAAATATTCTAGAATTTCACGCCATGCGCTTTCTTCACTGGCGCTACCACGGTGGCACTCGTCGATAACGATTAGGTCAAAGAAGTCTGGGTCTACTTGCTTGTAGGCTTTTTGCGATTCTTCTGGGCCTGTTAATGCTTGGTATAGCGCGAGATGTATTTCGTAAGCGGGGTCAACGGTGCGGCCAGTGACTTTGGTCATGGCTGTGCCAAACGGTTGAAAGTCGTTGCTTTTGGTTTGGTCGACTAGAATGTTGCGGTCGGCTAAAAACAGGATGCGTTTCTTTTGTTTGGCTTTCCATAAGCGCCAGATGATTTGAAAGGCGGTATAGGTTTTACCTGTGCCTGTTGCCATCACTAATAGGTTACGGTTTTGGCCACGAGAAACGGCTTCAACGGTTTTGTTGATGGCTTGCAGTTGGTAATAGCGAGGGGCTTTACCGCTGCCGTCGTCAAAATAATCTTGGGTAATAAAAGGAAGCTGGTGTTCGGTATAGCCTTTGAAGGCGCAGTACTTTGCCCATAATTCTTGTGGTGATGGGAATTCATCTAGGCTAATTTCTGTTTCTAACTGGCCGCCATTAGCCGGGGCTGTCTTATCGTGAAAGATAAAGCCATCGCCATTACTGGCAAATACAAAGGGTACGTCGAGCAAGCGAGCATAGTCTAAGCCTTGCTGCATTCCTTTACCGATCTCGTGCTTATTGGCTTTGGCTTCGATAACCGCTAGCGGCATGTTGGGCTTGTGATAGAGAACGATGTCGGCTGACTTTACGGTTTTACGCATACCAACGTTACCACGAACAATAACCTTGCCATCACGCAGGGCAACTTCTTGTCTGATTTGCAGCATGTCATCCCAGCCAGAGTTTTTAACCGCAGGCATGATGTATTTGCTAATGATGTCGGCTTCGCTAAGGGCTTTTTTATCCATCGTTCTAACCATCTTTATTATCCGTGATGTCGCGCTATCCTATTTGCTTCAAATGCTGGTGGTAAGCGTGCTTGAAACAATGGCCTTACATTTAGGCGGGGGCTTGTAGATATAGCGACAATGCCTTATTTAGAGCGGTTTTTCAAGATTAGTGAGAGTTTTATAAATGAACAATTATTGAAAGATAGTCCATTTAGTTCACTCAATGAATTTAGGAGGAGGCATAAAAAAGCCCGATGCAGTTAAACTGTATCGGGCCGTTCTATTGTATGGTGGAGGCGGTGGGAATTGAACCCACGTCCGTCAATCCGCCACTAACTGATCTTCACATGTTTGGCCACTTTATTAAGTTAACCCGTCACGGCCCAAGAGGCAGGGAGTTCGGGGCGAGCTCGATTAGTTTTAGACCTTAAGCTACGAGCGAAGCCGCCAGTCGATCCTATTTTGCGTGCCCTTATCCGATGGTAATAGGCAACCATCTTCAAAGGTAAGCAGCCTAAGCTGCTAGTGCGTAGTTTTCGTCGTTTGCGACTATAATTTTGTATGACATTTATTTACGAGATTATCATACCCTCTCGACATGCACCTTTAGCTTTGTAACCAACGTCGAATCCAGAGCGCCCCCGAATTCTTGTTGCTTATGATTCTTTTATTAATAAAGCGCATTTATTAAAAATTTGCTTTAAGAAACAATCATTTGCTTGGTTTTGCTAGTTTACTCGATGTGTATCGAGTTTACTATGGTTCATTTGCGATAAAATGCTAGCGAACAGCATGTTTCATCGTTCGTTCTTTTTGCTTCGCCCAGTCTTTATCTTTGTCGGCATTTCGCTTGTCGTGATCTTGCTTACCTTTTGCGAGAGCAATCTCAACTTTCACGATGTGTCCTTTCCAATAAAGCGCTGTACATACACACGTATAGCCTTTGGCATTGATCTGCTGTTCTAGCTTTTCAATTTCACGCTTATGTAAAAGTAATTTACGTTCACGCTTGGGTTCGGTTACTACATAAGCCGCCGCTGTTGGTAAGGCTGTTATTAAACAGCCATATAACCATGCTTCGCCTTCGCGTATAAATACGTAGGAGTCAACGAGTTGACATCGTCCTGCTCGAAGGGCTTTTACTTCCCAACCAGTAAGAGCGACACCACATTCAAGTTTGTCTGAAAGGTGGAAGTCGTGACGTGCTTTTTTGTTTAGGGCAATTGTATTGCCACTGTTTCCAGATTTTTTCTTTTTAGCCATGTGTCTATTATAACTGTATGAAAGAATAAAAAGCACGGCTCTTGTGGCTTTGGCCGAAATTTTAGACAATAGGCGCTTAAAGTTAATAATAAATTTGCATGAGATTATAGTATGTCAGACCAGAAACGCGGTATGCACGGTATTTGGGCAGGTCGTTGGACCTTTATTTTAGCCGCAACAGGCTCCGCCGTTGGTCTAGGTAATCTATGGAAATTCCCCTATATCACCGGAGAAAACGGCGGTGGGGCGTTTGTTTTGGTTTATTTGGCGTGTATTTTATTGGCCGGTATGCCCGTGATGTTGGCGGAGGTATTATTGGGCCGTAAAAAGCGTATGAGCCCAATTAATACGATGGCGGCAATGACAGATGAAACCGGAGCACCTGGTTTTTTCCGTGGAATTGGTTGGATGGGGGCTTTATCGGGCTTCTTTATCTTATCTTTTTACAGTGTGATTGCAGGTTGGGCACTACTTTACGTTGGTAAAATTGCGTCAGGCGCGATGGTCGGTGTTGATGCTGATGGATCGGGCGCTGCATTTGGTGCCATGCTAGCGGATCCTGTGGGTCTGACGATTTGGCATACGTTGTTCATGTTTTTAACCGGTGCGGTCATTGCCCGTGGGGTTAATAAAGGATTGGAAGCATCTCTTAAAGTTTTAATGCCAGTATTGTTTATTCTGATGCTGATCTTGTTTGGTTATAGCTTAACGACTCCGGGCTTTATGCAGGGCTTTCATTTCTTATTCGATTTTGATTTTTCTAAATTGACCACAGAAAGTATTGTTGTAGCGCTAGGGCACTCGTTCTTCACCTTAAGCTTGGGTATGGGCGCGATCATGGCATACGGTGCTTATATGCCTGGTAAGCAGTCTTTAGGCAGAACCATTATCTGGGTTGGTGCATTAGATACGATAGTGGCGTTGGTTGCTGGTATGATTATTTTTGCGATTGTATTCTCAAATGGTCTTGAGCCTTCGTCTGGTCCTGGTTTGATGTTTGTAAGTTTACCGATTGCTTTTGGTAGCATGCCTGGTGGTATCTTTTTTGGTACCGTTTTCTTCATCTTAGTATCGATAGCGGCCTTAAGTTCGGCGCTTTCTATTGCTGAGCCAGCGGTTGCTTGGGCGGTTGAGAAGGGTATTAGTCGTCTAGTATCGACAATCGCTATCTTTGGTGTAGCTTGGTTTATTGGTCTTGGCTCGGTATTGTCGTTTAATGATTGGGCGAATTATCAAGCGTTTGTATTTGTTAGCGAAATGGATTTGGTCAGTGGTGCGGAAGATAAAATACATACGGCTTTCCACTTATTTGCCAATGTTGATGTTTTAAAAGCAGAATATGTGAATACGGCTGCGGTTTCTTATCATATTGTTGGGAAGACATTCTTCGACTCTTTAGATTTCTTAACCTCTAATATTATGTTGCCATTAGGTGGTTTGTGTATCGCCATTTTTGTTGGCTGGTTTATGTCTAGCGATATGGTTAAGAAAGAAGTGAATACTAAGAATGAAGCATTGTTTACAGTTTGGCGCTTTGTTTTACGTTTCGTTTCCCCTGTGGCTATCTTGTTAATCTTTATCAATGGCTTGGGTTTACTCTAAACCGTTGCCAAAAGGGAATAGAATAGAATGACTTCGATTACTCGCAGTGCATTAGTTATGCACAGCGCAGAGCAGATGTATAACCTGGTGAATGACGTGGAAAATTATCCGCAGTTTTTACCAGGCTGTGCAGCAACTGAGTTGATTTCAAAGACGGATGATGAGCTGGTGGCAAGTTTGACCATCAGCAAGGTTGGGGTAAATCAGACATTTACGACACGTAATAAGCTGCAATTCCCCGACCGTATGGAGCTGTCTTTGGTTGATGGTCCCTTTAAGCATTTTGTGGGCATTTGGCATTTTCAGCGCTTATCTGATGACGCTTGTAAGGTGACATACAATATGGATTTTGAAGTGAGCAGTCGGCTTGCGGGCATTGCGCTAGGGGCTGTTTTTAAACAAATGGCGACGACGATGGTTGACTCATTTGTTCAGCGCGCTGCACAAGTATACGGATAGGAAGTAGAAATATGAGCGAACAGATTGAAATCGAAGTCGTTTATGGTTTGGCGCATAAGCAAAAGCTTATTAGTATGAAGGTGGATCAAGGGACGACGGTTCGTCAAGGCGCTGAACTTTCAGGGTTGGATAAAGAATTTCCTGAGCTGAATATCGCGGAATCTAAATTAGGTATTTTTGGTAAGGCGGTTCGCAGCCCTGATGCCGAGTTGCTAAAGGAAGGGGATCGTATTGAAATATATCGCCCGTTATTGATTGATCCTAAAGCGGCGCGTGCCAATCGTGCAGCGAAAGCCGCCAAATAGGTGCTAAGTCGTTTTAAAGGCTAAATCACTTTAAGTGTTAAGGCGCTTTAGAAGGTTAAGGCGCAATAAAAAAGGCAGTAGGTGACCCTACTGCCTTTTTTTATGCCTTATTAACGACTTATTCTTCAGGGATTTTTAACAGAGTATTCTCTTTTTTCTCTTCGAGTACTTCTTGCTGCCCTTCGTCTATCTTGTCGTTAGGGACTTCGCCTTCGTAGTGGGTGTATATTTCATCGGTGAAAAATACGGTCACTTGATACGATTTTACGACTTCATCACGGCGTTCTAACGTATAAAGGTAATCCCAACGGTCTTGCTGAAAAGGTGACTTAATCAGCGGTGTTCCCATGATATAGGCCACCTGACGCTGGTTCATGCCCTCTTTTAGCTCGTCGAGCATGTCTTGAGTAACTATATTTCCTTGTTGTACCGTAAGTTTGTAGACTTCAGGTACACTACAGGCTGAAATAAATATAAAACCCAGTAAAATGGTAAGAATTCTAAATTGCATGGTATTTGCTATTTGCTTTGTCTAGAGAAGTCTTGATAATACCTGATAAAGTAACTTGCTGTAAGCCGCTGCGAAATATTCGAGGAAGAGATGTCAGATCAAAACGCCGAACTGCGTAAAGTTGGATTAAAAGTAACGCTACCCCGCGTGAAAATTTTACAAATTTTAGAGAACTCTGATGCACGTCACATGAGTGCAGAAGATGTTTATAAAGCTCTTATTGAAGCGGGGGAAGATGTTGGCCTTGCGACGGTATATCGTGTACTCACTCAGTTTGAAACAGCTGAATTGGTAACTCGACATAACTTCGATAGTGGTCATTCTGTATTTGAATTGGCTCGTGGTGACCACCATGACCATATGGTGAATATGGAAAATGGTGAAGTGATTGAATTCACTAACGAGCAAATTGAACGCTTACAGCATGAAATTGCTGAAGAATTAGGTTATGAGCTTGTTGATCATAGCTTGGTGCTTTACGTTCGCCCCAAGAAGTAATTGCGTGTCAAAGCCTCTGTTTATTGATTTAAACAGGGGCTTTTTATTATCTAAAAATCAGCCTTAGCCGTTAATTAGCCGTTTCCCATCGCCAGCATTTCTTGGGCGTGGTCAAGGGTATGTTGAGTAATCTCTACACCACCGAGCATACGGGCAATTTCTTCAGTACGTTGCTTATTGTCTAATGGGCGAATGTTGGTGAACGTCTGCTCATCCCCTGCAATTTTACTCACTTGTAAGTGGTTTTGCGCTTGCGCGGCTACTTGTGGCTGGTGAGTTACGCAGAGAACTTGGCTATGTTGGCCAAGCTGATTCAATAAACGACCAACACGTTCAGCGGTGCCTCCGCCAATACCGACATCAACCTCATCAAAGATCAGGCTAGGAATGTTACTGGTTTGTGCGGTAATCACCTGAATGGCTAAGCTAATACGCGACAGTTCGCCACCCGAGGCGACTTTGCATAACTGGCCCATGGGCATGCCAGGGTTGGTTTGTACTAACAAATCAATGTGATCAATCCCATACGCGTTGGCGTGTGAGTCACTGCTATTGATGTCGGTTTGTAGCTTGGCATTACCTAGTGCTAGTGCTTCGAAATGAGTATTCACTTCTTTATCGAGCTTGCTGGCTGCTTTGTGGCGCTTTTTGCTGAGCTGTTGTGCAAGCTTAAGATAGCTCTGTTCAAGTTCACTGACTTGTTGAATTAACGCATCCATATCGTCATCGCTAAAATTCAAAGCGCTTAGGCTATCGCTGAGCTCTTGCCATTTATCGTATAGTGCATCGGCACGGACGTGATGTTTTCGAGCTAGATCGAAAATTGCCCCAAGACGTTGATCGATTTGGTTTAAGCGCTGGGGATTAATTTCTACTTTGTTGATGTAGTTGTGCAGAGCATCGTTGGCTTCTTCAAGCTGAATTTGAGCTTGGTTAAGAAACTCACGACTTTCTTTTAATAAGGCATTATCGTCATCTATTTGGTCAAGTTGTTGGATGGCTTGCTGCACCTGTTGCAAGGCGCTATTTTGAGCGCTTGAACGAGCACTGGAAGAATCATCACTATGACCATCGGCGCAGAGCGTGAGTGCTTGTTGACCCGCAAACATAATGGCATCGGCATTGCTGAGGCGCTTTAGTTCAGCTTCTAATTCGGTTACTTCGCCTTGAATGAGCTCAAGATTATCCAGCTCTTGTACTTGATACGTCAGCAGTTGGCGTTGCGCTTGTTGTTCGGCGCTATCCTCTTGTAGATTATTTTTCTGTTTTAGTTTTTCTTGCCAAGCTTGGAAAGCGTGCTTGGTTTTTTGGCATAAACCGCGTGTGCCAGCGTAGTTATCCAGTAATTTGCGGGGTGCATCTTTTTGCATTAACGATTGATGAGCATGCTGACCATGAATATCGATTAACTGATTGGCCAAAGCTTTTAGTTCGGTTGCTGAAGCGTTACGACCATTAATATAGCCTCGGCTGCGACCTTCTTGGGTAATAACTCGGCGTAATATGCAGGTATCGTCTTCAATAGGATAGTCGTGGCTTTCAAGCCATTGCGCAACTTTTTCACCGATTATGAAGGTCGCGCTAATGTCGGCTTTTTCTGCGCCATTTCGAACCACATTACCATCAATCCGATTTCCGAGAGCCAGGCCAAGTGCGCCTAATAGAATGGATTTACCGGCACCGGTTTCTCCCGTGATGGTGGTCATTCCCGCTTTTAGCTCAAGTTCCAAATGCTCCACGAGGGTGAATTGTGAAATTGATAAATGAACAAGCATATTAGGCTCCTGCAATGCAGCTTAAGTCGTCGGTCTTTATTAGTGTAGTTGATTGTATGTTTATACAGTGTTTATTTGTACAGTAAAACTATTATTCGGGCAAGTGTCTGGGTAAGTAATAAGCAATTCAGTCTATTTTTGTTGGTTTTTCACCCTTGAAAGGCGATTTGCTAGCCCCATATAGAAATCACACAAAGAAACTCGTTAGTAAATACGAGTTAAGCGCATTTTTAGAGTAGAGGGAATATTCATGTCACAGCAGAATGACGAAAACTTAGAGACCACTACTGTTGATGTGGAAGAGCAGGTAGAAACAGCAGAAGAACAAGCTGTTGAAGCGTCTGTTGAAGAAGCATTGCAGGCTGAATTGGTTGCAGCGCAAGAAGAAGTGGCTCAATTAAAAGATCAGATGTTACGTGTACAGGCCGACGCGCAGAACGTTCGTCGCCGTGCAGAGCAAGATGTTGAGAAAGCACATAAGTTTGGCCAAGAGAAATTCTCTCGTGAACTACTGTCCGTGCTAGACAATCTGGAACGTGCTTTAGCAGCAACACCAGAAAGTGAAGAGACAATGGCATTGCGTGAAGGTGTTGATATGACTTTGCAGGGTTTTGTATCAACCTTGTCTAAGTTCAATGTTGAAGCGATTGATCCACAAGGTGAGGCTTTCAATCCTGAGCAGCATCAAGCGATGGCCATGCAAGAAAATGCAGACTTCCCACCCAATACGGTGATGGCTGTTATGCAAAAAGGTTACAGCTTGCACGGTCGTTTATTGCGTCCTGCGATGGTTATGGTATCGAAAGGTGCTCCAACGATCGATGAGAATGCGTAAAGCATGGCTTGAAGCAAGTTAAAGGTTAAAAATACAGCAAATAATGCAGATTTAGCCTTGAAAAATGAAAGCTAAGACTTATATAAGTTACATCAAAAGTTAAAACGTTTATTGAATTTAAAAGCCGGCTATTAGCGGGCGAATAGAAAATCGGAGATTAAAATTATGGGTAGAATCATTGGTATCGATTTAGGTACAACTAACTCTTGTATTTCTGTACTAGACGGCGACAAGCCTAAAGTAATCGAAAACGCAGAAGGCGATCGCACAACACCTTCTGTTGTTGCCTACACTGGCGAAGAAATTTTAGTTGGTCAGCCAGCTAAGCGTCAAGCGGTAACAAATCCAGCAAATACAATCTTTGCTGTTAAGCGTCTTATCGGACGTAAGTTTAAAGATGATGTTGTGCAAAAAGACATCTCTATGGTTCCTTACAAAATCATTGCTGCCGATAACGGTGATGCATGGGTTGAAGCGAACGGTAAGAAGATGGCTCCACCTCAGGTTTCTGCTGAAATCTTGAAGAAGATGAAAAAGACAGCTGAAGACTATCTTGGTGAAGCAGTAACAGAAGCTGTAATTACAGTTCCTGCTTACTTCAATGACCAACAGCGTCAAGCAACAAAAGATGCGGGTAAAATCGCGGGCCTAGAAGTTAAGCGTATTATTAACGAACCAACAGCCGCTGCTCTTGCTTACGGCCTTGATCACACAAAAGGTGACAAGACGATTGCAGTATACGATTTAGGGGGTGGTACATTTGATATCTCCATCATCGAAATTGCTGATGTAGATGGCGAGACTCAATTTGAAGTTCTAGCAACCAATGGTGATACGTTCCTTGGTGGTGAAGATTTCGATATGCGCATGATCGATT
>TARA_B110001454_G_scaffold53630_1_pt1 | contig 10795 bp, 10 predicted proteins | sample TARA_B110001454 | Tara Oceans TARA_B110001454 (sample SAMEA4397004) | marine metagenome | biome: Polar Biome; feature: [MES] marine water layer (ENVO:01000295) within the mesopelagic zone...; material: water (ENVO:00002006), including particulate matter (ENVO:01000060) such as...... | reverse complement strand
GATATTCTTCTGATTTAGTTCTGAAATTTTCTAAACTTTCCCAAGCACTATCTGGTATTTCTGAGCGAATAGCCTCAACTTCTTCTTTGAGCCCTTTTACCGCAGTTTTATTCTTCTTTGATTTCATTTGTTCAGCAGCAGCTTCTAATTGTTGAACTAAGCGCATCTTTGAAGCCACTTCTTCAGTCCTCAAATGATAATTTCTGATGGAACTTGAAACTTCAGCCAAGTATCCTTGTCTCTCTGGAGGAATAGGTGATGATCGATGTGGTAGACCATCAACTCCTAATCTAGGTTCTGATGCAGAAAATGACTGGGAATGTTTTTCATTCAGCAAAACGCACAATTTTTGCCACAGTTGGTCGACTCCTGCATCTGCGAATTGACTAGCAATAGTTGGAACTACTGGCAATTCTGAATTCTTAGCTTCCCACATTTCTCTGTTTCTCTTGAATTGTTTACGAATCTCTGTCAATGCATCTTCTGCCCCTGGTCTATCGAATTTATTCAAAACTACAATATCTGCTGAATCTAACATTTCCAACTTTTCTAATTGACTAGGTGCACCATATTCTCTTGTTGTAACGTACAATGAAATATCAGCAACTTCGGTAATTGCATCATTACCTTGACCTATTCCACTAGTCTCAACAACTACGAGGTCAAATCCAACTGCCTTACAGGCTTCAATAGAACGACCTATACAATCTGCAATCTCTCTCCCGCTATCCCTACTAGCAAATGAACGCATAAACAGGTTCTCATCTGATAATGAATTCATTCTTATTCTGTCACCTAGTAATGCACCACCTGTTCTTTTACGAGTAGGATCAGTAGCCAGTAGAGCAATCTTAGTTCCAGGGTTATCTCTTTGTATCCTTAACATCAATTCGTCAGTAAGGCTTGATTTCCCTGCACCGCCTGTACCAGTCAAACCAACTACTGGACAAGTTGAACCATCTGTTGACCGAACTTTTTCTAGGATTTCATTAAATTTTTTCTCATTTGCATTTTCAGCCAATGTGAGTAGTTTTGATAATGAACCATGATTGTCTGCAGTGATTGGGGCATCTAATGAATCAAATCTTGCCGAATCAAGTAAATCGTTTTTTGACGCTCTCTCTATAGCATCAGATACCATACCTGTGAGTCCTAATTCTCTCCCATCTTCAGGAGAATATATTTTAGCGATATTAGAATCAAGTAAATGTTTTATTTCCCTTGGAAGAATAGTTCCACCCCCGCCTCCAACTAGTTTGACATGACCAAAACCAGCAGCATCTAGAATTTGTTTAGTATGAGTGAACATTTCCACGGCCCCACCCTGATATGAGGTGATAGCAACACAATGTGCATCTTCTTGGATAGCAGCCCTCGCTACTTCATCTGCACCTCTATCGTGACCTAAGTGGATGACTTCACAACCCATAGATTGGAATATGCGCCTAAAGATACCAATTGCAGCATCATGGCCATCAAAGATAGCTGCTGCAGTAATGATTCTCAGCGGTGTTCCACCTGTCTCGGCAGATTTTTCCATGAACTCGGGACACTACGTGTCCCATTTAATCCGCCGATTGACTACTTTTGCAGTTCTACACGAATAAAATGCTTTTCTTGATTTTTTATTGAAGAAAATTTAGTACTCATCAACTCTCTAAATCCTTCAGTTTCAGTTTCCAAATTTTCGGTCCCTGTATTGACAAATCTTTTCATCATTCCAGCATATGACTCGTATGCCCGAATGTTACTAATCATAGTTTTTTTAATGTCATCCATAAATCCATTTTTTTCAGGAATATTCATAGTTGTCTTAACTTCGAAAGAACCTTTATCATTCATTCTGAAATCATGCTTAGGATTCCCTTTGTTGATCTTATCAACCAAATGTTGAACTATGTCCGAAGTCTGATTTTGAACTTTCCAAGAAGATCTAGAGCGAACTTCATATGATTCCTGTGAACAAAAGTCAAGTAAAATTTCCCAAGTATTTTTTGAATTTCTAAAACTAGCATTAATCCCCCTCTTTTTAGAATCCAATTCTAGATCTTTCCAGCCCAAATCACGTAGTCCATCAACCGTTCTCCTGTAGGCTTCATCTAAGGTCAGTACCTCATCCGCTACCATTTGAATCGTCTTAACGATATTTCAACCCGTTATCTAGATATGCATTGACCACTCCACCTTCAAAAAATTATTTTGTACAGTTCATATACTCTTAGCACTAATATTTTTCAGTCTGCGCCCGGACATATAAATAGGGAAACAAGTAGAAGTCAAGAATTAATGGAGGAACAGTCAATGGACGATATCAAAACAAATGTAGAAATCGCCGACAGAACTGGGCATTCATCCCTTTCGCTTACGAAGCAAGAGACATTAGATCTCATCGCGGGCAATCAGGGATCTTGGATATATCAAAATAACCAAATGGTACAAGCAAGAGATCTTGCTGATGCTAATTGGGCTGATGTTGGTACTATCCGAATAATGCCGGGTCTAACTGGTGGGCTCTAAAAAATACAATTAGGTATAAGTCGGACTTTCAAAGAAGGTGAATGGGTCACCCATTCATTATCTTAGTAGTATAGAATAATGACTACCATTTTGGTGCGAAGCCAAACAGTATCAAGGGACAGGAAATAATATGGAAGAAAATAGTGAATTAGTAATAGGAATTATAGGAGCAGGAGGCATTGGTTCCAACTTAACATCAATTCTTTATCCTGCTTTACAACAAGGTAATTTAGTTAAAAAAATAGGTGGCATAAGAATATGCATCTATGATTCAGACACGGTCGAAAGAAATAATCTTCCTCATCAAAAATTTAGTATCTCAGATATAGGTGGATTGAAAGTAATCAGTTTGTGCAATCAATTATGGTCTAATATAGATAAATCTACAAATGGTCCCAATATTATCTTAGACCCTTCACCTTGGGATATTAGATCAAAGAATGATTTACGTGAATGCGATCTGGTCGTTGTAGCTGTAGATTCACATCAGGCGCGTAAAGTAGTGCATGAGAATTGTAATTTTTGGTTAGATTTACGATGTTTAGGAGATGGTTATATTGCGATAGACGATTCTGTAGATAATTCCATAGTTTCCCAATTAACTCCTAATCAAGCCTCACAATCTTGTCAGTTTAAGGGGGCTATTGAGTCAGGTAATATCCAATTTGGATACATCTCAGCAGCAGCTCATGGCGCTCAATGGATAATCCAATCATTGCGTATTATTTCTGGAGAAGAAAATGTACAAAGGCCATTACCTCAGATTTCGAATATCACTTTTGGTACCGCTACTAGGCTAGAACAAAGAGATGAACCATTCAATTCAGAGGATTTTGGAAAATCTATATCTCCACGAATCCATACTGAATCTAAGGTTGATGAAGCAGTCTCATCTGGATATCATGATTCCATAATAATCAAAGAAACACTTGCCGGTTTTGCCCAGGAGAAAGATTGGATCTCTCTATGGAATCTAGCAGATAGCTTAGGTCGAGAAGTTAGTGTATTATATGATAAACATTCAACTATTTGGGTAGATATTGGCACTTCTGGAAGAGTTGAATTATCACCACCAATAGGTTCTTTCACTCCTTACAAATTATGGATACATACACACCCCTTGGATGCTTATTGGTCATCTACAGATAAGGACACGATAGCTGCATATTCTGAAATATTGGATGAGGCACTCGTCCTTGGACATGACCACTTCAAAAGAACAGTAAAGTTAGATAATTTTTCTCCCCATACTTTAGATAAAACTGGGCCATTAAGTAATTGGAGTGATGAACAAATTCTTTATTACGAGTTTTCAGAGGTTTCAGAATGCCAATAGGCGATGAAGATTCTGTGAAGCGTCTAAATAAATTAATTTTAGATTCTGACGGCACCACCCTAAATGTCGATTTGATAATTAATGCATTGATCGGCGATGATTCAGATGAAGAAATAAAAGAACTAGTAAAAACAGCTTTAGAATCTCTAGAAGAAGGTATTTCTTTGAGAGATCTTGCGGAAGGCATTATCAATTTATACAACTGGCGCGAAAAACTCTGTTAAGGCGCCATAATTTGTTAATTTATCATGTAGAAGAATTACTTTTAGCGTAATAATAAAAAATCTGGAAATGCCCTTTTCATGCGTTATCTGGGTAATGGATGATGCAGGAAGCCCTCTAATTTAAAAGCCTTCGAACTAACCTAGTAAGTCCGGCAAGAAGACCTACCTATTTAGCACAGGGAAATTCTCACTTTCCGGGCGTTGAAGGTGACTAAAATGTGTAATTTAGATAGAGAGAATGAACAAAGAAATAACGAAGAAAATTGTAAGGAATGCGGTGGTAGTATCACCGAAGAAGGTAATTCATATCATCATTGTGTTAACTGTGGTATGCCAATAAAATCACTAGACTATGATACAGGATATAAGTTTCCTAGTGAAGTTAAAGGCCCAAGACGTACGAACACGATTTCGGATTTAGGCAGTCAAATCAACAAGGATAGGTCATCTTTTACTCGAAAACTATCTATTCTTCAGAATAGAATATCTAAGCGTAAAGTTAGTTATGCGGATAAGATAATTAAAGAAGCCGAAATGGCGGGTGTATCTGGTATAGTTTTGCTCGAATTAGCCGACATGATTGACGCTGCTAATCTAAGAAAGAACCTGACTCATAATAGACATGGCATGGTTGGCCTGCGTATTTTATCAGAAGACGATGATAAATCTCAGTATAGATGCAGAGTATATGCTGTCGCCGCATTGGAGATTTTAAATCGTACTTTACATCCCAATCCGGTTCTAATGATTGCAGCATCTTGGAAGATTCACAAAAACGACATCTACAAGGCAATTAAAGTCATTAATGAAATATTATCACCTGAAAATTATAATTCCTCTACAAATACTTTACATTTCGATGAAAATCCAAGTGTAGTGAGGTACAATGAATTAGAGTTCCACCTTGATTTTTTCAGAGATCATCTTTCTGAAATCATAGATTTCCCTTCTGCTAAGCAGATAATTGACTGTGCTATCGAAAAGCTTTCTGAAAATGGTGAACCAATTGGGAACTCCTTCTCTGACAACATTGATGGTGAATTTAGAAATCGTACATCTCAAAGGGCGGCTATGGAATCAATCGTGTACTCTATGGTTGTTTTAGATTTCAATGATGGTCAAATTCAATCCCTGTATGCAAAGACTCCAGTTTCTGGAATGAAGTGGATCAATTCTAGACTCGGTGCCTATCGTCAAACTCTCGTTGAAGGTTTGTGATTCTATCTCGTACCCTCATTAATTCTTCTCCTAGTAATATTAATTGACGTTCATCATTTGTTCTCAGAATCTGGTGTTCTGTGGCTTCCATTTGTCTCCTTAATTCAGTTAGTCGTTCTAGATTAGTTAATTCCTCTAATCTTCCTCTTTCAAATCGTGAAAGATGCCCGTCTAATGTGTTTATATTTTTCCTAGATTTATTGTCATTCAATAAGGCCAGTACAATGCTTCCAATAGCATCTCCAATCACTAATTTACGTAGATGTGGTTCTTCCACAATACACAGTTCTTTTCCTATAATATTTGCATTCAATTCGTTCCTTCTAAACATCCATCTATTAATCCGTTCATCTCTATCATCCTTGGGTGAAAGCACATCTGTCATTACTCTAAATCTAGATGAATGTGGCCCTTTACCTGGTATTACAGTATACTTCATACCAGATTCTCCTTCAATACTCAATCCTTTTTTCCCATTCAAACTTATTCTGCCATCTGAATTTTCTATTATTCCTTTAAGAAAATTAATACCATTAATATCTGCATCTGATATTATCTTTCTTTCGGAATCACAGAACAAGTAATATTGTAAACATTCGAGATTCATTCTATTCGAACTTCCTGGGATACTGAGACTCCAATTAATCAAGATAGACCATATTTTTAGATCTCTAGGGACTCTTATTTTTCTCCAAGTATCATTTCTTCTAACTCTTATCATTAGACGCCCTTTGTCAATAATTAATGAAATAGGTACTGTATATTTCCTAGTGCAAAGAGTAGATTTATCTGACAACACTCTCACCCAGTCTCTTATCCAAACTTCTTCTTGAAAAGGATTTCTTCCAGGGTAATTGATTAACATCCCTAGTCCATTGTTTGAATCTTTAGGGAATATGCCTTTTATGAATTGATAAATTCTACGATTCCTTGACAAATCTAGAGTGTTTATGGGATGTTTGACTCTATGCTTTCCTTCGACCTGCCTAGCCAAATGTCTAGCATGTTGAAGAGACCAAGCTCTTTCTCTGGTTATTTTATTTTCTGTAGCCAAAACAACTGAATATAGCAATACTTTCCAACTAAATTCTTTATCTTCGGTATGATTTTCTAGAATTTCTCTTAAGTCTCTATATGGTACATTGATGCACTCTCCGTCCAGAAAGAAACTACCTGAGGCCCAGGAGAGATGGCTTCCATCTGGTAATTCCCCCCCTCTCTGTAACCTCCTCCGGTCATTTATTTTCTCACTTTCGTATTCCCAGTTTGTAACTTCATTAAATATTGCATCATTATCTTTCAAGAATATTGTTGAATGTGTATTATCTTCCTCATTATAATCATAAATTCTTTTTTGATCTGAAGTTATTCTTTTTTCCTGTGCCCAACCCCCGCCCTCGCAATTGATATTTCTGAGTGATTTCCAAACTTCTTTAATTTCTGATGAGGGGTTTTTGAGCCTCATTCTAAGGTTTTCTGCTTTCTTATTATCAGGTATTGTATCTAAGCTATATTTGACAATTTTTGGAACTAGAAGTGCACACACTTCGCACCATGAATCGGATTCAATATTATCTCCACATCCTGAACATTCATTCATAATAATCTCCATGTGAAGATTCTTCTAATCTTTCCAAGAAACTTTGAAATCGAATTTCATCTATGCTGATTTCTGTTGCTTCAAGATCCGCTTCAGCTTGTGCCTCTATCTCTATTTGCTGCCTTAACATCTCTTGCTCATTTTCAAATTCGGCGATTCTATTTTCCATCTCTTCATCCATTTCTAAACCCTGAATCTCATGCATTGACTCTAATAATAATTCATAATTTTCTTCTACGGTTTTCCAATATTTTTCTTCACCCAATATTCCTACTGTTTCATCTAGAGCTTGTAAGAAGAAATCTAGAGTAAATATCTGATTTCTAGAATTCTCGTCATTATGTAATGCAAGCAAATAACCTACTGCAATGTCTCCAAAAGGTAAATCTTCAGAGGTCAGAGGGTCAATACACAGATCAATTCCCAAACTTTGTGCTCTATCCTTATCGTCGATACTCGGGATTGCATCGACTTTCAATTTCATTTCCCAAGTAGATATGACATAACTTGTGCCAGAATTCCCTACGACTAATATTCCAGAGTTTTCCTCACTATAATCAATAGGTATCAAAGATGATTTTTTATCTAGGTTTTCAATCTCATCATGTAAGAGCCTTGCAGACCTTATTTGTCTCAAACTGGGTTCCCAGAGGCAGTACTCTGTTGTCCAGTTCATGAATAATCCTTGTACAAATTCCGAACCCTCACTCCCAGATGGTAGTATTGCCCATGTCATTAATTTTCTCCAATCCCTTGGGTCATTGCCTACTTGGCATGTAGCAGGTTTCTTTCCATCAATTACGAGTAGTTTCAATCTATGATTATGTGTTACTAACACAGGCACATTTTTCTTTCTATATTCGTCAAAGAAATCCTTCTTATTCTCATCAAAATACATTTCTGCCCAAGCACGCCCAATTTCTCCATGAATAGCCATTTCTGTAATATGCCCCCTCATCACATCAGAAACGGTTCTGTCATCTCCTTCTTCTCTATATTTTCTTCCGATGAATTCTAAAAAAGGTGGCATTCTTTCACCTAATGTGATGCCGTGTCCTCTAACGTCTTTGAATGGATTATCTATCCCTCTCCACGAGTTTTCTTTAATCCAAACAGCCCATGCCTCTTCGTTGACAATATTTGGTAGGGTTGTTAGAATACAATCCAATAATAACATAAAATCACCCCACTCTTTTATTGCATTAATTCGTAAGGGATTAGATAACCATTCGGCAATATCGAGGATAGGTAAATTACTCGCATCAAATCCATTGATGAATATCTTCTGATTAGATTCAACACTCAATGGCGAACCATCTGGAAACCAGTAATTTCCAGGTCGCAAATAGCCAAACCTTCTCCAATAGTCGACCAATTCATCCCATTCTTCCGAGTTATACATCCAATGCGCAGTAGAATTTCTTCTTTTTGACCTAAGGATGGGTAGGCTAGAGGCTGGTATTTCAATTTCTTGAGTTAAATGCTTAATTCTCTGTTCAGTCGTCAGACCTCTACCTGGTTTTAGATAATTATTAGTTTCTTTATTCCTTTTTTCAGATAAAAAAGGCCTGATGTCGGTGCCGATAAATTCAGATGATAATAATAGACAACCTGAACATAATTTCAATTCTTCAGGTATTTTGCCTTCACACCAATTGCAATACTTACGCATCAAAATTAATAATCCATCGATATATTATAAACAGTACAAATTAGTATAAGAATTATATCAATCCGGCTAAGTATTGAATAGGGATGATTCGTTCGAACGTTCCATGGCATCTAATAACATGAGTTGTCCTAGAGATGGTTCAACTTTAGTGGCTCCAGATAGTGCCTCCCAATCTGTTTTCGCGCGCAACGGTATTTCTTACTGCCCTACTTGTGCTGGCCTTGCATTACATTCCAATGTAGCTTCGTCTGAGATTTGTAGTAATAAATTAGAAATGATGCATGATGGTTTCAAAGATGCGGGGACTCCTGTCGATATTTCTTGCCCATTTTGTCAAACTGGCATGAAAGTTCGCGATTTTGCATTTAGAAAGATAGATGGATCACTTACTGAATTAATTGAAATTGATGGTTGCCCAAATTGTTCGTCATTTTGGCTTGATGCAGGAGAACTTCAACGCTTGTCCCCTCCTAGTGGCAATATGAAAGGTAACCCTTCCTCCGAAGCAGGAACCCTCGCTATAGTATTCGATTTACTCTTCCATCTTCCATTAGTTTTTATATGAAGCTTAACAATTATTTATCACGAAGACATCTCATATATATGTCATCAAGGATGGAGAATTATGGTTGATAATGATGAACCTTGGTGGGAAAAAGAGGGAGATGATGACTCCTCCTCATCTCCTAAATCTTCTAATCGAGTGAATTTATTTACTGGCAATGTAGGTGGTATATCTGGGTCATCATCTCCTCTATCTATTACGCCTGTGGATCCGAATAAATTCATATGGTCTCAATTTTTCATTGGACTGTTTCTTATTCCAATTTTTGCTGGAGTAATTATGGGTTTAACTACATCAGTAGCCGATGCAGGAAATGACACTTATTATTCTGATTATCATCACTCCTTCTCTGATTCAGGATCTATACTTATTTCAGGTGATGAATACAATACATGGGACGTAATTTTCAAGGTTCCTGAAGTTGATTTATATGATATTGACAAGAATGACTATTGGTTCTCAACAGAGTTTTCTGTAGATAATGGGGAATGGGGGAATTGCTTTTTTGATATGGATATGATACATGATATTCAAGTTAAAGAAGAAGATGGGAGTTTTTGGTATCCTATGCATTGTGATGGCGGCCTTCGAGATAATACTGCCTTTTTCCACATCAATGGTCAAACTTTCACTTATGCAACAGACTATGAATCAAGCCCTTCTTATGCTAGCGTGTATGGTGACACAGATATTTCTCTTGATATGATACTTCTAAGTTTCATCCCTTTACTTCTCCCAATTTTCTATATATTAATAATAATTTGGAGTTTTATTAAGAAAAAAAAATCTCTAGGGATGGGATTAATTGGCGGAATTATTGTGGCCCCAGTTTCCTTTTGTTTTTCCATTATATTCTTTTCCGTGTTCTTTTATGAAAATGGTTGGTAATCAAATAACCCCTCCAATCATAAGTCCAGCAAACACAAACATCAGTATACCCATTGCTCCATCTATGATATGCGACACTGCTCTCAATTTTTCAACTCGTCCACCAGTAGTTAATACCAATGCCACAGTAACATACCAAGTACCATCTATAATCATCCCCAATGCTCCCATGCCAAGAAGAGTATCAAAACTCACATTCTCCTCGATAAATGGTGTGTAAAGCGCCAACATCCATGCTAGAATTTTCGGATTCAAAAGTGCGATAGAAAATCCTTGAAGAAAACCTTGTTTATTTTGCGACTCCTGATGACTTTCATCGGCATATTCAGAAGGCCCTTTTCTTGCATGATTAAGGAAAGTATATCCAAGCCACACAAGAATACATACTCCTGCCCACTTTAGCCCAGTTTCAGCGGTTTCATGAATTGAAATGGCTGTAGCAAAGGCTCCTGCTGCAAGAAATGCATAAATTCCAAATCCAATTCCATGACCAATTCCGGTCATTACTCCTTGTGTTCTTCCTCCAGCGAATGTATTACGGAGAATAACTGCTAAAGAAGGGCCAGGGCTCATCGCTCCTAGACAAAAAACGGTTGCTAGAGCAACCCATGCTTCAGGTGTCATGGAGACACCGCTTTTCAAGCGCCTTCATACATTGCTTCAATTTCAGTGGCCCAATTTTCTCTAATCTGTATCCTTCTAATTTTCAGAGTAGGGGTTAATTCCCCAAAATCTACATTTAAGTCTCTAGGTAGAATCTTAAATTTCTTAATTT
>TARA_B110001454_G_scaffold48448_1_pt1 | contig 10831 bp, 6 predicted proteins | sample TARA_B110001454 | Tara Oceans TARA_B110001454 (sample SAMEA4397004) | marine metagenome | biome: Polar Biome; feature: [MES] marine water layer (ENVO:01000295) within the mesopelagic zone...; material: water (ENVO:00002006), including particulate matter (ENVO:01000060) such as...... | reverse complement strand
TACCAAGTGCGCTACCGTTCCAGGAATCACATCCTCCATTGCGGTTATAGTAAAAGAATTTCCGGTTCCTGAGCTTGAGCTAAATCCTCCGGGATAGACAGCTGACCACTCACCAGAATTATCTAATATCTCAATCGCACTTGATGCGGAGGTAATTTGGCCAGTGATATTTGTCGCAGATGTTGAGCCACTATTATGAAGCTGTAGGTGCACCGTAGAAGTCTCCCCAGCTGTCAGTACGTCTTGACTGTTGCCTGAAACATCTAAGCCATATACGTAAAGATTTTTACCTGCAATAATCAGCTCAATATATCCTACTGAACTGTATCCGCTTTCATTCGAAAAACTCAATAATAAACTAATCTCAGATCCGTGCTGAACATTTTCGTTAACAGAAAAGGTGAACGGTGAAGAAGTATTATTCACAATATCTCCGGTGATTACATCTCCATATGCAAAACTATTGTTTATAATATCAACGTTAGAGTTCTCTGAAGAAATCATACCAATAATAGCGGTAGCATTTTCACTTCCATAGTTAGAAACTCCAATTGACAACTCAATAAGCTCACCAGCATTTATAACACCATCACCATTCCCGCTAGAACTTCCTGAACCACTATCATTGATTGTGATATAGTCAGAGTACACGTTTACACTTGGACCAGGATCATATATTTGAAATGAACTCTGGTATGGGAAATGGTTCTTTTTCGTAACAGTAACTAGAATCTCACCAGCCTGAGTGGTCGGCACATTAAGACGAGAAAAACCACTACTATTACTGTATACAGACTCTAGAACGACACCCTCTCTGTATAGTGTGACCCATGCGTCTACTACGGGATTTCCACCACTGTTTGTCATATTAATATCAATAAAATTTGTTCCTTTCGAAATGGAATATGCATGCGTCACGTTTAGCATCTCTGGATAAGCGGTCCACATTTGTAAGGAAGCATCGCCCATTAGATTGTTCCAGTGCATAAAAGTGGCAACAAAATTACTTGGGTTCGTTGGATATGCTCTGGATAGCCATAGTTTTCCGGCCATGAGCGCACCACCGACAGAATTAATATTTTCAACGAGAGCACCATGATAAAATCCCATGTCAACCATATTATTGAACATGGTGTGAGTTCCCAGCGTCGCGGTACCAATACAAGCGACGGAACCTTTTGGGCTTGATGCTGTTCCAGCACGCAGAAAAGCTTCTGATAATGATTCACCACTACCAAAAGAACCAGTACCGCATGTAATCACCGTTGCAATTGGCAACATCGGACCAGTATTAGCATTATTTACATCATTAACAGAATAACCGCTAACACCATAATATCCCCTGTAGTTAAAGAACCCAAGACCATCACTTAGATTACTATTCATTTGACTGGGAAAAGAGCCTCCGTAAACGGTCCTTATATCATTGAAGTTATGTAACTGCAAAACTTCCTTAATATTATTATTTGTTATTATACATGAGATACCTGATGTAGAGGCGTCTCCAACAAGACAGGCTCTCTGAAACCAGTTTTCTCCCATATATGGGTTTGACTCATAGTTTAGTGTTTTACTAATAATGGTCTGCAGACTGTTCGTACTGTTAAAAGATAGGCGCCCAATAAATACCTCTGGAAGTAAATCATTTCCTACAAGCGTACTGTAGGGATGATCACCCTCTCCATTATAGCCGCTCCAGTTCTCAAAGTGTGTTGGTATATCGTAGTTACCTTCAGCATCCGCAATGATGGTGACATATTCTGGAGGATTTTCCCAACCCTGATACGCTGTCTCAATATAACTTTTTAGATCACCTGCGTCATTCACAATGTTTGAGCTAGAGATATAGTTCACCTCATAGCCGACACGCCGTTTCCAGTCCATTAGAACATTAACAGTGCCAAGAAGGTTACCTATATTACTAGGGAGAACATATAGAATCGATGGCCTTTGAAATGGAATATTATCACGCTCTAATGAAGCATAGTTAGCGATCAATGATTCATACAAGGGCTCAAAAGCTCTCGATCTTTTCATTGGCTGAAACACTGAGACATCCGAATCGCCAGTCTCCACAAGCTCAATCTCGATCTCAGTAAACTCTTCTAAACGTTTTTCTTGAGGATAATAACGAAAGGGTGTTACCGTGAGGTTCACCACCGAGAGTTCACGTAGGACCATGGTCTCAGAAACTGTTGCAATATTTTTCGGATAAAAACCATTGTCACTATATATGTCACCCTCTACATACGAATCTTCAGTATTATTTTCCCACGAACTTTTGGGTAGAATATCCATTTCCTCTGTAATATTCGATGATATGATATTTACATTTACAGTATATGTTTTAGAAGGGTCTACAGCGATAAATGTGCTACTAGAAGGTAGGTCTGGTTCACCAGGATCAGAAATATGACTCGCATTGGGTATTAAAAGCTTTTTGTATATTTTTTCACCAGAACTTATCGTTTCAAAACTACGCTCAGGTGCAACATACTTTACAGATCCAACCCCATTTTCTTTCAGGGTGTATTGAAAAATATTTCTTTCTGAAAAAGAGGTGCTTCCAGTATCTGCTAAGAGGACACTCGCTAAGAATATAAATATTAATGATATGCGAAACATTTAAAGCTCTCTCTAATATAATATTAGATAATGAAATAACGAGGGAAAATAAACACTTCCAATGAAGGTTCCAAGACCCGCGATAGCTAAATACGGAGCAAATGGAAGCGCTCTATCCCTATTAAATCCTTTTATTCCTGATAAAATTAGCCACACGACTAAACTTAATAAAGATGCGCCAAAAAGTGTAAGTGCCATTCTCACAGGACCAAGCCAGACACCTAAAACGAAGCCAAGCTGTATATCACCATATCCCATACCCTGCCTCTTGGTTATTAAGTATGTTAAACCTATGAGCGCTAGTGGAATGATAGAACCGACGAGCACTCCATAGATCGCACTCTTTATACTGGTCAATTTAAATATGACACCAAAGATTACTATAATAGATCCAACAATGATCAAAATCAGTGGTATCTGAAAGGTTTTAAAGTCGATCCAGCTTATTGCGAATAGGATTCCTGCTATTAAAGCAAATACTGTACCCTCCATGGGTTGTAAACTGAGCGCTGCCCATAGCCAAGATCCAACAGAAAATAACTCGAACCTATAGTCATCATTTTTAATTTGAAAACCATCAATGCTAAGCCAGTTCACGGTTGACTTCAGCAGCCTTCCATATAAAGCTCCGAGGACTACGATTGATATAGCAATAATAATATCCATTATAAACCAGACTGTAAGGCAGAGCCAAGGTGAAATACTGGCAAATATGTAAGCACAACCATTAAAGCAATTACCGCACCAACTAACAATATTAACAGAGGCTCAATCAAGGTTGTCATACGCTCTACCAGCGCATTAACCTGTTTGTGGTAATAGTCCGCCGCCCTATCTAATAGATCATCTATCTCACCAGTCTCTTCTCCAGTTGAAACTAGCTGGAGTAAAATTGAAGGAAATACCTCTGTCCTTCTCAGCGCTGTAGATATGTTGTAACCATCTCGAATGTAGTTCGCAGCATCTCCGACAGCTTTCTCATAGACTCGGTTCCCAACTACTCTCTTTAAAAGAGCCATAGCCTCAAGAACAGGAACGCCTGCGCCAATAAGGATCCCGAATGTTTTACAAAATTTATTTAAAATAGACTGATTCATAAGAGACCCAAACACAGGAATCTTAAGCTTAAGAGAATCAATGACAAAGCCTCCTCGTTGTGTTTTTGAGATTAAAAACATGATCAGAAAAAGAAAAACAACATTAAAAAACATGAAACCCAAATTTTCGGACACCCACGCACTAGCGTCCATCATCTTTTTTGTTGCTCCAGGGAGTGAAGCACCAAGCTGTGAATATACCTCAGAGAATTTTGGGATAATCCAGACAAGCATTGCCAAGACCATACAACCTAAAAAGATAACCATAAAAATAGGGTATGTCAACGCACCCTTCACTTTTCGCCTTGTGTCATCAAGGTTTTCAAGATAAGATGCCAACTGGTCAAGGATCTCATTGAGATTTCCGCTTACCTCACCTGCTTTTGTCATTGCAACAAAAAGATTATTGAAAACCCCTGGATGTCTAGATAAAGACTCAGAGAGGTTCAATCCTTTTCTTATGCTAGAACCAACCTCCATCAGTATTCTCTTAAACTTTTTATGTTTTTCCTCAACCGCTAACCCTTGAATAGCTCTCTCGAGCGTCAGTCCCGCACTAAACATGGTCGCTAACTGTCTCGTAAAAAATACAATATTTGCTAGGGGGACTCTATTTTTTAGTCTCTCAAACGTAAGGTTGATCTCATCTAAAAAAGGCCCCAGAAAATCAAAGGTGGTGTCAACCTCTTTTAGGGTAATAACTATTTGTCCGTTTGAGGCAACCTTTTGCAGTGCAAGATCCATATTCTCCGCACGAACATCTCCCTCGCTTCTGCTGCCCTCATCATTTTTAACTAGATAATGAAAAACTGCCACTCTACAGATCCTCTACGGTAGACCTTAGAACCTCTTCGACACTGGTTGTGCCATCCAATACACGCTCGTTACCAGCCTCCCGAAGTGTTACCATACCATTTTTTATTGCCGCCTGCCTTATCTCATCCTCGTTTGCATTATCAAAAACAAGCTTCCTTAGCTCTCTGGTCATAGGTATCATCTCAAAAATAGCTGTCCTTCCTCTGTAACCAGTGTTTCGACAATCCGCGCAACCTTTCACCTTAAAAAGTTTTCCCTTTACATCCTTTTTTGTAAGACCAATCAGAGCGAGTTCTTCAACAGAGGGAGCATACTCTTCCTTGCACTTTTCACATAATTTTCTTACTAATCTCTGTGCCATAACCAGATTCAAGCAGGAGCCAACAAGAAACGGGGCAATCCCTATGTCTAGTAAGCGAGTCAGCGTCCCCGGCGCATCATTGGCATGAACCGTAGAAAATACGAGGTGACCAGTAAGCGAGAACTTCACGGCTATGTCTGCTGTTTCAGCATCTCGTATCTCACCAATGAGTAAGATATCGGGATCCTGGCGCAGAATAGAACGCAGAGTCGAGCCAAATGATAGGCCTATATCATCAAAGACCTGAACCTGACTGATACCATCAAGCTGATACTCAACTGGATCCTCAACCGTTGTGATATTGGTCCTCTCATCCTTGATCTCTTTTAGAGCTGCATATAAGGAGGTAGACTTACCAGATCCGGTTGGCCCTGAGACAACTACCATACCATAAGGCTGACTGATTACTTTTTTAAAAACACTGAGATTCTTTTTCGGAAAACCTAGGGTTGTTAGATTAAAATCAAATCCACTCTTATCAAGAAGTCTCATCACAATTTTTTCACCATAAACTGTTGGTAAAATAGAAACACGGACATCTATATCCTTAGCTGCTGTTTTAATAGAAAACCTCCCATCCTGGGGAAGTCTTTTCTCAGCAATATTTAGCTTAGACAGTATCTTTATTCTCGTTACAAGTCCGCTTAGGGAGGTTGAAGGAGGAGTCATAATAATTTGTAAAACCCCATCGATACGTATTCTTATATTAACCTTCTTCTCTTGTGGCTCAACATGAATATCAGTCGCTCTCTCTTTTATAGCCTCTTGCAAAATCAAATTTACGAGTTTGACAATAGGTGCATCTTCTTCGCTTGCATTTTCAGGAGAAAGGTCTACCTCTTCTGATGATTCTTCATCCCCAGAAATAACCGTTATTCCTTGAATCGCTTCTTCTACCTTACCAGCTTTTGTGATCTCACCATACAGCTGGTCCATGGCCTTGTTCAGTAGTTCTTCACCAGCTACAACAATATCTGGATCAAGCCCAGTAAGCCGTTTTACTGAGTCTATGGTTGCGATATCCTCCGGGTCTTCCATTACTATCGTGACAGCCTTATCAGATCTTTTTATAGCGAGAACTGAATTTGTTCTAGCAAAATCTTCGGGAATGAGCCTTACAGCATCCTGGTCCGCTTCTAAGAGTATAAAATTATCTGCCTTTCGGTAGCCCATCTGCATGGAAAAAGCTGTAATAAAATCATCTTCATCAATGACACCCATTGAAATCAAAACCTGCCCTATTTTTTCATTGGACTTCTTCTGCTCAGCGAGAGCCTGATTAAGTTTCTTTTCATCTATCTTTCCAGCATGAACCAGAATCTCCCCTATTTTCTGGAACTGGGGATTAAAATCACTGCTCATTAGAAACACACCGTCGACGGAGATCTGACAAGCTGAATATCAAAAGGATCACTCGTTGTGATCTGAGGGATTAATAGCGTTGCCGATATAGTTGCTGTAAAATCTTCAAAGGTACATATATTGGTCTCATCATCTGTGCTTTGCCACACACATAATTCTCTCTGAAACCTTGCCTGTATTCGTGCATACCCATCCTGGTCTGTTCTCACAATTGGCTCACAGTTGATCATACTGTATCCATCCCACTCGCCATTAGCCTCACCAAAATCATGGGTTCCATCAATACCGTCAAGACCAAAATCAGCAAAAGGCTCAGAAACCTCAGAAGAATCCGGAATTCCATCACCATTTATATCAAACGCATCATGATTATCATTAAAAGTACCCATATCTGCGGTACTGGCATCATTATCAAAACCGTAGTCTCTCCAAGTAAAACAACCGTCATCATTGCCGAAACCACCTGCTGGCACACCCTCATCTGTGTATAGCTCGTAACCTACTTCTAACCAAGTATCTACACCAGTGCCTACAAATGAAATTGGGGCATCCACAACTGGGTTGCCATAAAAGTCGATCAATATCGCTGTGATTGTGATCACCGCCTCTGTGCTGACTGGGATAGAAAAATCCCAATAGTTCGCGTTCGCAGTAAGCATAAGCTGCCCCGGAAGAAAAAACATGGCCGCGTCACCGACACCCTCATTAATCAACGCAGACACGGAGTCAGCCTCAGTACCAGCATCAGGCCCGTCTGCGCCGAATGTAGTCGCCCTGACCCTGCCAAAGTCTCCAATCGCATCTGTAGAATAGACTATCGTACTGAAGGCCACTCCAGAGTTAGAGTCACCATCTAGATTTTCATTTGCTGTAAAACTAATTCCCTCAACAAATGCATCAATAAGTGTGTCCGGGGCAATCGGATCAATTGTCCAGTAAACATAGGTCGAGTCTTCTACCGGGTTGTACCACCTGTCATAAACGATCGCAGCACACTGCGTCTTATAAAAACCACCTCCGATTGGAGTAGTCGAGTTTGGATCATACTCCGGTTCTATGTGGTAAGGAGCACCCGACGCAATAATAACTGGAACTGCGTTTGCATTAATCTCATATTCCCCATCCTGGTCACAGTCAACACCAACCTCGATCCTTACTGTACCAGGAGCAGTACCACTGTTTACAGAGACAGTTGCTATTCCGTTTACAGTGTAAACGCTGGTATCGGTCACACCGGACTCCTCAAGATAACATCCTTCGATAACAGGGTTTAAAACAAACCTGACAAGTCTAGGCTCAGCAATAAGATTGTCATTATCATCAAAAAGTTTTGCCTTAATCGATGTGGACTCAATCCCTCCACCATCTCTCACAACAATATGATCTGGCACGGAAGAAGGTATCTCAACATAGGTGCACTCTTGTACCAGTCCAACCTCGGACACGATAGAGATAGTTGAGGTATCTGAAATAGACGCATTGATAGAAGGATGATTAAAAATAGCTCGAACCGTGGCTATTCCAATATTTGTTTCCTCTCCATTATCATGAAAACTAAAACTGATCTCACCATTATTATCTGTTGTGTCAGAGTCAACGACACGATCATCAATCTTGATATATCCTTTGTCACCGGCATCAATCTGCACGATCACATTCATAACAGGTTTTCCACTTTTATTCAGTAGCCTGCAGTTAATATTTGATGGCGTGTTTGTGGCTAGTGTTATCTCTTCAGGGCTCGGGTCGCTCATATTAAAAGAGTATGGCCACACATCATCCTTTGAACCATAAACATCAACCCGGGTAGAGGTTTCCAAGTTTTCACTGTAGTATGCTGTTATCTCTACGTTTTCATAAAGAGGAGTCGTAGGATTATCCACCGCTCCACTACCGCTATTTGCTGAGTAGGTTGCAACAACTATCCCATCAGAGTTTGTAGATGTAACATTGACATCAAACTCACCATAACTAGACCCATTGACTTTTGCACTAAAAGATATTAGACCGTTTTTTACAGGTTGACCATCTGCATCTCTGAGTTCTGCGATTAGCAGGACTCCAGCATATCCTACGATAGCCTCACCCACAGACGCACCATTCGCAACTGGCTGCGACTTGATAAATGTAAGGGTTAATCCTTCTTCTGCAACTGCATCACTCGCTTTACGATCATCGCAACTTAATCCTAAAAAAAGACCTAGAGTGAACAGCGCTAAGGCTTTTACTTTATAAATTTTATTTTTAATCATTTCAAGCTCCTTATTCTTGGTCTGATTCAATTTGCTCAGGAAGTGTTGATGGTTCATCCCATATACCTCTATATTTTGATGCACCCACTCCACCTTGTAATTCTTCACTTTGGCCTTCACTATCTCCAGAAGCACTCTCACCCAATAGATTTTTTTCAAATAATCGCATTCGATCAGTCTTTAAAATACCCGTATAATTATCCAAAACTATTTTTGGGGTTATCTGGATAATTAAATCTGTTTTTCTTTCTACTAGATTTGTACTAGTAAAAAGCCACTTGCCAAGCCATGGGATTTTATGTAATAAGGGAACTTTATATACAGTTTTCTTTCGATCATTACTAAGCAGGCCACCAATGATTATACTTTCTCCATCTTTTACCCTAATGGTTGTAGAAGACTGTCTACTTTTCACACGAGGGATATTATTATCTGGACCGATAAATTCAAAAATAGTTGAAACCTCCGGCTCAACTTTTACCGTAATAAATCCATCTGTGTTTACCGTAGGGTTTATGTTCAACTTAATCCCGACCTCTTCCCTTTGAACCTGAACCTGTCCACCGACACCTCCAGAGCTCAAAATGTAAGGAACAATGTCTACAAGCTTAATAGACGCCTCGCGGCCATTTAGAGTTGTTAAACGCGAATCAGCAAGTACCTCTGCCTGATTAGCTTTCATAAGCATATCTAGAGTAATATCAAACGCCGTCATTTGTCTGCTAAAATACCTCGGGATCAATTGACTCCCATCATTAAGGTTAGTTTTTAAAGGATCAAACGGCATCGTAGTTGGCCTCTGCCCAAGAGTTTGATCGTCAGGAATAATTGAACCGCCCGTAGACTCATCAAGCGCATTTTCAGCCAGAATTGTTGTAAACTTTGAAAGTCTAGACCAATCAATGCCCAGTTGCTGCTCAGCATCGGCAGCAACCTCAATGAGCCTTGTCTCAAGCATAATCTGAATTGCAGGTATATCAATCTGTCTTACTACATTCTGTATCTCTGCGATTTTTTTAGGGGAAGCATTCACCAGTAGTTTATTTCCTGATATGTCCACCTGTATCTGATCAGAGATATCCTGTAGCATAGACTTTACCTCTTGTGCTGATGCATATTTAAGTTCAATCACAAAAGAAGAAACGCCTACCTCTTCTTTTAACTTTTTGGGGTCAGCAACGAGGAATGAGTTTCCAACCACCTCATAACTTAGTCCAACCGCGCGAACGATGAGATTAATTGCCTGTTCGATAGGAACATCATCTAAATGGATAGATATTTTTTCTTGCCTATTAACATTAGGATCAGTTACAATATTATACCCACTCTCTTTTGCAAGGACGGCCAAAATACTTGGTAAGTGTGCATCCTCAGCATGAACCGTAACCAGGTTCAGTTCCTCTTTACTATCGGCATCAGGGTCTTCATTATTAGGACCAGAGGACCCCTGCCCATATACCAGCACCAATAATGGCAGCAACAGAATAAACCATATTTTTAAGGACTTCATATCAATAATTCCCCTTCATTAAATCTTACCTCGATTAAAATCTTCTAAACTTATTTCCAATGCGTTTTGTCTATCTGTCCCTGGGGCTGGGTACGATAGAATCTTGTTCTCTCTTTTCATTACCACTTGCTTCTGGTCGATGTGAACAACCTCGCCAAGAGCAGGGACTGACTCCCCAGAACTAACCGTGTAAATCTTACCACGGTAATTGAGCTGCGCTTGAAACTTTTTCTGGCTCTGATAAATCATAGACACCCGCAGTGCGCTGCGACTTCTTCTGCTTCTTGGGCCACTGCCATCCGCGAGTGTCAGCACATTTGTCAGTCTCATCGGTTGCTTTTCCAGTCCAAACTGGTAATGACCTCTTTGTTCTAACCTTTCTTCTAGATACTCGATTACATTTTCAAGTTCTTTGTCTGTACCAAACGTTCTGGATGATTTTGCAATAATCATTTTATATTTTTCATTCTTTGGATAAAGACTGAATCCTCCGGCTATCAGTGATAGAATAGTAAACGTAATCAACAGTTTCCATATGGTTAATGATCGTTCGCTCATGGTTATCCCTTCGTCTTTGATTTAACCAGCGTAATGGTTGCCAGGTTTAACTCAAACACTTGCTCAAGGAGATCATCCTCAGAAATATTTGTCTTGACCCTCTCAACCCCATTCTTAACCTCATATTCATTAAGCGCAATAAGCCTAGGTGAGCGCTCAATCTCTGCTAAAAACTTTCCAAACTCTTCATAAGAACACTCAATAGTAATTACATAAGGAGACTTATAGTAGCCCCCCTTGCTCTCTCTGT
>TARA_B110001454_G_scaffold65881_1_pt1 | contig 10832 bp, 9 predicted proteins | sample TARA_B110001454 | Tara Oceans TARA_B110001454 (sample SAMEA4397004) | marine metagenome | biome: Polar Biome; feature: [MES] marine water layer (ENVO:01000295) within the mesopelagic zone...; material: water (ENVO:00002006), including particulate matter (ENVO:01000060) such as...... | reverse complement strand
AATTAAAGCTCGAAAAGAAATTCACAAAACCGCCGGCAAGATTTTCTGAGGCGGCATTAGTTAAGGAACTTGAAAAAAAAGGCATAGGCCGGCCCTCAACCTATGCGACCATTATCTCTACGATACAAGATAGAGGTTATGTCGAGATTCAAAATAGAAGATTTTTTGTTAAAAAAATTGGTCACATCGTGACTGAAAGATTACTTGAGAGTTTTGATGACATTATGGATTATGACTTTACAGCTAACTTTGAAAATGATTTAGATAAAGTAGCTAATGGAGAACTTGATTGGAAACATGTGCTTGATAATTTTTATTTAGCATTCAAAAAAGATTTGGAATCTGCATCGAATGACGACGGCGGCATGCGAGGCAATAAACCTGTTGCTTCAGATATCATCTGTCCAGATTGTAATAATCATCACATGGTTATTAGAAATGCTTCTAACGGAGTCTTCCTTGGTTGCTCAGGTTATGAAAATACTGGTGAAGATCAATGTAAAAAAACACTTAATTTAACATCAGGTGATGAAGCAGTTAGTGTTGATGATCAAGAAGAAGCAACAAATCTTATGATTAAAGAGAGGTGCGATCTCTGCTCTACAAGTATGGATAATTTCTTGATTGATGAAAATAGAAAGTTACATGTATGTGGGAAAAATCCTGATTGCGAAGGAAATAAAGTTGAAGACGGTCATTTTAAAATAAAAGGATACGATGGACCTGTTATTCAATGTCACAAATGCTCTACAGACATGCAGCTCAAGACGGGTAGATTCGGCAAATACTTTGGTTGCTTAAATGAAGATTGTGGAACGACAAGACAATTACAAAGAAATGGCGAGCCAAAACCATTAACCATGGAGCCCATAGCATTGCCCGAATTATCCTGCCTAAAATGTGAAGATCATTATTTATTAAGAGACAGCATGAAAGGTATATTTTTAGCGGCCAGTAAATTTCCAAAAAATAGAGAAACTAGAGCGCCTAAAGTATCTGAAATTAATCATCTTAAAGATGAGTTCACAGAGGCTTGTAGATATTTACCCAATACAAAAAAACACTTATATCTGATGAGCGCTCCAGAGCAAGACAAAGATCGCAATCCTTATGTGGTTAGATACAACAAAGCTGAGGATATTCATTATTTAGCTTCAGAAAAAAATGGTAAAAAAACCAAATGGATAGCCATATATAATAATGGAGAATGGCAACAAAAACACAAAGACAGTACCTAAAATTTAATTATTGGTAAAGAATCATTCCGTCTGAATCTATAAAAAAAGCAAGTCGAATAATACGTGATGGAGGGGTAATTGCTTATCCTACCGAGGGTGTATTTGGGCTCGGCTGCCGACCAGACGATCCAAATGCAGTATATCGTATACTTGAAATAAAAAATCGTAATCCAAGTATGGGGCTGATTATTATTGCATCTGATCTTAGACAAATAATAAAATGGGTTCAGCTCAGTGCCGCTGACATCAAAACAATTATTAACGACCAAAAAAATACGACATGGTTAGTTGAGAAAAATCATCATGCCCCTTATTGGGTCAGCGGCAAGCATTCAACCATAGCCGTTCGATTAATCAAACATCCCATTGCCAGAGAACTATGTATGCAATCAAAGTCAGCCCTAATTTCTACTAGTGCTAATGTATCCGGTAAAAAACCGCCTAAAAATTCAATCGTACTACGCAGAATTTTTCATGGCATAGTAGACTACATAGTCCCTGGTCAATGCTTTCAAAATACTGCTGCATCAACCATTAAAATACTTAAAACTGGAAAAATTTTACGCCCATAATTATGAATCTTGAAACTCATTCCATCAAACTTGTAAAAAAATATTTACAAAGTCTTCAATCTACCATTACAAAAAATCTTGATGAAATTGATGGAAAAGAGATTTTTGTGGCGGATAAGTGGAATAGATCCGAAGGTGGTGGCGGTGAAAGTAGAATTTTAAAAAATGGATCTGTATTTGAGCAAGCGGGTGTTAGCTTTTCTCATATTCATGGTGATGAATTACCCCCCACTGCTACCAAAGCAAGGCCTGAACTTGCTGGTAAGAAATATCAAGCTATGGGCTTATCGTTGGTTATCCATCCTTTGAATCCATTTATACCAACCACACACGCTAATTTAAGATTTTTCATCGCAGAAGATAATAAAGGTAACTCCATTTGGTGGTTTGGTGGTGGCTTTGACTTAACGCCATACTACCCATTTCACGAAGACGTGATTTCATGGCATCAGAATGCTTATAATATTTGCAATAAATTTGGTGCCGATCTGTATCCTCGTTTTAAAAAATGGTGTGATGAGTATTTTTTCTTAAAACATAGAAATGAAACACGTGGTGTAGGTGGACTTTTTTTTGATGACTTTAATGAACTTGGGTTTGATGAATCTTTCAATTTTATTCAAGCTATCGGTAATCAATTTTTAATTGCCTATTTACCTCTCGTTCAAGCTCATAAAGATCATCCTTATGGTGAGCGCGAACGAAATTTCCAACTTTATCGGCGTGGACGATATGTAGAATTTAACTTACTTTTCGATAGAGGTACACTATTTGGTTTACAATCCGGTGGTAGAACTGAATCAATATTAATGTCACTTCCACCGACAGTGAGATGGGAATATAACTGGAAGCCAGAAACAAATTCACCTGAAGAATTACTTTATAAAAAATACTTAAAACCAACCGACTGGCTTAAAAATACATAAAAGTGAATAGTATATGAATGATGGTAGATCTAAGCTAAGTGGTGTCTACAGTCCTGTTATCACCCCTTTCTATAGTGACCTCAGTGTTAATAAAGAACTCTTAATAAAACAATGTCAATGGCTACTTTCTCAAAGTGTTGGACTGGCTGTATTTGGAACCAACAGTGAAGCCAACTCATTATCCGTAAATGAGAAAATAGAAATATTAGACGCACTCATTGAAGCAGGCATTGACCCCAAAAAGACCATGCCGGGCGTAGGATGCTGTGCATTAACGGACACGATTAAACTCACTCAACATGCTGTAAAGCTCGGCTGTTTCAATGTATTAATGCTGCCACCATTTTATTATAAAGATGTAAGTGATGATGGTTTATTCAACAGTTATTCAAAGATAATTGAAACAGTTGATAATGATAGTCTTAGAATCTATCTTTACCATATTCCACCGATTGCCAATGTTAGTATTAGTTTAAATCTAATAGAAAGACTAAAAAATAGTTACCCAAAAATCATCGCTGGAATAAAAGATAGCTCAGGAGACTGGAATAACACTTTGGCAATGCTCAATCAAGGATGGCCCGATTTTAATATATTCGCAGGAAGTGAAGTATTTCTCTTAGAAACACTCCGAAATGGAGGGGCTGGTTGCATTTCTGCCACGGCAAATATCAACCCTCATGCAATCTATACGCTTTATAAAAACTGGCTTAGCGCTGATGCAAGTATTCAACAAAAAAACTTGGATGAATTCCGACACATAGTACAAAAATATCCGATGATTCCTGCACTAAAAGCCATTGTTGGTCATTATCATAACGATTCCAATTGGAGTAGAGTTCGTCCTCCCCTAACCTCCTTATCAAAAACGAATCTAAGTCAATTAATTCATGAAATCGAGGCTATAGGATATACCATGAAAGGCACTGTTTAGATTTCTCATTAAAATTTAGTAATTTAATGTAAAATATCTATACTAAAAAATTAATTACACTACTGATTAAAAATTAACATGAGTAATCAAAACGGAATTTCATTCCCATCAACACGCATGCGAAGAGTGCGACGAACAGATGCACTAAGACGTTTAGTCGAAGAGACGACTTTGAGTGCGAGTGATCTAATTTATCCAGTATTTCTGCTAAGCGGTAAAAATCAATCTACACCGATCGAATCTATGCCAGGAATTAACCGCCAAAGCATTGATGGGATTTTAAAAACTGCTGAAAAGTTATTGAAACTTAATATTCCAGCTATAACCTTATTTCCGGTAATTGCAGAACATAAAAAAAGCATAACCGGTGAAGAAGCATATAATCCAGACGGATTAATTCAAAAAAGTATCGCAAAACTCAAAGCTGAATTTCCTGAATTAATAATTATTACAGATGTCGCCCTTGATCCCTATACTACTCATGGTCAAGACGGCATCATTGATGAAAATAATTATGTCCTCAATGATGCCACCGTTAATATACTAACTAAACAAGCAATTTCTCATGCTCAGGCTGGAGCAGATATTATTGCTCCTTCGGATATGATGGATGGCAGAATAGGCTCTATTAGAAGCGCATTAGAAAAAGAGAATTTTCACAACACCTTAATACTCTCTTACGCAGCAAAATATGCCTCTTCTTTTTATGGCCCCTTTAGAGATGCCGTCAACTCGAAAACAAGCCTTGCTGCTGGTAATAAATATAATTATCAAATGAATCCTGCCAATGCTCTTGAAAGTCTAAGAGAAGTGGAGTTAGATATTAATGAGGGTGCTGATATTGTAATGGTCAAACCAGCAATACCCTATTTGGATATCATCAGTAAAGTTCAAACTAAATTCTCAATACCTGTATTTGCCTATCAAGTAAGCGGTGAATATGCCATGTTAAAATCTGCTTCAGATGCTGGATACCTCGATTATAAGGAGTGTACACTGGAGTCAATAATGTCAATTAAACGTGCGGGTGCCTCTGCAATTCTGACATATCATGCGCTAGATGTAGCTCATTGGTTACGATCATAAAAATAATAATTGACTGGCAATCTCGATGAATATAATTGCAAAAAAGCAATATGGAGTAATAGGTGATCCAATTTCTCATACACAATCACCAGCTATTCATAAATTTTTCGCTGTGCAATTAAAACAAGATATAAATTACAAAGCATTTCATATCACGCAACATGAGTTAAAAAATTTCATTCATGAGTTTCAAGATAAGGGTGGCGAAGGCTTAAATATTACTCTACCTCATAAAACGGCTGTCATGGAATATGTCGATGAGATTAATCCTCGAGCTGAACGAGCAGGTGCTATTAACACTCTCATATTCAATAAAAATAAAATTATTGGGGACAATACAGATGGTATTGGATTAATAAATGACCTAGAGAAGAATTTCCATCAAAAAATAAAAAATAAAAACGTACTAATATTAGGTGCTGGGGGGGCTTCACATGGAATTATAAGTCCATTGCTGGAAAGAAGCCCATCATCTTTGACTGTCGCCAATCGTAACTCCTCCAAAGCCATCAATCTTGTTTCACAATTTCAACAACACCCACTACTAAATGGTATTGGTATTAACGAATTAGATGCTACGCAGACTTTTGATATTATCATTAATGCCACATCTATCGGAATAACCTCTAAAACGATTGATTTTCCTAGCTTCATTATTTCAAAACATAGTGTTTGCTATGATTTATCGTATCAAATGGACCCCACCCCCTTCATGAAGTGGTGTATGGAAAATAATGCCCAATGTGCTATCCAGGGATGGGGAATGCTAATCGAACAAGCGTCTGAATCTTATTATTTGTGGCGTCAAATCAAGCCCGATACCAGTTCACTTCTTCAGCAACTGGGTATTAACGCATCGTCACAAGTTCTTCGGCGCTAGTGGGATGAATCGCAATGGTATCGTCTAAATCTTTTTTGGTCACACCCTTTCTAATTGCTACAGCAAACCCTTGAAGCATCTCATCTGCTCCATCACCTATAATGTGACAACCTATAACTTTTTGCTCTTCGCCTAAGGTAACCAATTTCATACTGGTAAGTACTTTATCTGTTTGATCACTAAGAGCATAAAGCATGGGTGTAAAAGATGAGGTATAAATTTTGATTCTATCGCCATATTTTTCGCGTGCTTCTAACTCTGTTAATCCAATTGTTCCAATTGGTGGATGACTAAATACTACTGTTGGAATTGTGTGATATTCTAAATATCTCCCTGGCATATTACCAAATAAACGATCTGAAAGTCTTCGTCCTGCTGCTATAGCAACCGGTGTAAGGGCATTTTTTCCAGTAACATCTCCAATAGCAAAAATATTCTCAATATTGGTTTTCTGATATTTATCAACTGGAATAAAGTCATCTTGATCAGTCAAAACAGCAGTGGAAGATAAATTTAAATCACTTGTATTTGGTTTTCTTCCAACTGCCCAAATGATTTTATCGAATGGTCCATATTGTTTCTTATTGACTGAGTTCAAGTAGCAATCATTGTCTCGTTTTTCCAAAGAAAACGGTATCACTTTATCGATTAATTTTACCCCTTGATGAGCAAGTGCCGTCTTTAAATTTTCACTCAGCATGTCATCAAAAGAGCGTAATAATGACTCTTTTCTAATCAATAAAGAAACTTCAGCTCCTAAAGCCGATAATAAACCTGCAAATTCAACCGCAATATAACCACTTCCCACAATTGCCACTCTTGAAGGGCACTCTTTTAAAGCAAAAAATCCATCTGAATCTGTACCTAAATGACTGCCTTCAAGTTCAGGTATAATAGGTTGTCCTCCTGAGGCAATGACAATTCTTTCAGCAGAATAATCAATGCCATTAACACTAATCGTGGTTGTATTCTTGAATTTAGCGCTTCCTCTAATTAAATGCACTTTTCTATTTTTTAAATTACGTTCATAGATATCATTTAAATGCTCAATGTATGCGTCTCTATGTTTTTTAAGTTGCGCCCAATTGTGTGATTGAACCGTCACATCAAACCCATAATCACTGGCTAAATTTATTTGTGACGAATGCTGCGCTGCATACCACATAATTTTTTTCGGCACGCAGCCCACATTCACACAAGTTCCTCCAAGCGGGGCTTGCTCAACGACTGCAACATAAGCTCCATACTCGGCAGCACGCTGCGCACAAGCTAAACCACCACTGCCACCGCCAACTACAATTAAATCAAAATTATTATTCACACATTTTCCTTAAAGTTTCTAGTGTTTGCTTAGAAAGTCTTTGCTAAAATTCCAGTACCTAATTAATAAAAAATAATACGCCAAAATGAAACAATCAAATAATTATCAATCCACACTGCCAGATTTCTCTAGTTTAACCGCTGAGAAAGCTCAATCGGATATTAAATGTTTAGTAAAAAAACAACGTACAGCTATTGATAATTTATTAGCTAGTTCAAAAAAAACAACCTTTGCATCCATTGTTAACCCTATTGAAGAGATGCAACATGAATTAAGCCGCATCTTTTCACCCATCAGTCATCTTCAAAATGTACTCGATCAACCTGAATGGCGTAATACCTTTAATTCCTGTTTACCCTTACTTACCGAGTATGGTACCGAATTATCACAAAATACAGAACTTGAAAAAGCATACAGAACTATTATTGACAATCTGGATGACCAAAAAGATCCTAAATTTAGTTTACTAAAGCAAGAATTACGTAACTTTGCTCTTAATGGGGTGAACCTTACAAAAACAAAAAAACAAAAATTTAAAGACCTGAAGACGCGCTTAAGTATTGCGGAAGCTAATTTTAGTCAGAATGTTCAAGACTCAACCGATGCCTGGTCGTTAAATATTGAAGATATAAAAGAACTAAAGGGAATTTCAAAAGAAATTCTAGAGCAAGCAAAAAATAGAGGGTTCAAAAATAAACAATCTGGATGGAAACTTATTCTTGATTACCCGACTTATCATAGTGTAATGACACATGCTGAAAGTCGCTCTCTTAGAGAAAAGTTTTATAGAGCATGGTCGACTCGAGCCTCTGATCAAGCTGAAAATACTCAATGGAATAATGAGGAAAACATTAAAACTATTCTTTCATTAAGACATCAATTGGCTCATATAGTTGGATATGAAAATTTTGCGGAATACTCACTAGCGAAAAAAATGGCCAATTCAACCGATGAAATTACTTCTTTTTTGGATAATTTAGCCATCAAAACAAGATCAACCGCAAAAAGAGAGCTTGCTATGTTAGAAAAAGCAGCCAAACATAACCTTGAAGCTTGGGATACCTCCTATTATCTGGAAAAAATAAAACAAAAAAATTACTCGATCTCTGATGAGGAGTTAAAACAATATCTTCCTAAAGAAAATGTACAAAAAGGTATGTTTAAAGTAGCGAATAGACTCTATGGCGTTTCTTTAACAAAAAAACCAATGGTCTCTGTATGGCATGATAGTGTTGAATTTATTGAGGTAATGGATGCTCAAAATCAAATTATAGGTGGTTTTTATATTGATTTATTCGCCCGAAACGGTAAGAGAAGTGGCGCCTGGATGGATGAATGTGTTATTAGAAAAAATATTAATGGAAATAAATCTCTACCAATTGGCTATTTAGTTTGTAATTTTACCCCGCCAGATAAAAATGGTATTTCACTGCTAACGCATGATGATGTGGTCACTTGGTTTCATGAATTTGGTCATATGCTGCACCACCTATTAACAAAAATAGACTTACCGAGTATCTCTGGAATAAACGGAGTGCCATGGGATGCAGTTGAACTACCAAGCCAATTTATGGAAAACTTCGCTTGGAACTATGAAGTTTTAAAGGACTGTTCTCAGCACTTTGAAACTGGAGAAAGCTTACCTCGCGATTTATTTTCTAAATTACAAGCAAGCCGAAATTTTGGTGCAGGTCTCGCAATGCTGAGACAAATTGAATTTGCGCTTTATGATATTACTATTCATGCTTGTGACGATATTGCAAAAAATAACAACACTCTTGATACACTCGAATTGGTTCGCCAGAAAATTACACTTATAAGAACACCTCAGTATAATCGCTTTCCAATGAGTTTTTCGCATATATTTTCTGGGGGTTATGCCGCCGGCTATTACAGTTACAAATGGGCTGAAGTACTCGCAGCAGACGCTTTTTCAGCATTTGAAGACAGTTATATTCTCAATGAAGAATTAGCAAACAAGTTTAAAACTGAAATTCTTGAGATAGGTGGAAGTAAAGATATCATGCAAGGATTTATTAACTTTCGAGGACGAAAACCATCTCTCGAACCACTATTAAAACAAAGTGGTATAGCAGGAGTCTCAATATGAAAATAGCCACTTGGAATGTCAATTCACTAAACGTTCGTATTGGTCATGTATTGGAATGGATGGATATAGCCAATCCAGATATATTGGCGCTTCAAGAAATAAAACAACTAAGTGAAGCATTCCCTATAGAGGCTTTTAAAGAAATTGGTTATCACGCTATTTGCAGTGGTCAAAAAACTTACAATGGTGTTGCTATAATTACTAAAGAAATACCCGAAGATATTATCACCGACTTTCCAGGTTATAATGACCCCCAAAGACGAATACTTGCAACAACAATCAATGGTGTTCGTATTATCAATCTTTATATACCAAACGGACAAAGCGTTGATTCTGACAAATATATATATAAATTATCTTGGCTCAAAGCATTAATTAAATTCATCAAAATAGAACAGGAAAAATATAAAAATATAATTATATTAGGTGATTTTAATATTGCCCCTGAAGATCGAGATGTTTATGATGCCGAAAAATGGGGTGAAGAGGTTCTTTGTAGTCCAAAAGAAAGGGCTGCATTATCTGATATTTTTAATTTAGGTTTTTGTGATGTGTTTCGTCGATTTGAACAAGCTGAAAAACTATTTAGTTGGTGGGATTATCGTGCAGCTGGCTTTAGAAGGAATGCTGGAGTCCGCATTGATCTGATACTAGCAACTAAAATACTGGCAAGTAAATGTATAGGCAGTTCTATAGATAGAGAGCCAAGGACTTGGGAGCGCCCCTCAGATCATACTCCAGTTATTGCTGAATTTGATAATCAATAACTATAATAATTTTGCCTTTATAAAATCTAAACGATCATTGCCAAAGAACATTTCATCATTAATAAAAAATGTTGGCGCACCAAATGCGCCACGAGAAATTGCTTCATTTGTATTTCTTTTTAATTCATCTTTAATTGTATTCTCAGATAATTTTTCAATTAATTGATCTGAATTAAGCTGCTGTTGATTGATTAAATTTTTTAATATATCTACATCACTTAAATCTAAATTATGCACAAACATTGCCTCAAATAATGCTTGATGAATCACTTGGAAACAATTGTCTTGTTGGCAAACAATCGCTAATCTCAGAGCTTTGAGTGTATTTTGTGGAAAAATAGAATTCATCCTAAATGGGATACCATAATGCTGAGACCATAACTTTAAATCTTTCGCTATATAATTACCTTTCGAAGGAATAGTACCTGGTGGCTTATTATTTGTGGCTTGCATCACAGCGCCAAGCAACATAGGCCGATATATTATTTCGATATTACGAAATGAGGATAGTTGATAATCAGCTAAATAAGAATAAGGGCTGGCGTAATCAAAAAAAAATTCCACTGATTTTTTCAAAAAAACTCCTTTGAATTATAGTTTTATGCTTTCTCGATATTTACGAAAGGCAATAGATTGATCTCTGCTAAGCTGTCTTTTTGCATAATAAGCGGCAAGCGCAGCAGCAAATATTGCATATATACACCCAACAATTGCAAACTCATTAACCATAAATGTTTTTAAAGTATGCCATGATATTTCATCAATAAGCATCATTGCGCCAGTATTAAATTCTCGTCCGGTTAAATATAATGCGCTCAAGAAACTGCCAGTTACTGAAGCGATAATAGTTAATATCGCGGCCAATGCTGGCAAATACCAATCTAACCCAAGGCCGTATTTCTTAATCGACTTACCAATCAATATGCCTTGAACAATAGAGAGCCAAGGAAAAAAACGATCAAAAAACATCGATATATATACCCAGATAATATTTATGA
>TARA_B110001454_G_scaffold831_1_pt1 | contig 10838 bp, 11 predicted proteins | sample TARA_B110001454 | Tara Oceans TARA_B110001454 (sample SAMEA4397004) | marine metagenome | biome: Polar Biome; feature: [MES] marine water layer (ENVO:01000295) within the mesopelagic zone...; material: water (ENVO:00002006), including particulate matter (ENVO:01000060) such as...... | reverse complement strand
CCAAACCAAACCAATTGATATCGGCAAATTTGAATTAAAATAGAAGGCGAGCACGCCAGCCAGAGCCATCTGGAAAGGCATGGGTATAAAGGCACAAAAAATACCGATAAAGAAGGCTTGAGCAACAGAGCGGCGGTTTAAATGCCACAGATTGGCTTTTCCCATTAACGGCGCTAAAAAAGAAAGTGACTTGTTTTGGCGCACTTGATCAGGCGTTGGGAAAAATTTTTGGAGCTTTTTCTTTGGCATTCTATCGATTCTTTTGTAGTTTCGGCCATATCTGCCATGCTAATTATGGGGCTGGATTATGCCGATAATGAACAGGGGTGGCAATGAGGCAGTGCTTAGTTAGTTCAATTTTAGCGCTAATTGTGTCAATACACTTGCATTCATACGTTAATTTGACCGTTACGTTGGCTGTGATCGCTATTTTATGTGCCTTGATTTTATCAGTTCGCTATTCAGTGGCTCATAAAATTGTAGCCCGTATTTTGCTTCTTATCAGTTTTCTATTGTCGCTCGTTTATGTGAATTATTGGTTGGATGAACGCTTATCCAGCCGCTTGCCTATGCAATTAAGTTCGGTAGTCGTATCGGGTACCGCTCGCGTGGTTAATTGTGATAACTCAACTTTTGGGGTAGAAAAGTTGCGATTGAAGCTCCTTTCACTTGATTCTACCAACCCACAGCTGCAGCAACTCAAGCAAATAACCCTCAATCATTATTTACAGCGTCGTAAATACGGTGCTGATCCTTTGGAGGCGGGGCTCGCGGAACAGAAAGAAATCATCGGCTGTCACAAAATACTGAAATTCACCGCGAAATTGCGAGCGCCTTATAGCTTTATTAATCCTTATGGTTTTGATTATGAAGCTTGGCAATTAAGCCGAGGCATTGATGCCTCCGGTTATGTGCTTAGCTATGAAATATTATCTGTAGATGATTCGTTTCAGGCTCAATTAGTTGAGTTTAGGCAAGAGGGTATTCGTCGAGCTGCTAGCCTGCCAGGCAAAGCGGGAGAAATTGTTCCCGCTTTATTGTTTGGCGATAGTGGTTATTTGAATAAAAATACCTGGCTGGATTTTCAAATGACGGGAACGGTGCACCTATTAATTGTTAGTGGGTTACACATTGGGTTTCTTATTGTATTGGTAATGCTGATATGGCGGCAGTTCATTCGCCTAGAAGTCTTCGTTTTTGCCAGATCTCAGTCATTATTATTGCGTTTAACGCCGATCGTTTTGTTGGCTGCGTGCCTGTTGTATTGTTATATGGCGGGTATGGGAGTTGCAGTGCAACGGTCGGGATTGATGTTGGCAATGGCCATTGTGGTGAGTTTTTCTCGTTATCATTGGTCGCTGTTTGACTCTTGGTTATGGGTTATGTGGATGGTCCTAGTGATCAATCCTATGGTGAGTTTGTTTGTAGGTTTCTGGTTTTCTTTTATGGCGGTTGGTAGTTTGCTATTAACTCATGCGGGGATTATTAGAACCTTTAAGAACTCCTTGCTCGGTGGTCGAATCGCCATTGTTTATCGACCTCAGTGGATTGTCTTTTTAGCGCTTTTACCCCTGCTTTGGTTTTTTCAGCAGCCCGCTTCGTTATTTTCATTGTTGGTGAATATGCTAGCGATTCCTTTACTGGCCTTTGTTATTTTGCCGCTTTCTCTGATTTCTTTTCTTGTGCCTGATCCTTTATTGCTATCGCTATTCAATACGTTTTTAGATTATTTGCTCGTCTCTCTGCATCAACTTTCGCAGCAAAGCTCTTGGTTGGTCTATAAAGCGAGTGGTTTTTGGATTTATGCCGTTATCCCTTTGCTAGGTTTTGCTCTTATGTTTAAAGGGTTTCCTTTTAAACATACCAGTTTGGTCGTGCTTGCCAGTATTTTCTTTTTACCTATTCATGCGACAGAGAATAAACTGTTGGTACTGGATGTGGGGCAGGGGTTATCGGTTTATGGGCAAAGTCAGGTTGCTCTTGATCACGCTGTTCTTGCTGATAAAGGGATGACAAATTGGTTGTATGATACCGGAGCAAAATTTCGGTCAGGGTTTAGTTTAGGAGATGCTGTCGCAGCAAAAAATATTTTAGCGCTTTCGGGTGAACAGCTTGATTTGTTGTTTATTAGCCACTCAGACAATGACCATGCTGGCGGTGAAGAAGGCTTGCTGCGTAAAATTCAGGTGAGCAATACCTTTGCTGGACAGCCAACAAAAGCACAGCATCAGCCTTGTCATACGCTCAATTCAGACTGGCGTGCAGGCAATGGAATGAAATGGCGCGTATTAAATGTGGTGGGGGTCGATCAAGCAGAATCAAGCGATAACAATTCATCTTGCATTGTGCAGTTCGATATTGCTGGTCGGAGAATTCTGATCACGGGCGATGCAGAGCGAAAAATCGAAAAGCTTTTGATCGATCAATTTGGGCAGCAATTGCGATCGGATATTTTGCTGATAGGCCATCACGGCAGCAAGACCAGTTCTAGTGAAGAATTCATTCAAACGGTTAACCCGAAAATAGCCATCCTATCGAGCGGTTTTAATAATGCTTTTAAGCATCCTCATGCCTCGGTTATTGAGCGATTCAGACGCCTGTCTATTCCGCTTTATAATACCGCAACTTCAGGCGCTATAGAGCTTGAGCTGGCTGAAAAACCAACAGTTATCGAGTGGCGCAAGCGAAATCCTCCAATCTGGCGACAATTGTGATTTGATCCACGGATTCAATTGCATCTGAGTATAGAGAATACCTGAGTCGTTGTGCTAAAGTAGCGCCATTAATAATAAGTCTATGTTGTTAGGAGATTGTGCTGTGTTTGAGATTATTCAAAGTGGTGGTTGGATGATGATACCCATCATCATTAGTTCAATATTGGCAGCCGCGATTGCCGGAGAGCGTTTTTGGACGTTACGTACTAGCCAAATTGCCCCAGCAAATCTATTAGCGCAAGTATGGGGCTGGATGAAAAATAACCAGTTGGATGCGGCACGTATAAAAGAGTTGCGTGACAACTCTCCTTTAGGGCGTGTTTTAGCGGCAGGATTGATGAATTCAAAGCATGGCCGCAACATCATGAAAGAAAGCATTCAAGAAGTAGCCAGTCATGAAATTCATGACATGGAACGCTATTTAAATGCCTTAGGAACCATCGCCGCGGTGACACCGCTGATGGGGTTGTTAGGTACGGTTATCGGTATGATTAAAGTATTTTCTGAAATTATGTTAGCAGGTACCGGCCAAGCCGGAATGTTGGCGGGCGGTATTTCAGAAGCGCTTGTTACTACTGCAGGTGGTCTTGCTATTGCCATTCCTGCCTTAATTTGTCATCGCATGCTGCAGCGTCGCGTTGATGAGGTGGTTGTTTTTATGGAGCAAGAATCTCTTAAGCTTGTTGATGTATTGCATGGCGAGCGTGAAGTTGCCGACAGCCCAGACAAAAAGTCTGAGAGTAAGCAACCAGTTGGAGTTTAATTGTGAATTTTAAACGTCAAAATAAAGAAACGGTAGACGTTAATTTAACTCCTTTGATTGACGTCGTATTCTTATTGCTAATTTTCTTTATGGTTTCAACGACCTTTACTAAAGAAAATCATCTTAGTATTGATTTGCCCGAAGCCAGTGCAGAGCAGCAACCGGTAGCGACAAATCGATTAGAAATAATCATTACGGCATCGGGTAATTATTCGATTAACGATAAAACGTTGGTCAATAATCAGTTAGATACTCTTAAGCGTGGTTTAGTAAAAGCAGCCAATGGTGAAACAGGATTGCCTGTTACTATTACGGCCGATGCCAATACGCCACATCAAGCCGTTGTTCGTGCTATGGATGCCGCAGGGCAAACAGGCTTCGTCAATCTTAGTATTACTACTCGTAAGGCCAGCGCTGAATAGCAGCGCTGGTGAACGAATTTTTTAGCGGAACGTTAGCATGTCAAACACGGTATCAGTAAGCCAACTTTATGGCCGCTTACTGACTTATGTTAAGCCTTTCATCGGCTCTTTTCTTATCGCAATACTTGGTTTTGTATTATTCGCTTCAGCAGCGCCAGCGTTATCTTGGATGATGGGACAAATCACTGAGGTATTGGCAAATCCTAAGCCAGAAGATGCCCGTTTTGTAATTATGACATTGGTCGTTATTTTTGCTTATCGGGGATTAGGAACCTTCTTGGGCAAATACTTCATTGCCCGCGTAGGCCGTGGTGTGGTGCACAGTTTGAGGACGGTACTGTTTAATCATATGCTTCTTTTGCCCAGTAATTATTATGATGGTGAATCAACTGGGCGTTTGATTTCTCGCGTTATTTTTGATGTTGATCAAGTAACAGGGGCTGCGACAAAAGCTTTGACCACCATGGTACAAGACGGCCTGACGGTTGTTTTTTTAATGGGTTATCTAATTTACCTTGATTGGACACTGACCCTTATTTTCTTAGCGCTTGCGCCCATTATTGGTGTACTTGTTTCTTTCGCCAGTAAGTTTTTCCGTAAATACAGCAAGCGCATTCAAAAATCGGTCGGTAATGTTACGCAAGTAACCAATGAAACGATTACCGCGTATCGTGAAGTCAGAACCTTTGGTGGGCAAGAATTTGAAACCGCGCGTTTTGAAAAAGCCAGTCAAGAAAATCGTAAACAGGCGCTAAAGTTTGCCTTAACAAACGCGATTAACGTACCACTAAACCAACAGATTATTGCGTTGGGTCTAGGGGTTATGGTTTACATGATGTTTGAGCGTGTTCTAAACGGCACCATGAGTGCTGGTGAGTTTATGACCTTTATTACAGCGGCATCACTCATCGCAAAACCTTTACGTTCATTAACCGATATCAACTCCATTATTCAAAAAGGTCTTGTTGGCGCAGAATCGATCTTTACTGTCTTAGATAGTAAGGGCGAGCAAGATGATGGCGTTATTGAGCTTGAACGCGCTCGAGGCGACGTTGAAGTAAGAGGTTTGAGCTTTAAATATCCAACCTCTGAAGACTGGGTGTTAAAATCGCTGAATGCAAAAGCCGAGGCTGGAAAAACCTATGCGTTAGTGGGGCGATCAGGAAGCGGCAAGACCACCTTAATGAGTTTGCTACCGCGTTTTTACCAAGCTCAGCAGGGTAATATTTTACTCGATGGGCATAAGATTGAAGACCTAACACTGACCAGTTTGCGCCGTAATGTCTCTATCGTTAGTCAGCAGGTAATGCTATTTAATAGTACAGTATTAGAAAATATTGCCTACGGTGAATTGAAAGATAAGCCGCGAGAAGAAGTTATTGCCGCCGCGAAAGCGGCACATGCCGATGAATTTATTGTTCAGATGAGTGACGGCTACGATACCATTGTAGGTGATAACGGCGTTTTATTATCCGGCGGCCAGCGCCAGCGTATTGCCATTGCACGTGCTATTTTGAAAAACTCTCCGGTTCTAATTTTAGATGAAGCAACGTCGGCTCTTGATACTGAATCTGAACGCCATATTCAAAGTGCCATGCAGGAAGTTATGAAAGGGCGTACGACCTTTGTGATAGCTCATCGCTTAAGCACGATTGAAAATGCTGATCAGATTTGGGTGATGGAAAAGGGAGAAATTATTGAGCGGGGTTCGCATAATGAGCTGCTTGCCGCTAAAGGTGCTTATGCAAATTTACACGATCTTCAGTTTCATGAAGATGAAGTTTGATGTTGAAGCTTAATCATCATGCTTGAACGATTAAGTGCTCGCATTGAGAAAAGTTGGTATCAGAATAAGTGGTGGAACATTTGGTTGCTGCCATTAAGTGCCATTTTCTTTTTGATGAGTCATGCTCGTCGGATATGGCTGACAGATATTGCTAAAGTCAGTAAGAATAATCAAATTCCAGTGGTTATTATCGGCAATATCAATGTCGGCGGCACGGGTAAAACACCTTTAACCTGTCGTTTGGTTGAACTACTAAATGCACAATCGATCAAGGTGGGTATCATTAGTCGTGGTTATGGAAGTAATGCACCGCATTATCCATATGCTTTAGAGAAAGGTGAATCCGCAAGTATTGTGGGTGACGAACCCAAGTTATTGCGTGATCGTTTAGATTGCCCAATAGTCATTGGCCCTGACCGCAATGAAGCGATTAAATTATTATCAAAACAGGATGTTGACTTAATTCTGTCTGATGACGGTTTGCAGCACTATAAAATGGCGCGCGATTATGAAATTGTTGTTTTAGATGCAAAGCGAAAATTAGGAAATAACTGGTTATTACCGGCGGGACCTTTACGGGAAGGTGATTGGCGTTTAAAAACTGTGGACACAGTTATTTTAAACGGCGCTGAACGTTTAGATAAAAGCGAATCGTTGAATAATATTGAGTATGAAGAATATGGCATGGGAATAGTGCCATCGGCTTGGGTCAATGCAAAGACTAGAGAGCGACAGCCATTGGATTTTTTCTCAGGAAAAAAATTACACGCTGTTGTTGGTATCGGTAATCCCCAGCGATTTTTTACAACATTAAATTCTTTATCGGTAGAATTTAAGCCGCACGTATTTGCCGATCACCACGCTTTTATGGCGGCAGACTTAAACGTTGCCGATGACTATTCAAAGCACATAGTCATGACAGAAAAAGATTGGGTTAAGTGCGCAGAATTTGCTAGTGATAGCATGTGGTATCTCGAAGTGAATGCCAGTTTAAGTATTGGCTTAGAGCAAAAATTAATGAAAGACTTAACGGCTTTGGTTCAAAATAATCGTTAATAGCGAAAGCTTGAATAAAGAAGCGTTAATAATAAATGAGGATTTTAAAATGGATAAGCAATTAGCCGCTATGTTGGTTTGCCCAAACTGTAAGGGTAAATTAAAGTTTGATAACGAAGCGCAAGAACTACAATGCACGTTTGATGGTTTAGCGTTTCCAGTACGCGATGGTGTCCCCGTTATGCTTGAACAAGAAGCGCGCAAAATGAGCGAAGAAGAAAAGTTAGAAAAAGCACAAAGCTAATGATTAAAGTTCTATTTGTTTGTTTGGGAAATATCTGCCGTTCGCCAACCGCCCATGGAGTATTAGAGCGCAAGCTGGCGATGGTAGGGTTATCGGATATTGTTGAAGTCGATAGTGCGGGCACGGCCGCTTGGCATATTGGCAAACAGCCTGATATACGATCTCAAGAAGCCGCTAGAAAACGTGATTATGATTTATCTCACTTGCGTGCACGACAAGCAATTTCCGAAGATTTTCTGGAATTTGATTATGTGCTCGCAATGGATAATGAAAATCTCGAAAATTTACAAAAAATCGCTCCTTTAAATAATGCTAAAACAATGCCAGAATTATTTCTTGAGGCTTATTCAACACCTGTTTTAAAAGCTAATGGTTTAACAGAAGTGCCTGATCCATATTATGGTGGTGATAAAGGTTTTGAAGCCGTTTTAGATATGATTGAAGAAGCGTGTGATCAATTGATTTTAGATATTAAATCAAAACTATAATGCAGCCTAAATAATGCCGTCTAAATTAAGTATTCAGCCATCAGTTACTCCAGTCGCTGATTTTGATCTATCAAAACTTAATACTCTTTCACTATCGAGTTGTGCCCAGTTTTTCTGCCGTTTCAAATCCATCTCAGAATTATTAACTTTATTGGCTTATGCTAAGAAAAGACAATTAAGTATTAAAGTTTTGGGCGGTGGCAGTAATATGATTGTGCAGCCTAAAGTGACCGGGTTAGTGGTTCAAAGTGCCATGTGCGCTATTCAAAAATTATCAGAAGATGATTGTTCGGTTACTTATGCGGTTGATGCTGGATTGAATTGGCACGAATGGGTTTTAAAATCGATTGAGCTGGGGGCGTATGGTTTAGAAAATCTTGCGTTAATACCAGGCACCGTAGGTGCTTCTCCGATACAAAATATCGGAGCTTATGGTGTTGAAGTTGGCCAAACAATTAAAGAAGTTCGTGGGCTTCAGTTGTCGACAGGGCAGTGGATGTCTTTTTCTGCTGAACAATGCGATTTTTCTTATCGAAATTCTATTTTTAAAACTCAATTTAAAAATGATTTTTTAATCACACAAGTGATTTTTAAATTATCAAAAATATTTAAACCGCGAACGTCTTATGTGCCATTGAAACAAATGGCCGAGCAGTTCTGCACTGACGCTAATGTTGATGCCCAATCGTTATCAGCACAACAGATTGCCGATTGGGTTATTGAAGTTCGTAATAGTAAATTACCCGATCCGGAAAAAATTCCCAATGCAGGTTCATTTTTCACTAATCCCATTATTTCAAAATCCCAAGCGGATGAATTATTGAAACAGTTTCCAAATATACCCGTCTATTCGGTTCACGGCAGTATTGAGGGCGGTGTCGATGATGCTGTTAAAGTTGCAGCAGGTTGGTTAATTGATCAATGTGGCTGGAAAGGTAAGTCGTTAGGGTTGGCAAAAATGCATGACCAGCAAGCGTTGGTATTAACACTAAAGCCTGGTGCGAGTCAGCAAGATTTATTAAACATTCAGCAAGCCGTTCAAGCTGATGTTATGAAAAAATTTGGAATTCAACTACATCCAGAGCCTCAGCCTTTTTATTAGGTAGCACAGCTATCTTCCTCATTAAGGATAAAGCTAAGCTATCAAACGGACTATTCGTACCTGCAAAGTGCTGGCCTAAAACGTGGGTATAAATTTGCGTTGTGGATACGTCAAGTCTCCATAGATATTCAGAGTATCTGTTCTAACTGCATTTTAAAAGACTGTATGAATATACAGTTTATGTTTGAGGGGGAGGACAATCCGTGCGCGTTTGCACGAAAGAATTTGTAATCATGCCTATTTACACTGGTAGTATGAAAAAAACTCGTGCAAAATCAGTAAATTATGAAAGCAGAGCCTGACATAACGAGACCCTCGTTATTTAGGTAAATGCGCATGCGCGTATTTCTGGAAAGAAAAATGGAGCTTGGAAATGGATGTCGTAAATTATCGAATAAAATCAAATAGTTGCTGTACGAAAGAAGCTTTCTTTGTGAAATCTTACTTCCGTGCAAATGCGCATGCCTATGATTAAAATGTTATGTTTTTGAATAAGATGAAAATAATGGATGATTCAAAACAAAAAATTGCACTATTCATTGATGCTGACAATGCACCAGCGAACAAATTCGAAGACGTTCTTAGTGAAGTTGCAAAATACGGTGTAGTAACAATAAGAAAAGCATATGGCAATTGGAAAAAACCTTCCATAAAGGCATGGGAAGACCTTTTACATGAATATGCTATTCAACCAATACAGCAATACGACCTGTCGAAAGGAAAAAACGCATCAGATATAGCACTTGTTATTGACGCGATGGATGTAATGTATACAAAGGATATAGATGTAATGTGTTTTGTGTCATCTGATTGCGACTTCACGCCGATGGTCACCCGTGCCTTAGCAGAAGGCAAGGTAGTACTAGGGTTTGGAGAGCGAAAAACACCAACACCTTTCGTAAACGCATGTTCTAAGTTCTTGTTTTTAGATCAAAAGCCTACTAACAATGATACAGCTCAATCAGAAATCAAAAATATAAAATCGGACACAAAGTTAATACATTTACTTCGTCAAGCTATTGAAGCAACGGAAGAAGATAGTGGCTGGGCTGCTCTAGGGCCTGTCGGTGCGCATATATCAAATAAAACTTCATTTGATACCAGAAACTATGGTTATAAAAATCTAAGCAGTCTCATTAAGGCCATAGATTTATTTGAACTAAAACGGGGTCCAGGTAATTCGTACTTGGTTAAAGATGTGCGAAAGAAAAAATAAACATAACAATCAGCTACACAGGATTCGCTCCCTTCAGTCGCTCTCCTGTGAGCTGCGGGCGTTATATTTAGAAAGGAGTCTTAATGCAAAAGTCCACTCGATTAAAAAAATATGTCGAGCTATTTAAACGAAATATTAAGCAGTTTTTAGCTCCTGGCGTAAATATTAAAACAACAATTTATCCTGTTGAAGGCGAAGGGGCTGTATTTGAATTTCTCTTTAATAGAGTAAAAGATTCATCTGAGTCAATTGACAAAGTTCGACCTTCAATTGGCTCGGTTCTCTCGGACATTCCACAAAGGATGGTTAGCGGTAATATCGGTGGAGTTAAGTTTGGTGGCACAAATCTCTATTTAGAGGGAGACCGAATACTTGTTATAAAAGGCGAAGATGACCCAGTAAATTGGTCTGGTACTGCTGTAATGGAAGATGTTCAACGTGTTGTTTCTACCTCTCAAGGGGGGAAGCAACATGACTAACAAACTACCAATTGACCAAATAGCCAAGATTGCCGACGATGTCAGACTAATTCAAAATTTTGCTGAAAACCACAATTTTGATAGTAGTTTTTTAACAGCAGAGGTAGTGCCATCTGAAACCAAAAGAAATACTAAAAAGGCTGTAGATTATCCACTGTATTCTATGGGCTTTAGTATGTTATTGGTGCTTGCTAGTATTGCGCTTATTAAGTTCTATACGCCGCCATTAAGCACAGCAATGAATAGTTTTGTTTTCTTAATTGGCTTGCTATTTACAACAATTGCAACAATGTCAGCTCACATGAGATTTAAAGAAAATACAGTAACAATAATAGTCGCGGTAGGCTTGTTAATGCTTTTATTTATCGGTGCGGGTATTTTTACACCGGAACAAGCGCTAGACAGAGCCAGTGGCATTAAATCTTAAATATAACAAAGCGTTCAACACGGACTCTGAAATGCTGTCACCTGTTTTGCAAAAACACGCAAAACAGCCGCCACCATTACTACTCCGGTTAACGCGGCGTTCAGGCTGTAGAAAAATAGCCTGAAACCACGAATCATCAGC
>TARA_B110001454_G_scaffold39502_1_pt1 | contig 10860 bp, 10 predicted proteins | sample TARA_B110001454 | Tara Oceans TARA_B110001454 (sample SAMEA4397004) | marine metagenome | biome: Polar Biome; feature: [MES] marine water layer (ENVO:01000295) within the mesopelagic zone...; material: water (ENVO:00002006), including particulate matter (ENVO:01000060) such as...... | reverse complement strand
AAAGCAACAATATTTGAATAAACGCGCCGGATATCTTTCTTTGCAATTTCTGTATCAGGTAAATAGGGAGGAATGGGAACGTCCAATGATTCGTCAACTAGGAGTGGCTGACCGGCGCGCGCCCAAACTTGCGATTCATGAGTTACCGAGAAGTTAAAGATAGAAAAAAATGGTTGTCCGGGTGCCCGGTTTCTCCAGTGGGCAGTTATGCTACTTTCATCCCAGGCGGTTACGGTTTTGCTAAATTGATAGTCTTCTTTCCTATTATTCGAGGCGTAATATCCTGCAGCTCTAAAATATTCACTATGCATTTTAACGCCAGCGGGAGGAACTGCCTCATAGGGGATAAATGTGCCCGGCACAAAAGCAGAAACACTTGAAGTGCGCATGTGTAAGGCGCCTATACTATTTTGATACTTACCTGTCGCGATGGCGGCTCGGCTTGGAGCACAAACTCCTGATGGTGAAAAAACCCTGGTGTAACGAACCCCTTCTCTTGCCAATCGGCTTAGATTCGGAGTAACAACCGTATTATCACCAAAGGGAGGTATTATTGGACTAAGATCTTCTGCGACTAACCAGAGAATATTTGGTTGATCGGGCAATAACGGTTTAGATAAATTCGCCTGCTCTGCCTCATTGGTCATACCATTCCTCGCTTCACAGCTCAACAGAGCGAGACCGAACGTCAATAATATAAATATTTCAGTGAGTAGCTTATAAGAAACCTTCTTCGACAAATCTAAATTCACTTTAGCTCCAATTCAAAACTTTGAATACTTAGTGGAATACATTCTAGTAGAGTATATAATTATCTGGTGGTTGAACCTTCGGTTTCAGTATCGACTAGATATAAACCAGACTCTATAATCCCCACTCATTATTTATCCGTTATAATTTTATTACTAGCGATTTGTATGTCGACATATAACGAAATAAGACGCAGTATTTTTCTAATGGCTTTCCTGATGATTTGCCTGCTCCCTTCTGCTGATGCTGCGGAACTCTCACAAGATGTACTGTTTAGAGTTATCAATGAACGGCTTTCTCATATGGAAGCTGTTGCGCTTTTTAAGACCGCAAATCAATTAGCGATTGAGGACCTGGACCGAGAAAAAATAGTACTTAGCAATAGCCAATTAGCCGCCGCGAACGCCGGCCTCAACCAAGCCTATGTTACTGATTTTTTCCAAGCGCAGATAGATGTCGCGAAAATTATACAATATCGACATCGAGCGAAGTGGCTAACAGAGCCTGTTGAGCTAATTGCGCTGGATCTCAATGAGGTGGTGCGCCCACTATTGACTGAATTGGGAGACCAGATAACACTTCTAATAGCGGACACTGTTAATAGTCAAGGTGGATTCGCCGAGTCTCAACGTCAACACTTCTATGATTCGATTACCGTAGAAATGCTCACTGAAATAGAGAAGAAATTACTTTTTAATGCCTTATTAGGGATTAAATAAATGTATGCAGTTAAGCAATGAAGGCATAGACGGTATTCGTAGTGCTCTATTGCTCTATTGCTTTATCGACCCAGAAGATGTTATTCCTGACCATATCCTTTACTTTGGTTTTCTTGATGATGCCATGTGCGCTGTGATCGTTATCTAAGAATTAAAGACGCCCTAGAAATTTTGCCAATTCCGCGCCGCTGAAAAGAGTCGCTATCGGGATAAAAGATAGGAACCACACGTAGGCACAGAAGAATAGATTGCCGATAAACGCGCATGCTGTATTCGCGAATGCAAGAAAGGACGGTACTGTGTTCAGGCTGTCGCATGCGCTCATTCTAGACTTTCTTGATATTATTTAAAGCTAGCTGTCAATTAGGAAAACCTGTGATTAAAATTAGCGCTTCAGTGTTCGTAATTCCTGTTATTTTATGCGGTATTTTCGTCGAGCAAAAACCAGCATTCAGCCAAGCAGCGCAATCTCTCGTTCCTATTGATCCCGCCATAGAACAGGCGTTTGAAAATCTCACTTCAGATGAAAATATCCAGGCGGCAATTAAGCTATTAGCTGTATTGGAACCCTCAACAGTTGAAGAACAATTTCGACTTACTGAAATTCCAGCTCCTCCTTTCAAAGAAGAAACTCGAGCCGCCTACTATTTGCAACAAATGCAAAAGCGTGGTCTGGATAATGCTTACATCGATGATGAAGGTAATGCAATTGGCGTAAGAAAAGGCAGTGGTAAAGGCCCTACATTATTAATAGCTGCACATTTGGATACTGTCTTTCCTGAAGGGATTGATACCACGGTGAACTACCGTAACGGTCGATTTTATGCACCGGGCATCGGTGATGACACACGAGGACTGGCAGTTCTATTAGCGGTAATAGACGTTTTGGAAACTAACGGCGTTCAGACCACAGGCGATATTATGTTCGCCGGTAATGTTGGTGAAGAAGGTAGAGGCGATCTGCGAGGCATTAAAGCAATTTTTCGCGATCATCCTGAGCTCGATGGCTTTGTTTCTGTCGATGGCGTTCGTCTGAGGGGAATTACTACCGGCGGAACTGGAAGTCGTCGCTTCGAATTTCAATTCACGGGACCAGGCGGGCATTCCTTTGGTTCTTTCGGCATGGCGAGTGCTATCCACGCTATGGGTCGTGCGATTACCAAAATCGCCGAATTTGAGACTCCGAGCTATCCCAAAACTACTTTTACTATAGGCACTGTTGAGGGCGGCACGTCGGTAAACTCTATCGCTGCCGATGCCGCTTTTGCCCTGGATATGCGATCTAATGATCCTGAATTATTAGCCCAACTTGAACGCAGGGCAAAAACTGCCGCAAACGAAGCCGTAGCGGAGGAAAACGCCCGTTGGAACAACGGTGAAATTTCGGTTGAGTTTAAACTTATTGGAGATCGTCCAGTAGGTCGCACTCCGACTGAAAGCCCAGTCGTGCAGGTCGCCGCATTGGCTTTTGATGAATTAGGAATCAGATTACAGCAGTTGAGTATCTCAAGTACTGATTCCAATGTGCCCATGTCTCTGGGTATTCCGGCGATAACTATAGCAGGCGGAGGTGAAGGTGGCGGAGCACACTCACCAGATGAGTGGTTTTCACCAATTAATTCGCAAATTGGACCACAGGCTGCCCTCTTGGTGATTTTATCACTAGTTGGTGTCGATGGCGTCAGCCCAGCGCAGCTGATTGAACGAAACTAAAGAAAATATGTCTATTCTTTTAACGAAGCTGCCAATCGTTCGCTAGCACTCACATACCCTTCCATGAATTCATAGACTATTGATTTCGCTGAGAGACTGTCTTTCATCAAACCCACACCCTGCCCCACCCAAGACGTTGCCAGCTGCTCGGCGCCGTCGTGGCCTGCCTCGGCCATTTTGGTTACTTTAGCCAAAGGGATCTCTGTAACCAAAGATTGCAGTGGCATTGGCAACGGCTCTGGCGCGCCCTTAGACTCCCAAGCCTCGGTCCATGGAGAACGGAGCTGTCGTGAATGCTTGCCCGTTCTCGCTTTAGAACGAATTGTTTCCCGCGATGAAGCTTTTAACATTTTCTGCTTCAAAACTTCTGGCACATCTGATTCGGATGAAGTCAACCACACAGAACCTGTCCATACACCAGCTGCACCCATGGCCATACATGCGGCCATTTGCCTACCTGTTACAATGCCGCCAGCTGCTAACACTGGCACACCACTGTCTTCCATTACGGAACAAATTTCAGGTATCAGCACCATAGTCGAAACATCGCCGCAATGGCCGCCGGCTTCTGTACCCGAGGCCACCACGATATCAACTCCAGCTTGTACTTGCTTGATGGCATGCTCTTTGGTCCCTATCAACGCTGCCGTCGCCACTCCATGACGGCGCCCCATCTCAATCATGTAGGCAGGTGGTACTCCAAGTGCATTAGCTATAAGTTTTATCGGATGTGAAAATGCTACATCAATTATGTTCCCAGCCTGTCCTTTTGTAAGGAACGCATTCTTTTCATATTCATCGGCATAGACCCCGGTAGAATCAATATCATGCTTCTCCAGGATTGAGCTAGCAAACTGGCGATAATTATCAGGAACTAAGCCTTTAATATCTTCAAAGCTGTCATTTTCCTCTGTAACCGCCATGCTCGTGGGTGCTATGAGGTCTACCCCATATGGAGTTCCTGCCAGCTGCTCATCGATCCAAGTCAATTCTATTTCTAATTGCTCAGCAGAAAAGCTTGCTGCTCCAAGAACACCTAAACCACCTGCTTTCGAAACTTCTACGACAACATCTCGACAATGGCTGAAAGCGATTAAAGGAAATTCTATCCCGAGCATGTCACACAATTTTGATTTCATAGTTTCAGTTTTTCTAATAAGTAATGATGAATGGAATTACGTCTCCCTCTTGGCTTTAAAGAAATATCTACTGTTGGTAAAGCCAGTAGAATTCTTTCAAGCTAAACTCACTCGAGCTTTAGCCCATCATTCTGCGAACAGGTGACGAGGTGGTAGTTGGGATATGCCCTACGATTTCAATACTAGTTTTTATTATCTTTCAATCCTGCAATTAATTAAATTTATGTTTCGTTTGCATTTAAGCGGAGAAACTTTAGACAAAAAACCCGCAAAGAGCGGGTTTTAATCATAGCTATTCCGCCCTGATATCGTTTTACATTAATCGCTATTAGCACCTTTTCTAAGATGCCCATAGATAAGCTCTTCGGTAAATTCTACACACTTATATTCGAGTAATTGCATATTGTCATCTAGACGTCGATAAAGAGGGAAACGAACTGTCCAAGACTCTGTGTAAACGTTCGGGTCTACGAGAGTCGCCTCATACATCAAGACATTTGGCCCCATATGTGTGTAGCGCTCAGTTACTCGCAAAGCATCGGTATGATGGTTACCTGCATGATCAAACCAAGTATCAGGAACTTGATCGGCCACATCAATAACCAACGTATCACCTTCAAAATGTCCCCGTGAATGACCCATCCAGCTAAGAATCGGCGCTTCAAAGTCAGGTTGGCTCATATAGACGATTCTGCTGGCACTGGCAAATTCATAGGCAACGACAACATGGTCTGGCGATTGGATAATCTGGAATGGAAACGGCATATAATTGGCGCGCGGAATTCCCGGCATATAGCACTTAACTACCGGGTCATTTTCCAACCAATTTTCTTTGTTGGCTTGCTGTTGAGCTCGTGCCGCTGCAGTGTAGGGAATTTCACCACCAACAACGATGCCCAAACCGGCAGGAATCGCACCGATAGCGCCGTTCTCAACGATTGGCCCAAAATCAGCTGCATGTGGCTCTATATCAAAGTTCGCGCTGCCAATAGCTTGCCAAATTCCCCCAAAATCGGGATTTCCATCGGCAGTTCGAGGGATCGAGCTGTTATCCGCTGCTGTAGCGATATTTATCAGCGATACCGTCAGAAGTAAGATGACTGAAAGGTAGCGAAACAACTGCTTTCGAGTGCTAATCATGATGGTCTCCATTAATTATTTTTATGTTCTGGGTACAATATAACAAATCTTAGGCCTACCTCGCACACCATTTTGTCTTCATCTGGCCCGATCACTTATTGACACTGCTGCTACGCTGGGCACAAACTCTTTGCAATCTATCAAGATCCGGCCCTCGAACAGGCTTGGGTTGGGGAAATCATAATGGAAATAAGTAGGCGCAAGCTGATAAAAAAAGCTACAAGCATGGCTGCCGGCACGGTCGCAGCTGGCATTCTTCTACCCCAGACAGTGCTCGCTCAAAACCCCCTAAACATGACGACTATACCTTCTTCTGGTCAGCGTATTCCGAGCGTTGGCATGGGCTGTAGGAATTATCGAGGTCAAACAAATTCCGAGGAAATACCAGTATTCACAGAAACCTTCGCAACCTACCATCGGTTTGGGGGAAAGATCGTAGACACTTCGCCTAATTACGGTAACTCAGAAGCAGTCATTGGCAATATTATGAGGGAGTTGGGGATTAGAAATGACCTATGGGTGGCAACGAAGGTAGATCGCGAAGGCCAGGAGAATGGGATTGAGCGAATGGAAGAATCCTTCGAACTTCTGGGTGGTGACCAGTTTGATTTGATGCAGGTTCATAATTTACGCGGTGCAGATATCCAACTGAACACTATGCGGCAATGGAAGGAACAGAATAGGTTTCGCCATATTGGAATCACCACCTCCAACGACCGGCAGTATTCCGCTTTTGAAAATGTAATGCGCGAACAACCACTAGATTTTATTCAAGTCGACTATTCTCTTGGAAATCGCAGTGCCGCCGAACGCTTACTACCTTTAGCTCAGGACAAAGGTATCGCCGCTCTTGTTAATCTTCCCTTCGGCCGCGGCAGGCTTTTTAATGCTGTCGGTGATAGAGAATTACCAGATTGGGCAGCTGAAATAGATGCTAGCTCTTGGGCCCAAGTGTTTTTAAAATATGTGATGTCACATCCGGCAAATGCTATTCCTATCCCAGGAACCACCAAGCCACATCATGCAGAGGACAACCTAAAAGCTGCCCAAGGTCGACTACCGGATGCCAATCTCCGACAAGAAATGGAACGATTCATTGATCCGTTATTAGATTAGAAGTTTAAATAAATGAATCAATCGATCAAACTAAATCAGGATTAAAAGGATGCTGCTCTGGAAACCTTAGCTCGATTTGAAGAAACCGCATTTAGTATTTGGTTCCGTGAGTCCGGAGCTGCTTTCTTCTCATCCTTAACTTTTCATTCATTAGCAATGGCATTTGTTGTGGGAATTAATGTTGCAGTTGGATTGCGACTGGTTGGAGTTGCACCTAAAATTCCACTACAGAGAATAATAAATTTCTATCCCTTGCACTGGTACTGTACCATCGCGATCCTAGTGTCGGGTCTCGCCTTACTCGTCGCTTACCCTGCCAAAGCATTGACCAATCCAGTTTTTTATCTCAAGTTAACGGCACTGATCATTGGCCTTGGTCTAAGCAGATATTTTCAAATAAAACTTCAGAAAGAACACTCACCAACCGAATTGAGTAAACTAAAATTATTAGGCATCCTATCACTTTTCCTATGGATAGTTACAATCACTGCTGGCAGGTTCCTTGCCTATACTCACAATACATTACTAGCTTCTAGGTTCTACTAAAAAATGCTAGAACTACTTTTAAGTTTCTCGCAGTCTACCGGCATTTACTGGTTTATGAATTCACCCTGGGGCTGGCCGATAGCAGAATCTATACATTTTTTGGGATTGTGCTTGCTGATCGGGACTGTTGGCGTTTTCGATTTACGCATGCTTGGCATGGCAAATGGCCTCTCCTATGCAGCCTTACATAAGTTAGTCCCATGTGGTGTTGTCGGTTATCTGATGAATGTCACCACCGGAGCCATGTTTCTAACAACATCTCCTGATCAATATCTATTTAACCCGGCATTTCAAACCAAGTTGTTCTTTATGCTTATAGCCGGTCTAAATATGCTGTTGTTCTACTTCACAACAGCTGCAGCTGTTAAAAACTCGCCTGCCATTGCCACCTTACCCGGAAGAGCTCGTGCAATTGCTGCAATCTCATTACTTTGCTGGTGCGGTGTTATTGTTTGTGGACGGCTTATAACCTATTTTCGCCCACCTTATCATTGGTGTTTCTGGTGCTAACGAGAGTGTTTAACCGATGCTTTTGAGGTCTTTCACTAGCCGGCAGCGTCATGTTTCGATTAGTCTGTTGCTAATATTACTCGTATTTCCAGACGTTTAATTTCGCGCATTATTTCTATTCGAATTGCTTGGAGCCAGTGAATAATTTTAAGACCAATTATAAGCACTAAGCAGGCAATTACTGCAAGCACCCAACTTAAATTTTTCCCAAAATCTATCGCATTGGCATAGAGCTCGAGCATCCCAGTTCGGGCCCTTCGATTTTCTTTGAAAACTGCTTAATGTTGATAACAACTTATTTGCTCGAAACAAATTCCTGCTGACCGTTGAGTTACGAAGTATTATCTAAGAATAACTGTGCTTGCAGATCAATATCCTCAGAGTTCCCCTTGAATACGGCCGGCATCTAATTTAGGCTCACTGCCCTCATGGTTTGCTCCACATAAACTTAATCGTTCAGGCCACTTGTTGTTTTAACCGGTCCTAGCTATGCAAAAAATTTCCAAACTTCATAAGGAATTTACCTTAGGTGGTTTCCACATTCGTGTGAACTTGATTATTGCCGCCTGTGTACTAATGACCGTATTTGGCTTGTCACAATTGGGGCTATGGCAGTTAGGTCGAGCAGCAGAAAAAGTTGAAGCCCAACGAGCTCTCGAACAAGAATTACAAGAAAATGCCGGACCGATAGAAGAGATCCCTGCTGGCCATCTCCATGCTGCAAACCCAGAAATGCGCAATCGAACTGTTTTGCTAAAAGGTGAGTACCAAAACGATAAAGCTATATTGCTTCTCGCTGAATTTTTCGAGGGTCTAATAGGCTATGGAGTGGTTACTCCATTCCGCCTTGCCAGCAATGACCAGCTGGTATTAGTGAACCGTGGTTGGACCACAGGTATTTTACCAGCAAATACTGAACCTGATCTCCGACCCGCTGATGGCTATGTAGAAGTCACTGCACAAGTATTTATTCGGGATCCGAATGCGCGAATACTGTCGAGTCAGATAGATCCTTCTAACTGGCCCTTACGGATGCGGATGCTAGAAGTTGACGTAATTGAGGAAATCCTCGGCGAAATTATATTCCCATTCGAATTACGGATTATCGATGATCAGCCCGGCACTTTAGTTCGGCATTGGCCAGCCGTTAATCCAGACGTAAATCAAAATTTATCATACGCAGTTCAGTGGTTTAGCTTTAGTTTGATCGTGTTATTCGCGAGCATATTAGCGAGCAGCAATCTTTGGGAACTCCTGCGGGGTCCGAAACGCTAAAAGGCGTTTCGATGGCGGGTTGAGCAAGAATGCATGAATTTTAAGATTCAGTTATTAGATTTTTAAGAAATGGCCGACTTAAACCTATAAGAGACTGATTTTTACAGTGAAATTTGTCGATCTATCGTTCAAAAGCGACTTAATTAATGTTATTCTTCGGAGCTAATAAGAGCTGTCTAACTTTGTCAACGGAGACTTATTTACCGTGCAAATACAAAGATGAGGAATAAGATGTCCCTTGGAAGTATTACTAAGTAATACTTCCCATGGAATCGCCCATTAATCCGCTCTTGAATTAAAGAACATGAGCTATTAGGAGTAGTAATATTATGCGCATTATTTCTGCGAAGACCCTACTGAACAGCGTAGCATTTACTGCAACATTCATTGTGCCCGGCCTTGTCATGGCGCAATCATCTGAAGTGACGTTCCACAAAGACATCGAGCCAATCCTCCAGCGCAGCTGTCAAAATTGCCATCGCGATGGCGGCGTAGGTCCAATGCCGCTCGTATCCTATGACCAAGTAGCTCCGTTTGCCGGACTGATTGAATATAAGACTGGCCTAAGGGATCGTGCAGGCGCCATGCCTCCTTGGTATGTGGAAAAAGATATTGGAATTCAAGCTTATAAAGATGACCCATCGCTAAGCGATACTGAACTTGCGGCTATTTCTACCTGGGCTCGCAGTGGCACACCTAAGGGTGATGAATCCGATGCACCCACTCCTTTAGTTTTTGATGACTCACTCAAGTGGAGTGCAGGCCAGCCTGACCTAGTGGTCAAAATGAATGACGTTACTAAATTAGCGGGTACTGCTGATTGGTGGGGTGAGATCGATTACATTCCAACTGGACTGGAAGAAGATCGCTATGTGAAGTCTGTGGAAGTTGTTGAAGTGAACGATGTCGACTACCAAGCTGGAACAGGTCGCGAAACAGTCGGTGGCCGATATATTTTCCACCATATGATTTGGGGTACCGCACAGGTTGACGAAAATGGCGAAAGAGAAGGCAGCTTTTCTATCCCTTGGCCAGTGCACGAAGTAGGTCGTAATGCCGATATTTTCGACCAAAACGCAGGGCGTTTGCTGAAAGCTGGATCCTTCATTGTTTCAGATTCGGTTCACCTGCACTCAAACGGCAAAGACACAACTGGTCATTTAGAAGTTGGATTTAGATTCCATCCGAAGGGTTATGAGCCAGAATATCAATCCGCTTTTATCGGTCTAGGCAATGGCGTTGATATCAGCATTGCTGGTAATGAGAAAGATCAAGAACTGCATGCTTACACTGTGTTGAATCAGCATACTAAGATCATTACTTTCGAACCCCATCTGCATGCTCCAGGTGAGCGCATGTGTCTAGAAGCGATTTGGGGCTATACAGTGGAAACTCTTTCCTGCGTAGGCTATGACCATAACTGGGTTCGCGGCTATCCTTACACAGAAGATGCCGCACCACTGTTACCTAAAGGCACGATCTTGCATATTGTCGGCTACATGAACAATACTGAAACTAACCCAAATGTTCCAGATCCACGCAACTGGCAAGGCTCTGGTAACCGGTCAGTAACCAATATGTTTATCGATCTCGGAATTCGGGTAACTATGAATGACGAGCAATTCTTCGAAGCAATGGAAGATCGAAGAAATTCTCTCAACCTTGGCCCGAATGATCACGTAATTGGCTGCCCACTTTGCCTTGCTCCTCTCGTGGCTCCTATTGCCGAGGAAGAAGAGGCAGCTGAAGTCGCAGCTAACTAAATCGAATTATTTAGTTAGAGGAAGCGATTAAATTCATGAAATACAAAGCTAGTGAATCTAGTAGCAGAGTTGAATTCAGCTCTTTGCTACTAGCTGTTTTTTTATTAGTCCTCCCTTCCCTTGCTCTTGCTGACACCTATCAGCAAGGCAGGCATGTCGAACCAGCCTACGAAGGCTGGCGGCCAAATC
>TARA_B110001454_G_scaffold205209_1_pt1 | contig 10884 bp, 3 predicted proteins | sample TARA_B110001454 | Tara Oceans TARA_B110001454 (sample SAMEA4397004) | marine metagenome | biome: Polar Biome; feature: [MES] marine water layer (ENVO:01000295) within the mesopelagic zone...; material: water (ENVO:00002006), including particulate matter (ENVO:01000060) such as...... | reverse complement strand
TCAAACATTTCAGAGTTGTCTGACGCGACTATCTTTCCTTGGAACGCGGCAAGAGCGGCATATGAAACATCTCGTTCCATTTGAACGGCCCCGCCGGATGCGTCCAATTCGTTGATTATATCCACAGCTCTCTCAATCGACATTTGCATCTGACCCGGCATTTCACCCACGACAATGCCAGGAAGTTCCGCATCGAGAATATTTTGCAATTCTTCGTTCAGTTGCTCAAGGTGAATTACTTTGTCCTTGGGCAATCCAGCGTTGTTTGCAATTGTGACGTTCACATGCAAGTCGGGCGTGATGTCCGGCATTATGTAGGCAATGTAGAGGAATGCCCACTTTCGGATGTCGCCCACTAGCGCTTCAAAAGAGTCAACTTGCTCTGAAAGATTGGCAAGGACACACGCGCCCAGCATTGCGAATAGTAGAGTACCTTTGTACGTAAACCACTCCCTTGCTCCTGATTCACTTTGCATCGCCATAAAATGTTGTTGCTGATTGAACGTAAGCTGTTCGCCCCATTGTTCGGATTTGACGTCCACTATCTTGCCAAGGAAGTTTCCGAAAACGGCAGACGACAGATCATATTTTTTGAACAGAGAGTACCACGGGAACCATCGCCACAGATCCAGAGCGGCAACGCCCTGGTAAGAAGTCGGCCCGCCTTGTATAAACATTACATCTGTTTTCGCCACATGCGGAAGAATGGCAGCCAGCCGAGAATCGTAATTTGCACACGGCACGCCCTTGTGTATCAGATAGTATTCCAGATCGTAGCAAGCAAACATCTCGCCCACTGTAGCCGGGAATCTTGGCGCCGAACCTAGATTTAGATCAAGTTCTCGGTCGATGACCCATTGCAGGCTTCTTCCTTTGCGCAGCGTAGCCGTGCCTCCCATCGCATTTGCCATTTTCGAAAGCAATGAGTCCAAAAGTGCAATGTTTTTTCGGAAGAACGTAGTTCCGGAATCAAAAAGATCAGCAGCGCTCGAGTACGGCGGAGAGTAGCCTTGGAGAGCCGTGCCGGCAAGCCACTTGTCTAAGACAAGATAATTCGTGCTCAAGGATTTCAGATACAGAGAAACTACGCTTAGAACGCATTGGTCCCTGTGATCTCTCCATCTAGCAGGTGGAAACAGGTGCTCAAAGACGCCAATGTCCATCGGCGGTGATTTGAAATTCATATCAGACGTGATATGGAATTCCGGCACGGTGCAAGGTTTATTAGTCTTTTTATACGCCTCGTTCACTTCGAATTTCAACCCCTCGTAAGCTCGAGTGCGTTTTCGTTTCGTACTGCCCGTCGTGAATTCTCTGTAATCGCCGATGATGGTTGATGTGGTTATAACGCTGTCATCGTCGCGATCCTTATATGCTTCAATATGCTGTCTGTAGAGCTGCAGGAACGCTGGATCCTTTTTGAACTCGATCACTGGTCCGCTGGCCATTTTGCGATTGAACTTTTTCAACAAACACTCTTTGTAAAAGTAGTTCATGACATGATTCATGAAGACGCCGTTCATGTTCGTGTCCGGGAATCCAGTCGATTTCACAGAATTCTCCGTGTGCTCTATCGCGCTGTCGATAAAGCTGAATCCGTGTGCAAAGACGATTCCAATTGTCTGGCGTCTCCACATGTTCAAAATGTACTTTTGAAGCCGCTCAGTGGTCTCGAGCGCTTTGAGTCTCCAATCGACTCTTTCGGACTTGTTCTGCGTGTTCTGTAACTGAATCCATTCTTTGAGCCGATTAAAGACTTCCATGTGCTCGGGGATTGAAGAATTGCCACGAAGTCTGTCTGCCAAATCCTTGTGCAGTTCTGTGATCGAATCGAGCAGACTTTGCTCTGCGGGTGCATTCGAAGCATACATGTTTACTCTATTCGAAATCTTGATTTCGTGTATTGGGTGTGCGTTTTTGGCAAACGATTGCTGTAGCGGCTCGTACTGTTTTGTCCGACATGTCGCGTATTTTCCCGAGATGTAGGCCGCTATTGCCTGCAAACCAAATACTGGGTGCATGCATAGGGTTACTGTCTCTATTTCAGCTTCAAACGCGTCTAGAAACGTGAGATCAGATTCCAGAGGAACAACCGTGCCAGGGCGCCTATAGTTCTCCCTGCGGTATACTTCCAGAGCACGCAGTTGTCTGTTTACCTGAGACAATTGCTTGACTTCAAGCGCGAGTGCGTTGATAATGTCGGATGGGATCACGATATCCATGATTGTGGCGTTTGCTTCTTCGCCAAAGTCATCGAGTTCGCAGCCAAGCATTCGAAGACATTTGATCCTAAAGCCTTCGGTCTCGGGCGCGTTTCGAGTGTAGGACATTGTATCTCGTCTGTGAAATTCCAAATAGGCATCTCGAAGCTCGTCCAATTGACGCATAGAACCATCGGACATGGTAAGGATTCCACCGGTGTATCCAACATCATTTACGAGTTGCAGATACGACGCCGCCTCTTCTGCCAAGTGTTCCATTGTGCTATGCGCGTGCGGCCCGGCTCCGTCATCCTGAGTGGGCGCGAATTCCAAACGTGCAGTCTCGCGCACAGGGCTGAGATCCGAGTAATTACCGTCGAAAATAGAAGTTGTCGTGTAATAACGGCGCACAAGTTGATCGTAGATAAATCCAGCCTTCTTTTGATCACCAGAACAGAGCTTCACTAAGTCAGCGTACACTGACAACCGAGAGCTGGGCATTTTTAGCACTTACCCTACTTTCCTGGTTCTTCAAATGTAGTGTGAAAATGTGGGAATTCAAGTACATTACATTTATTTATGACGACACGTGGCGCGCTTGATCTCAATTTTCGTCGTCGTCGCTGATTTCGATAACATCGCCAACAGGTTCGTCTTCTTCCGAATCCTCGTCGGCGTAAGAATCGCCGTCGTCATCGTCACTGCCCGTGCCAATCAAGTCGTCCTTGTCGACACCGTCTTCTTTTTGGTGATGAACACTAAACTGCTCCCAGTACACTTCCGCTTCTTGCATTGCCCATTCAAATTTTGTCCTTGCGCTCCGAGTAGCAACCCATTCTTCAGGGACCAAAAAGTCGAACAAGGTAATTTTTCCTACCATAAACCGAGCCCATTTTTCGCAAATGTCAGGACGCGCTGCGGCCAGGCACAAAAAGTCGAACGACTCTTGTTGGTCGACGGTCTTAACTGTCCCGGTCATAGCAAGAACAGCGGCGTAGGACGCGTCGCGGCTGACTTGCACGGCAGGACCCAATTTGTCGAGCACGGAGAGATCGGTAATGAGCTCCGTAAAATTGTCGGCCGTTTCATCAGTTGGCCATTCCTGTTTCCAATAGCCCCTACCGTCCCTGTAAATTTTAAGCAGAGTTTTTGATGTTTTGTCAACAAATTCTACCGCTTCAGTAGCGTTAACGCGGGTGTCCAATTGAACACCCATCGAAAGTCTTGTTGCCAACATTGGCATATTTTTTGCGACGTGTAAAAACGCCCATACTCTGGGATCTTTGACTAGAATATCGAGGGTTCCGCTGAAAGAAGTCCGGCTTGTAATAGCAAGTTTCCCGAGCATTGCAAATTGCAATTTAGTCCAAATATCCCAGCTTGTTTTAACGCCGACGCTCATCACTGCAAATTCGTTTACCTGAGCGACAGCGACACCGTGAATCCATTTTTCAATGCCCACGATTACAGGATATCCTAAATTATCATGTCCTATGCTTTCAGCAAGATGAAATCGATGATAGACCGCAAGCCAAGGAGCCATCTGCCAGTGGTTTAAGTCAAATACTGGGCGAGATTTCACGACTCTTCTGCGATCAAAAACACTGTCCGTCTTTGCAACAAACGGCATCAAGGTTTCGTATTGGGCAAAGGTGCGCGATATTCTAACCGGCAATCCAAGATAAAGCAGGTATCGATCTATTTCTTTTGAAATCTCGACCAGTTCACCCTTCATTGGGAACATGGGAGATTTCCCTATGGCAAAATCGAGCATGTATTCGTCAGCATATTGCAAGTCATCTGCATATTTTCCTTGTTCAAAAACGCCCCGCGCCGAGTCGACAAAGTTCCTAAGCCGTTGGGCGATAGTACTCACTTTCTTTTCCACGTAAAGAGTCCCGGTGTACACGAGATCGGCCAGATGAGAAGTAGTGTACGTCGCTGCCTGTTGAGGACCCTGCAGCCATTTGCCGAGCTCGGCGCCAAATAGGTTACACGATCTCAAATAAAGAATCACAGCACTTGCAACACATCTCTTCTCATTCTTCTCCCAAACACTGGCAGGAAATGCATGGCGAAACACGTTTACGTCCAATGGCGACTCTCGCAAGTTGAAGCGATCAAGTCGGATAGGACCAACTTGCGATTCTTCGCGCAATGTTGTGTAATCGCTGAGTCTGCCGGCCAATATTTTTATGTCCAGCAGCGCAAGTTGCCTATCGGCGGCAGTTGGCGCATTGACAAATTTTGCGTAGCTTGAAACAAGAGGGCGCAAATCCTCCCACTCGATATCATCGTTCTTGCCATTTTCCTCCTGCACGGCCTTTTGAAACGACTTCATAAATTTCATGTTCTTTGTCACGTCGATGAACGCGCCCTGTGCCAATTTTCGGTTGCATCTTTTTGTTAAACTTGTTTTGTAAAACGTGCCCAAGATGTTTAAAAACATGGTCGCGGAAATGTTAAAGTTCACAGTGCCAATTGTCTTGACAGAGTTGATCATGTGCTCAATCGAGTTGTCGATAAACGCGAGTCCAGATGGGAAAACGGATCCAATCACGTTTTCTCTCCACTTTTGCAAAATCTCGACTTGTGCAGAGCGAGTGACTTTCAATGTAAGCATGTGCCAATCAGCCCATTTGTCCGCGAGTTCCTGCTCGCTATAGTTTCCACCGACAGTCTCGTCAAATAGCTTGATCCATTTTTCCAATCTCACTTTGACATCGCTTTGAACGGGTGGAACACTGCGGTTCCTCATCGCGGTGGAAAGTGCGGCGACAAGTTCTGCAGTTTCTGCGCGCAAATTTGTCTTGGTAAAATCCGGCGAGTAGAGGCTGTTCTTGGACGACATTCGAATGTTCCACATTCTAGGCACCTCGTCAGGTTTTGCCGATTGGGCAATTTTGACATATTTAGCCCCGACCTGAGCAAACATTCCAGCGTGATAGGCCGCAATGGCGCTTATTCCCATGATTGGATGCATGCAAAGCGCGACAGTAAATATCTCGGACTCGTAAGTGTCAAGGTACGTGAGGTCGAGCCTGACATCCGCAATTGAAGCAAGTCTCTTGTACTGCGTGCGCATATCTTCCTCCAGATACTGTAGATCTCTGTTAACCATAGACATTGACTTGATTTCGACGGCAAACATTTTTAGAATATCCATGGGGATTTGAACACCCGCCAGGACCGGAGCGGCGTCGTCCGAATTTCCTAGCAAATTATCGATTTCGTCCCCAATGCTCTTTGAGTCCAACAGTTTCTTCGAAGCATACATTTCTTCTGTCATGTCAAGATAATCCTTTCTCACTGTATCCAGGTTGGGGTAACCGGAGACCACATCACCGATGGAGTAATTTTTTACTTGGTCCCGCTCCTCGTATAGCTTGGAATTTGAAAGGTAATTCTCCTTGTTCAATCTGACAAGATAGAATTGCGCGTTTAGGGCTCGCGAAACGTTCGATGTTTGCGTGCCCACGGATGAGTAAACGGGTTGCGTCGGCTCAAACTCCACGCTCTCGGGATTCACGTAAATCCCGTCAAACACGGACACGGTATTGTAGTACCGGCGAACGAGTTCGTCATAGATTCGATTCGCTTTGGATTTATCCCCGTTGCACAGCGAGACCAATTTAGCGTAGGTCGGGAGTTTGCTCTCCATTTTACTCACAATCTCTCCCAAGCCTTTCTCCTACTATTAAGCCATGAATATACATATCTAGAGTCTCACGGTAATGGTATTTATTTAGTATTCTCGGAATTCATTCCAAGTTTGCCAACGGCGGGATCTTCTTCTCTAGAGTGAGCCTATACGAACGCTGTTGCCAGTAAGTGCTCATTTGTTCCATCTTCTCTTCAAACGCAAGTGCTGACATTGTTTGCCCGTGCAAAATGAGGGCAACGGCGCCAATCTTTCCGTCTAAAAACATTCCCCATGCCTTGCGTAATCCAGAGCTGACGTGCACGAGTCTGAAGAAACTATTCAGACCATCCCAATCAAGTACCGTAACCGGACGAGAAAGATCTTTGTAACACGCAGTGTACGCAGCATCAATAAATTTGTGGTTGAAACATTTTCTTCCTTGCAGCGTAAATTCGGCTACTTCTTTGGAAAACGACTTGGCTACCACGGCAGGGGTGTTAAAATCCGCTCCTGCTAACCGTGATTTGCCCAGTCCAGATCCGATCCGTCTCTGGTTCAAGGTAGCGGAGACAGTTTGATCGCGCGCGCCTCCGGAAGCCTTCAAAGCCAGCGAAAACTCTTCCAATAGACTACAATCGTATGTTATTGTCGACTTTTCAAACGTAGCAGCAAGATGCAGCATTGCCCATGGTCTGACGTCTGTTCTGTCGTCCAAAACTGCTTCCAAGCTTCCATGCTTGCCGATAGCTCTGTACAAGGTCACTGCCGCCAGCGCTGCGAATCTCAAATATGTGCTATAGGTAATTCCAGAATGCTTGTTGTGGGACTTGGCAGCACCGTCGCGGATGTTTGCAACGTATCTTGGAACCCATTCTGCGCGGTAAACTGGCATTGACCGTACGGCAAACTTCGATTCAAGATGACCATCATGTCGGTCGAAGAACAAGAAGGATTTTGTCATGAACGAAAAGATAAATGTCGCTGGTGTCGATGGGGCGAAGACGGCTTTTACAATCTCGCCCTTCGGTTCCATATATTTCTCCATTATGAAAAACCTTGGCAGACGAACAGCATTCATAATAGGTTTAGATTCCGTCCATTGTATTCCAAAGTCTAAGCCCACGCCTTGGAGAAGCATATAAGTTAGAACCGCGCCTTCCACAGTATTCATTGAAATGTAATTCGTAAGATCCGATTCCGTAGTATGCCCAAGGAGACCGTAATCACCCTGGTCTACCTTAGGTTCAATAAACTTGCTTTTCGGAAAGCAAATTTCCACTACCGCTTCCTTGATTTCGATTCTCGGCAATTTGATTCTAACTCGTCCGCATTTGACCAACCAATGGACTGGAAATCTCGGCTCCTTGCGTAATGCGACATTTGCCGCGTTCTCGCTTATCATTAAGGGAGATAGCTTGCCGCCGCATATGTAGTCAATCGCATGGGCATTCCAACATGCGTTGTTCACAAACACGGCAAGCATGCTCTGAGCGCATTTGTTTTGATCAGCAATCCACAACTCGGGGCTGAATAGGGGTTCCATTCCCGAAATATCAATCCCAGTTTCCACGAGATCTTTAGACTCAATGTCCATTTTCTTCATACGACCCCGACGCTCCCCTATGACCATAAACGTATTGGCGACGTATTCAATGCTTCTTGCAACCTTGGAGAATTCGACTTCTTGTTCACTCAAAGGCGATTCCGCAGCCCTTCTGTACAAGCTTCCCGTGTCCGTGTCCACGTCGTCGGGATATGGCGGAATGTTGTCATCTATATTACGCAAATCTTTCCGGTTCTTGATCGCTTCGAGCAATTTTAGCCAATCTAACACTGGCCCGTTTTCGGTTTCATACTTGAGAAACTTGGGACATTTTTCCAAATCGAACACGGGCGTTGTGAACAGCGGGGTTCTAAATCTCTTCTTGACAGCAGCAAGAACTATATTTTCTTGGATATAATCCATGTATTCATATGAAACATGGAAATGGTCCATAGCAGTCATTCCAAGACTTATTATCCTCGCCTGAGCGTCGCGTGCAATCGCCGCGCCATGTGGGTAGATCGAGCCGAGATATTTGCTTCTCCATGCGCTCAATATTGCAATTTGATATTCCGAAAGAAGTTCAGCGGCATCCTTCTGCCATTGCAGCCAAATGGCATTTTTGGCTGCCCCGGTTTTTTTGTCCTGGGAGTGAAGAGAATGGAATTCGATACGGCTCTCGTGCATCTCAACTCGCCTTTCCAAAATTTTGAATAGCCTGTAAGGCATATACGTGTCATCGTTTGTTCGGATCAACTTGCGCAATTCCTTTGCCAACCCGTCGATGCTTTCAATGAGTGCTGCGTCGCAAAAGCCGTGGATACTCTCAAAATCAGAATAAGGATGCTTGTGATAAACGCATCCCTCCATAGAATCCGTAGGATAATGCGGCACGATTACATCCTCCACGCCGGCAATGCCGTTAACGCCGTACATGGTTACACGTCCTGACCCATTGTAAACCATCATTCCGCATAAATACGCGGCAATTGATCGGAGTCCGTGAAACGGATGCATGCACATGGCAAGAGTTTGCATTTCCGATATGTAGCAATCTGGGTAACGCAAGTCAAGTCGTACGAGCTTGAGCGACAAGGGTCTCTCGTATCTGGATTGGAGCATCTCGTCGTAGTCTCGAAGAGTCTTGTTCACCATGGTCATTGCTTTCATTTCAACCACGAACTGTTTCAAAATGTCGTACGGAAGTTCAGTGCCTGCTACAGGGTCAATGCCCATAGCGTCCTGGGCAGAAGATGAGGATGCGGAATCGCTTACCCGTGCTATTTTTGCGCGTTTTGCAGGAGGCAAAACCTCCTCTTCGCCCATCCATCTGTCTTTTTGTTTCTCGCCCGCTTTTCTTGCAGTGTCTTCGTCGACCTCCATATCGTCAGAGTTACCACTGCCTTTTTTCTTCCCGCCATTATTGCCATTTGTAGCTTTGAATTCGCGCGCATTTGCGTCGCTATCTCCGACGCTCCCAAAGAGCGAGACCGAGTTAAAGTACTTTTTAACGAGCTCGTTGTACACTTGCTCAGCCTTTTTCGCGTTGCCGTTGCAGGCTGCTACTATTTTAGCGAAAACAGGAAGCTTTTCCGACATTTTCGCGCACACCGTTCTCTTATTACGCGTATCAGATTCAGAATGCTATTAATTTATATATATTACACGGCACCGACTTTGAGGAGAGAGGAATACGAGGGTTGGTCCTGTTTAGGAGCATCATTTGCGTAGTAGACAACAACTTGTATCGCTTCGCCGAAATTTGGAATATCGACTTTGTTGCACATAATTCGCGTCACGGTCTTGGTTTCAACTTGTTCTAGTACACGATCGACACATCCGCTAATGTCGCTTGGCTTGGAAGTAAATCCGATGCGGCGGAGCGAGTGAGCGTGAAGCTTTTCGTATTCTTCGGATTCCAAGAAAACAGATGCATTTTGCTCGATCAGAGTCTCCAAATAAGCTTTTGTGAACTGGGAACTCATTTTCCTTCTGTTTGTTGATTATCTGATGCAGATATTGTGATCAAACTTCTGTCAGACGATCTTCGGATCTCTGATACGTTTAATTTAGATTCACGCGGCCGCGGCCAGATTATTCACATTCGTAATATCATAATCCGCTACTAATACCCAGCGTCCGCGCCATTTTACCCACGTCCACTTCGATGCGCTGCTGGGTTCAGGTTTGTTGATATGCTCAAAGAATTTATGTCCGATATATAAGACAGCGACGACGGAGACGGAGAACACGTAGTGTTGGATGATGGTCGATGCAAGCCAAATGATGCATATCAGTACCATTATCAAGCACATGGGAATAACACAAACGGGTCCTAGCCAATACCTACAGTCATCTGACTCCTTTAAATCAACGATGTAACATGCAATTTTGCTGATAAGCTCGAATAAGAATGCAATACATCTATCTGCGAAGTCCATTTTTTCGGAAACACACAAAGGGCATCCGAATCATGATACATGCACATTTGAATCTTATTATTTACATTTACAACAGTTGCGTTATTTTGTTTTTAAATTCCAGCCGGCTGCTGGTCGGCACGCTCGGCCTTGATTTTTTTCTTCCAATACTTTTTAGCCGATTTCATTTCGCGTTCAAAGTCGGCCATTGTGATTCCAAGTTCATCCGGTATAAGCAATCCAAGCATGCTGCGTCCGCATGTTACGAATTCATACCACTTTGTTGCGAATTCTCTGTCCTCCCGAAGTATGCGTATCGCCGCGTACGCCAATTCGTGCGCAAATACACCGAGAGGCTTTTTTCTAAGCGACTCGCATGTCACTTCAAATTGTTCACTTGTAAAGACACGCTGCAACTTGCGACTCAGTGGCTGACTCAATTCGACCAATGGCGTTAGCATTGCTTGTGGAGCTGCCAAATTTGTCCCGGCCTTTTCATTCTCGTTGCACATATCCGAAAAGTTTTCGCAGGCCGCTGCAAGTGGCGCCGGGTCAACCTGGGCATTCCGAGATGCCATCGTCGTTAACTTAAGAGGTCCGTGTGATTGCAATCCGCTAAACCACCGTGCCATCTCAAAGTACACCCATGTTGTTGGTAAATCCGAGCCTTGTAGCGCAGTTCGCAGATCGCCGGTGTATGAAAATACCGTTCTCATGTGAATTGCTGCTGCCAATCCTATCTTAAGGCGCAGAGCGTAAGACGCCACGCTTATTATACTCTTGACCCATTGGAGGAAGCTCAAACAAAGCTCTGACCTAAAAGTATGAGTGCCTGCAAATTTGTCGATCGAGTAGGCGTTCCACTCGACGTCGCGATAGTATTTTGATCCGGGCAATGTGCCATATGCTTTTAACGCTCTTTCAATCGGCCGCAGGTGTGCTTTTCGAATTCTGAAGGTGTTTTTTGTCGTGTTGTATTCCACGCTCCATGTCAGCCCATTCATGGCAAACCCTTGTATGTACTCGGTCATAGTACCCTTGTAAACACATATAGGAATGCCTTTCAATTGCAAATAC
>TARA_B110001454_G_scaffold46312_1_pt1 | contig 10904 bp, 8 predicted proteins | sample TARA_B110001454 | Tara Oceans TARA_B110001454 (sample SAMEA4397004) | marine metagenome | biome: Polar Biome; feature: [MES] marine water layer (ENVO:01000295) within the mesopelagic zone...; material: water (ENVO:00002006), including particulate matter (ENVO:01000060) such as...... | reverse complement strand
AAACCTGCGCCGATTGCTGCTATTCCTGTAATTGTTCCCATTTTTTTTATTTTTTAAGGTTAAACAATGTTATTAATGATGATCCACCGTCGCTAACCCTATAAATAGAGAAGTTAACAATGTGAAAATGTAAGCTTGTAGAAATGCGACCAACACTTCAATTAAATCCATAAATAAAACAAATATTACTGCAATTGGAGACAAACTCCAAGCAGCAATATCACCCAATCCACTTTGAGCCATAAATATTAAAGAGATAAGGCTTAAGATAATAATATGACCAGCAGATATATTTGCAAACAAACGAATCATCAAAGCAAATGGTTTAGTGAAAATTCCAATAATTTCAATTGGGATCATAATAGGCATAAGAGCTAGTGGAACTCCTGGTGGGTTAAAAATGTGCCCCCAGTAAGATTTATTTCCAGAAATGTTGGTTACCAAAAGAGTTATAGATGATAAAACAAGAGTGATTGCTATGTTTCCAGTAACGTTTGCTGACCCAGGAAGAAGCCCTACTAAATTATTCATTAAAATAAAAAAGAATAATGTTAAAAGATATGGAAGATACTTTTGGTAGTTCTTCCCAATGTTTGGTTTAACAATATCATCTCTAACAAAAAGAACTAAAGGCTCAAGAAAGGACAATAATCCACTGGGAGCAACTTTATTTCTCTTCGCTTTATAACCTGAAATTCCAAAAAATAATAATAGAAAAAACAAAGCGAGGAACATGGAAGCTACATTTTTAGTAATTGAAAAATCAATTGGGAGAGTTGCGTTTAAAAGATGATGTTCACTATCAAAGATTGCATGTTGTTGTCCATCGTTAAGCTTATATATTTTACCGTGTACTTTTACAAGATTGTGCGCACCAATTTTAACAACAAGATGATCATCGTTATTATGGTGAAATTTACTAGAAAAGAAAGGGCCGATTAGTCCGTCTTTAGACCATAAAATCACAGGAAGGTGAATAGTTGCAGAACCTTCTCCTTCTCCCCAAAAATGCCATTCGTGCGAATCAGAAATATGATGCATTATTGCTGGTACTGGGTTGTAGGTTGTTTTATCTAAAGATTCCTGAGAGGTTTGGCTAGCTGAAACTTGAATTAATGAAGCCAAGAACAAAGCAAGAAATGTGAAAAAATTTTTAAGTGAAAATGATGACATTTTACTAAATTGAATTTAAAATTCGGCCAAAATTAATTAATTATTTTAACGAGTAAAATGTTTTGAAGAATTTATTAATCAAAACCTTTCATTAATATAAAAATTTCAACTAGCAAATATGCAAAATAAAAAAAGAAAAAGTGCAATATATAAGGGAGAAAATTAATGGTTTCTTGAGAAATTATGGGATATAAAAAAATCAAACTTACTGTCATTTTCAAAAAGCTCAGAGATAGGTAGGTAAAAGGTGAGGTTTTTGGGCGGTTTTTTAAATTGTTGTACAAAAAGAAAAAACAAAAATTTATTCCAAATAAAAAAGAATTAACAATAAGTATATCGAACGTTTTAATTTCCTGAGTTTGCAAAAGTTTGCAAAAAGAAAAATCTAAGCCAATGAAAACAAAAAAGCATGCTATAAGTATTTTGTATTTATTAGTCATTTTTTTAAAGATTTCAGGACTTGGTAAAAAGCTAAAAAAACAGCACTCAAAGACAATATTAGAGTCCACCAAGGTGTATTATTTTTGCAGCTTTCATCTAAATAATTCCCACAATATGTTCCAATGCCTATGATGGCTCCCATTTGAATAGCTAAATTACTGTACAATAAAACTTTGTTCCGGTTTTCCATATGTAATTGTTAAGCAAAAAATAGTTAATTTTTAAATACAGCCAAAACTTGCTGTATTTTTGTTAAAGTTATAGATTTTATAAATTGTTCAATTGGAAGAAAAAAAAGAAATAAAAACATCTGTATTTAAAAAAATATTAAAAATTATCATCATTTGGGTTTTGGTATTTTCTCCTGCTCTGGGGCTTTGGATTTTAATTGATTTGGCAAACGACGAGACTCTTCCTAAAATAACAGAACTAGAAAACCCAAAAACAGATCTTGCGAGTGTTATTTTAAGTTCTGACTACATTCAATTAGGGAAATATTACCATGAAAACCGAACCAATACTCACTTTAATAATTTACCAAAATCATTAGTTGATGCACTTATTGCTACTGAAGATGAAAGGTTTTTTGAGCACTCTGGAATAGATGTAAGGGCCTTACTAAGAGTTTTTAAAGGCGTGGTTTTGGGAGACTTAAAAGGTGGTGGATCTACCATTACTCAACAACTAGCAAAATTACTCTTCCCAAGAAAAAGATTAAATAAATTCGAATTCGCCTTAAGAAAGTTTAAGGAATGGATAATAGCATCTAAGCTTGAAAAAAATTACACTAAGCAAGAGATATTGTCAATGTACTTAAACAAGTTTGACTTCTTAAATAACGCGGTAGGAATTAATAGTGCTGCTCAAGTTTATTTCAATAAAACACCTAGTGAATTAGATTTGCACGAATCTGCAATGCTAATAGGAATGGCCAAAAACCCTTCTTTGTTTAATCCGGTTAGAAGACCAGATACTGTTCTAAAAAGAAGGACGGTGGTTTTATATCAAATGTATAAAAACAACTACATAACGAAGGAGGTTTTCGATTCTACAAAAAAACTAGATCTTGAGCTAGATTATAATAAGGTAGATCATCAAACTGGATTAGCACCTTATTTTAGAGAAATTCTAAGACTAGAACTAGGGGCTATTTTAGCTGAGAAAAATCAATTTGGAGGATATATAATTAGCAAATCAACCGGTGAAAAATATGATCTATATTCAGATGGGCTTAAAATTTATACTTCTATTGATAGCAGGATGCAAAAACATGCAGAAAAAGCTGTAGAGTCTCATTTTAAAAATTATTTACAAGCTGCCTTTGATAGAAACAATAAAAAATGTAAAAACACACCCTTCTCAAATGATTTAACTAAATCCCAAGTAGATACCATTTTAAGTAGAGCCCTAAAACAATCCATGCTATATAAAAAATTAGTTGGTAAAGCATGTTTTTACTGTGAAAGACCAAAAAGATATATTGTTAAAAAGTCTGATGGATTTGAGTGCTCCTACTGCGGGACTAAAAGCCCTTTTCAAACAAAAGATGAAATTGTTAAAAAACTAAATGAGAAAAGAACTGTTAGAGTATTTGACTGGAATTCTGAAAATTTCGAAAAAGACACTCTTTTTTCCGCTAAAGACTCTGTTAAATACTACAAAGGGTTATTAAGGTCTGGCCTTATGTCGATGGACCCACATACTGGCCAAATTAAAGCTTGGGTTGGCGGTCCAAATTTTAAACATTTTAAATACGACATGGTAAAAAAAGGGAGGCGTCAAGTAGGTTCTACTTTCAAGCCGTTTGTTTATGCCACTGCTCTAGAATCTGGTGTTGTAGACCCCTGCTACCAAGTGCCAGATATAGAATATTGTATTGAAGTTCCTTTTAATGAGTTTAGAAAAAAACTTTGGTGTCCAACTAACTCCGGAGATAATTTTACAGGTGCCTTGACCTCTATTTCCTTTGCTTTGGCCAATTCAATGAACAATATCACAGCCAGTATCATTAAAAAAGGTTCTATGATTAACGACGTATTTAACAGAGTAGCACAGCTCGGGATTGACACCTCTAAGTTCGATCAAGTTCCTGCCATGGCACTTGGAGTTTTCGATATCTCTGTTCATGATATTGTAGGTGCAATAGCTCCATTTGCAAATCAAGGTGTATATATGAAGCCTATTTACCTTTTAAGAATTGAAGATAAATTTGGGAACCTAATCTATGAACCCAAAATAGAATCCAAACAAGTTTGGAATAAAGAAACTGCATATTCAATTTTAGAAATGATGAAATTGGTAACTAAAGGGGTTAACCACCCTACATTAAAAAACTCCTACGGCAATCCTTTAAGAGGAGGAACAGCGATTCGTATAAGAGGAAAAGAAACTGAAGAAAGACCCTACGCGGGAATAACTCAACCAATTGCTGGAAAAACTGGCACTACTCAAAATCAATCCGACGGGTGGTTTATGGGGTTAACTCCAGATTTAGTTACTGGTGTTTGGGTTGGAGCCGAAGATAGATCTGTAAGGTTTAATACTCTTAGCATGGGAATGGGCACCAATACCGCGCTTCCTATATTTGCATATTATACAAAATCTATAAATGCAGACGATTCTTTAAATATTTCACAGGAAGATTTTGAAATGCCTGAAACTGTATTAAAATCCCCTATAGATTGTAATGAGACTATCCAAAAGCCCGAATTAAAAGAAGAGCTAGAAGAGGATTGGTCTAACGAGGATAATTGGTAAAAAATGATAAAAAAAACAGTTTTAAACGCTTCTGAAGCCTGTAAAGACATTATAAATGGGGCAACCATTATGCTTGGTGGATTTGGGTTATGTGGTATTCCTGAAAACTGTATTGAAGCACTAGTTAATATGAAAATAAACAGATTAATTTGTATTTCTAATAATGCTGGAGTTGACGATTTTGGATTAGGCTACCTTTTAAAACATAAACAAATCAAAAAAATGATTTCTTCCTATGTCGGCGAGAATGAAGAGTTTGAACGACAAATGCTATCAGGTGAACTGGAAGTGGATCTTATTCCTCAAGGCTCTTTAGCAGAAAGATGTAGAGCTGCAGGTGCTGGAATTCCTGCTTTTTATACCCCAGCAGGATTTGGGACTGAAGTTAGTGAAGGAAAGGAAGTTAGAGCTTTTAATGGCAAACCACACATTTTAGAAACTGCTTTAAATGCAGATTTTGCAATTGTAAAAGCCTGGAAAGGGGATACAGCCGGCAATTTAATTTATAAAGGAACTGCAAGAAACTTTAATCCTCTTATGGCTATGGCTGGGAAAATTACTATTGCAGAAGTCGAAGAATTAGTTGCTCCAGGGGATTTAGATCCAAATCAAATTCATACTCCAGGAATATTTGTTCAGAGAATTTTTGAAGGTTCTAATTACGAGAAGAGAATAGAGCAAAGAACCATAAATGAAAAATAAATAATATGGGGATAGATAAAATTGGTATTGCAAAAAGAATTGCACAAGAGCTAAAAAATGGATGGTACGTAAATCTTGGTATAGGTATTCCGACTTTGGTTGCTAATTACATCCCTAAAGATATAAATGTTGAATTTCAATCTGAAAATGGAATTCTTGGAATGGGACCATTCCCCGCTGAAAAAAATGTTGACGCTGACTTGATTAACGCTGGTAAACAGACCATCACAGCTCTTCCAGGTGCTGTTTACTTCGACTCCTCTATGAGCTTCGCAATGATAAGGGGGAAGCACGTTCAGCTTACGGTTTTAGGAGCTATGGAGGTTTCTGAAAATGGGGATATTGCCAATTGGAAAATACCTGGAAAAATGGTAAAAGGAATGGGAGGAGCTATGGATTTAGTTGCTAGTGCAGAAAATATTATTGTTGCCATGATGCACACCAATAAAAAAGGAGAAAGTAAATTGTTAGAAAATTGCAGTCTACCATTAACTGGCGTGAATTGCGTAAAAAAGATAGTGACTAATCTTGCGGTATTAAATATTTTACCAAATGGAGGTTTTGAGCTTCTTGAGAGAGCCCCTGGTGTAACAGTTGAAGAAATAAAATCTGCAACAAAAGGAAAGCTTATCGTAAATAGTAGCGAAATTCCAGAAATGCAATTATGACCACAAATATTTAATTTATTGAAAAAAGTCTCCTACGTTCGACTGACTTTATTTGCCATACTATTAATTCAAATAGGGGTGATATTTAATATTCAACCTTGGAGAAATGCAGAAAAAAAAAATGCCTTAATTAATTGGGATGTCACTTCCTATTACTCCTACTTGCCTGCAGTATTTGTTCACAAAGATTTAAAATTTAATTTCTTAGATAATTCACCTATTAATTATTCTGAAAAGCACCAGTTCTGGCCAGAAACTGCCCCAAACGGTAATAAGGTTGTTAAAACAACCATGGGAATGGCGATAATGTATCTTCCATTTTTCTTGGTTGCTCATCTTTGTGCAGTCTTAAATCCTGAAATTAATGCAAATGGATTCTCCACAGTATATGAAATTGGGTTAACGTTTTCAAGTGTCTTTTACCTAATAATTGGGTTGTATTTTTTAAGTAGGGTCTTATTAAGACTTTACAATGAAAAAAATGTTTCGTTTTTATTGCTCTTGGTTTTTTTAGGCAGCAACTTGTTTTATTACTCTACTACTGAACCTTGCATGTCTCATGTTTATACTTTTTCTCTAGCTTCTTTCCTGATGTTCTTGACAACCAAAGTTTTTCAGAATTTTAATTTTAAGTTATCAGTACTTTTGGGACTAATCTTTGGATTATTATTCCTTGTAAGGCCAACCAATATCTTATTTGGATTGATTTGTTTTCTTTTCAATGTTTTTGGATGGGAGTCTTTTAAAAAAAGATTGGCATGGTCGTTGGAGAACATTAAACTTTTAGCACTAACAATCGTGGTAGCTATTTCAATCTGCTCAATTCAATTTATTTACTGGAAGTGGGCTACCGGAAATTGGGTATTCAACTCCTACATCGGGGAAAGGTTTTATTTTGATAGGCCAAGAATATTAAATTTTCTTTTTAGTTACCGGAAAGGATGGCTAATTTACAGTCCCGTCTTTATCCTTTCTTTTCTTGGAATCTACAAAATGCACCAAAATAAAAACGAATGGGGATTACCAATTGTACTTACCTTGATTTCTACTGTTTACGTATTTTCTTCTTGGTGGTGCTGGTGGTTTGGTGGTGGCTTTGGAATGAGGCCCATGATAGATTATTATCCACTATTAATAATTCCACTTGGAGAGCTTTTAACACATAAACTTCCTGCATTAAAAAATGGTGTGTTAAGTTTGTTTTTTGTCTGTATTTCTTTTAATTTATTTCAAACCTTACAAAGAAGAAGTTTAGTTATTCACTGGGACAGTATGACTAAAGAGTCGTACTGGGCTTTTTTTACAAAAGTTAAAATGAAGAACTCCGAAGATTGGCAAAGACAAAAGAGTCTTTTAATAAAGCCCGATTACGAAAAAGCAAAAAAAGGAGAAAGCGAATATGATTTTGAATTGTTATAACAAGTTTAACCTGTTAGTTAACTCATCTTTGTAAGATTTTCCAATATGAATTTCTTTGTCGTTGATGATGATGTAATTATCTTCTATCGATTTTATTTGATCTAATCTAACTATAAATGATCTTTGAACTCTCAAAAAATCTTTATTTGGAAGTTTTGCCTCAAGTTCCTTCATAGTGGTAAGTACTGTATGTTTTTCTTCCAATGTGTGGACTCTAACATAATTTCCGAGTGCTTCTACCCACAGAATATCATTAAACTTTAATTGGACAAGCTTAGAGTCTGTTTTAATAAATACATGTTCTAAGTCATCATTTTCAATCAAGTTAGCTCCTAATCCAAAAAGCTGATTTTTTATTTTTTTAACTGTTTTAATAAATCTGGCCCACTCAACTGGCTTTTTTAAAAAGTCTGTTACATTGTATTCGTAAGACTCAAGAGCAAATTCATCATGGGAAGTAATCATTACTACTAGTGGTGGGGTTTCTAAACTTTTAAGCAACTCCATTCCTCCCATTTTAGGCATTTCTACATCTAAAAATAAAACATCTACTTCGTTGTTATTAATAAAAGTGTAAGCTTCTAATGCATTTTGAAAGGTTCCCACACAAGAGAATTCTTCCAATTGCTCAATCATGTCTTCAATAATTGAGATACATAATTCATCATCATCTATAATAATGGCCTTTATCATAACAGTAATCTTTCTTTAGTATTTGAAAGAAATAAACTTTCAAGTTTCTTTAAATCAACACTTAAATCTAGTAATTTTTTTAACTCCATTGAACTAATACATTCTGCAATATCGTTGAATTCCATTGTTGCAGAAGACCCTTTCATTTTATGTAATTTACTTTTAAAAAGCGGGATATTTTCAGATTTTATTGATTGGGTGAGTTCTTTAAAGTCTTCTCTAAATGTTCTAATAAATATTTGTAAATATTTTTGCTGGTTATTAGTGCTTATTGCTTTGCCTAAATGAATATTTTTAATTGTCTCCGATATTTTTTTGTAAAGCATTTCTATTTGGAATGGTTTAGAAATACAGTCGTTCATTCCGTTTTGATAACATCGCTCTAATACATCTTCAACCAAATGTGCTGTCATGGCAATTATTGGAACACTATTAATCTTAGTATTGTTTAATTTTCTTATTTCCGAACTTGTTTCAAAACCGTTTTTTAAAGGCATCTCTATATCCATTAAAATAAGATCGTAATATTTATTAGTGATTTTCTCCATTACTTCCAATCCATTTATCGCCCAATCTACAGTTACATTGTTTCCGGTATTTTCAATTAAATCTTTAAATAGTTGGCCATTGAGCTGATCGTCTTCTGCCATTAATATCTTAAGCTCTTTAATGGGGAGTTCAATCTTTATTTTAGATTCTGGAATACTTTTCTGAGCTAACTCATATGGGATTTTAAAAGTGAAATCTGTTCCTAATTTGCTGGATTCTACTTTAATTTCTCCTTCCATTAGCTGGATTAAAAGATCACAAATTGCCAAGCCTAAGCCAGTACCGCCATACTGTCTAGATGTATTGGTTTTTTCTTGTGCATAAGGCTGGAAAATAAGCTTCAATTTATCTTGGTCTATTCCCTTCCCATTGTCACTTACTTCAACTTGAATGGTTTTATTGTCTATATTTTTAACTTTAATTTTAGAAACCCCATTAGGAGCATATTTTATGGCGTTGTCCAATAAGTTAACTATAATTTGCTGAAAACGAAAGGCGTCTCCTAAAATGTTTTTAGGAATTGTATTACCAAGAACTAGTTTAACCTCAACATTGTTATCTATAGCTTTGCTATTTAAAATAGAAATGGCATTTTCAATAACTTTTACAATTGAAAATGAGATTTTTTCTAAAAATATCTTTCGCTTTTCAAGCTTTGCTAAGTCTAGAATATCATTTACTAAAAATAAAATGTTGCTAGCACTACTTTTCAAAGCGTTTAAATGTTTTTTTTGAGAAGAGTCCAATTCTGTTCTGTCTAATATTTCAGAAGCCGAAATAACTGCAGAAAGAGGGGTTCTGATTTCGTGGGTAGTGTAAGCTAGGAAATCATCTTTTTCTTTTTTGAGTTCTTCTTTTTGCATGTTGGCCAAAAGGAGGTTGTTGGCAAGTTCAGATTTAGTTTTAAATGCAAAATAAATATATATGGCAATTCCTAAAATAAATAGAGCTATACCAAACCCGATAAATGTTAAGTAGCCTTGAAACTTCAATTCGTTTTTGGTTTTAACTCTTTCAACATCTATTTTTTTCTCTTTCTCTGCCAACAAAATTCTTTCGTTAAGTTCTCTATCTCCTTCCGCCATTTTAATCTTATTTATATATTTTAAATAAGGGTTTGCCCAGTCGTACCTTTCGATAGATTCAAAAAAATCGGAAAGTTTGTAACAGCTATAAATAAGGCCTTTTCCGAAATTATGGGTAATGGATTTCTCATAAATAGCTTCATTAAGTTGAACTATCTTTTGAAGATTGTTATTTCGCTCATAAATTTCTGCTTTTTTAATGAGCATTTCAATAGATTGGGTGTGATACTGATCAATTTCATAGAGCTTTTCAGCACTATCTAAGTATTGAACAGCTAAATCAAAAAATTGGTTTTCTACTGCTCTTTTATGACTTATAAAATAAGCATACGCTTTTAACTTAGATTCTTGAAAATTATTAATGAGATTATTTAGAATATTGTCATTTTTAATTAAAATACTTGGGGTTAGATCAATTTGAGCTAAATATCCTAAATACATAAGAGGATAGGCTTTAATAACTTTAGCATCTGAGAAAGCATTTTTTAAAAGCTGATTTGCACTTTCTAAATTTCTATTTTTTCTGGAAACTTCACCAATTAGTATATTGTTAAAAATCAACTTTCTTTTTTCATCATTTTCTTGATAAATATTTCTGGCTAACATCAGATTTTCTAATGCAGAATCGCTTTTATTTGAATAAGAATAATTATAAATAATACCCTTTTGTAAATAGCATTTTGCTTTTAAAAAAATATTGTCTGTACTAGCTATTGCTTGGGAAATATAAACCAAGGCTTTAGATGGGTTTTCATTGATAAAAGCCTTCGATAAAGTTAAATTATTGTCTTGAATTGTGTCTATCCAGTCTGCATAATATAGCGCTTCTTCTTTATCAATAGCCAAAATAAAAGAAGGTGCAGCAAGTAATAATATGGAAATAATTAAGTTTTTCAATAAAATAAATATACGGACAAAATGAATTGTTCCCCAAAAATTTATTCTATTACAAAACGGGGACGGTAATTTTAACTAGAATTTTACTGTCTTCTCTAGTCTTTCTTTTGTGAATATTATAGTCATTAGAATAAATAACACACCTGCCGATAAAAACATTATTTTCAAATTTGAAATTAATGTTTTCAGGATTTGAGATTTCTTTAATCTTCATATTTCCAGATAAAACAAACTCATCGTCATCCGCAGTTATACTAGTACTTTTAAATATAACTGCTGGATATTTTTCTGTATAAAAATAATCTTTGGCATTAAGGTGTTTGTCTCTAGTTTTATTAGATGTATTAATTGATGGAATATTGGCACTAACTTCAAAAGAAGATTTAGATAAATCAGAAATATCGAAGTGTATTTTCCCGGAAACTCCTTTAATAGTTCCAAATGCTTCCTCAACTAAATAATTGAATTCAACTATTGCATTTTCTGAGTTAATATTGAAATCTTGGGCAATTTTAGTATT
>TARA_B110001454_G_scaffold24745_1_pt1 | contig 10919 bp, 10 predicted proteins | sample TARA_B110001454 | Tara Oceans TARA_B110001454 (sample SAMEA4397004) | marine metagenome | biome: Polar Biome; feature: [MES] marine water layer (ENVO:01000295) within the mesopelagic zone...; material: water (ENVO:00002006), including particulate matter (ENVO:01000060) such as...... | reverse complement strand
TGGGCATGTTTACTCAATATCATTTCGGTAGCAAGATAAAAATTGGCTTCATCTCGGCCTAATACCTTTATTGGAAATTTGCACGGAAATTTAATTAATGATTTTGACTCAGCCTGTTTTTTCATCACTTAATTATTCGAACCAGAGCTGCATTGTATCCTTGATTTGTTGCCATAGAGTGCCCTTAGGGTTATTTTCTAAGGCGACTAATGCCTGTGTCGCTAAGGTTGAATCATTCAGTTTTATCACTAACTCACCTAATACTTGCCCTTTATCAATTGGACCTATTATTTCAGGTTGAATATTATTTTCAATACTCAGTTTGCTGAAACTGCCTCTTGGTAACGTCAGATTTAAATCATTTAAAATACCCAATGACAGCGTTTCAGATTGTGTTTTCCATGTTTTTACAGCGATAATCTCTTTTTCGGACATAAAAATAGTTTTGGTTTCATGAAATCTGAAGCCGTAGTTTAGTAGCGCTTGACTGCCATCATTGCGAGATTTTGCGGTTGCTGTTCCTAGGACAACTGAAATAAGCCGCATATCATTCCTTATAGCGGAGGAAACTAAGCAATATCCAGCCTCTTCAGTACTTCCAGTTTTCATTCCATCAACACTTGGATCACGCCAGAGAAGTGAATTTCTATTTCTCTGGGTAATTTCATTATATGTAAATTCTTTTGTAGAATACCACTTATAGTATTTTGGGAATTCTGTAATGATGGCTTTGGCTAAAAGAGACAGATCGTGGGCGGTAGAAAAATGATTCTCATCGGGCAGGCCGGTGCTATTCTGAAATGAGGAGGAGGTCATACTCAGATTTGCTGCATATTGATTCATGAGATCTACGAAGAGGAACTCTGAACCTGCAACAAATTCAGCTAATGCAACACTAGCATCATTTCCAGATTGAACAATCATGCCCATTAACAAATCCTGAACTGAAACTTTTTTACCAACTTCAATAAACATCCTCGAGCCTGTCATTCGCCATGCCTTCTCACTAATCGTGACCTGATCTTCCAATGAAATTTGATCGCTTTCTAATGCATGAAATGTGACATAAGCAGTCATAAGTTTTGTAATACTGGCGGGCGGTAATCTTAAATTGGGCTCTAAGGAGGCAATTTCATGATTGGTTAGCGTATCTATAACTAAGTAACTTTTTGCTCCAATAATTGGTGCTGAGGGAATATTTGCTGTTTGTGCTGTTAAAGTATTACTCATTGTAATATTTAAAGTAAAAATGAAAATAAGTGATATTAAATATTTACGGAACATTTTTTTGCCTTATTTGATGCAGTTGTTTCTGTCTGTTTTTTAGTGATTTAATTAGTGACAATTTTAGTTTGATAGACACCAATCTTTCGTAATCTAGATAATAACTTATTATGTTGTTTTTTGTTTTCAATCGGACCAATTTGTACTTTATAAGTCGGTGATAGTGGTTTTAGCCAATTATATTCTTTCCTTATCGATGCCGAATTGAAATTATTATCTTTAAGTAGTTCTAGGTAATTATAAGCATTCTTCTTATCTCTGAATGCACCAATTTGTAAGTATGTATCCTCATTTATTTGTGCATTTAAATTATCATTTTTTTCAGTAACAGTCTTTATTTCCACCTGAGCTGTACCTGCTTTTACCATATCTAATTTGAGGGCAGCTGCATATGAGAGATCAATCAAACGATTATCAATAAAAGGTCCACGATCATTTACTCGAACAATAATACTTTTGTTGTTCGTCAGATTGGTTACCTCAAGGTAAGTCGGCAGTGGAAGAGTTTTATGTGCAGCGGTCATAGCATAAATATTATAAATTTCACGATTTGAGGTATAACGACCATGAAATTTTGTTCCATACCAAGAGGCTATGCCTTTTGCTTGATATTTTTTTGCAGAAGACATTACTTTGTATCGTTTCCCTCTAACCTCATAATAGCCTTTTTCATCTCCATTGCCATATTGACTGAGAGGCTCTGATCTTGGAACTGCGTTTTTTGTAGAAATATTTTTTAATATTCTTGGTGGGCCGTCACTAAAAATATTAGAAATGCATGAAGATAAAAGAAATGCCAATAATAGTATTATTGAATTTTTCGAGAATTTACTCATTTATTTTTTTACCTCATTGCTTATCTCTTGACCTAATTGGTGAACAGCTAGGGCATACATAATACTGTGATTATATCGAGTTATAACAAAGAAATTATGAAAGGCAACCCAGTAATTATTAGCATTTTCTTGCTCGAGATATAATAATTCACTTGGATGATCATCTTTCATAGCACTATCAAAGATGATTCCTCTATCTTTTAATATTTTAACTGTCTCAGTTGCTTTAAGGCCATCTTTAGTTATTGGTTTTGAATCTGATTCTTTGATTTTAGCTGGCACAATGATTTGATAGCCTTGTCGCCACCCATGCTCAATAAAGTAATTGGCCACACTACCAATCACATCTGGCCAGTTTGTCCATATATCACGTTTATCATCACCATCAGCATCAACGGCATAAGCGCGATAACTACTAGGCATGAATTGAGGAGAGCCCATAGCTCCTGCATAAGATCCTGTGGCATCAAATGGATCCATGTCCTCCTCTCTAGTTAGGAGTAGATATGCTTCCAGTTCTTTGGTGAAAAACGGAGATCTTTTTGGATAATCAAATGCAAGGGTTGATAAGGCGTCAATGACGCGGTACCCACCTGTAAATCTCCCAAAGTAGGTTTCAACCCCAATAATACCAACTAGAATCTCTATATCGACGCCTGTTTCTTCGCTTATCTTATTAAGGACTTGGTTATGTTCGTGCCAAAATGCAGCCCCTGCTTTGATTCTATCTTTCTTTATAAAGATATTTCGATACTCATCCCAAGTTAATCTTTTTTCAGCAGGACGACTAATGGCTTCTAGTATTTTTTCTTTTGATTCAGCTTTTGAGAGTATTAAGGATAAATCATCGCTGTCAAAATCATGTTTTTCCACCATGGTTGCAATAAAATTCTGAATATTGGTTCTGTCGATGTTATGTGACCAAAGCGTATTTGAGATCATAATTAGGATTATTGGAATAATTTTATATTTCATAGAGTTACCGTTTAAGTAGATAATAATTTTCGATTAGAACTAATTGACATTAGGATACCGAATCCAATCATTAGCGTCACCATTGATGTGCCTCCATAACTGATTAATGGTAAAGGAATACCTACGATTGGCATCAGACCAATAACCATTGCAGCATTGACGAAGACATACACAAAAAATGTCAAACTTATACTGCCTGCAAGGAGTCTGGAATATAGATCCGGTGCTTGTGATGCGATATACAAACTTCTAGTTATTATTAAAGTATAAAGAATTAATAAGCTTAAAAGGCCTAATAACCCAAACTCTTCACCAATGACAGCAAAAATGAAGTCCGTACTCTTTTCAGGTAAAAATTCCAGCTGAACTTGACTCCCATTCGTCCAGCCTTTACCAAATAACCCCCCTGAACCAATAGCAATTTTAGATTGAATTATATTATAACCAGCACCAAGTGGATCACTATCTGGATTCAATAGAGTGATAACACGTTGTCTTTGGTAGTCTTGCATAAGCTTCCAAAGAACAACAGAGCTTGGAATCGCCATTAAAACTAATGCGCTAATATAACGAAAAGGTATTCCGGCAAGGAAGATAATAAGCATTCCAGATATAAATACCAACAATGAAGTACCTAAATCGGGTTGTTTTGCAATAAGAATACTGGGTATCAATATTAGGATGAATATAATGAATATCTGTTTACCAGATGGAGGTAGTTTCTTTTCATGAAGATACCAAGCTACCATCATTGGTACCGCAAGTTTCATTATCTCTGAGGGTTGAAACCGGATACCAATATCGAGCCATCTCTGAGCGCCTTGGCCGATATCCCCCAGAAAAAGAACTAAAGACAGCAGCATTAATCCAAAAAAATAACCCCAGGGAGATAAGCGTCTTATTAAATCAGTTGGAAGTTGCGCAGTTATTAGTAGGGCGATAAAGGCTACTGAAATTCTAAATAATTGACGAATTAGAACTTCTGAACTCTCATTTGAAGCACTAAAAAGAACAAACACTCCTAATAAACAAGCTATTGTAATTAATAAGAAAAGTGGTCCATCTAGTTTTAATAACTGCAAGACATTGGCATCACCTTTTATTGAATATTTTGTCCGCCAGGAGCCGTTGGAGTTTTTAAACATAATTGAGTGGTATTAATTATTTATAATTTTAGTAACCAAGATATTCATCCATAATACTTTTTGCAATCGGCGCCGCAACTCGACTCCCACTATTACCATTTTCAACAATAACAGCAACGGCAATTTCAGGATTGTTGAGTGGTGCAAAAGCGACAAATAAAGCATGATCTTGAAATCTTTCATCTAGAGATTCTCGATCATATTCTTCTTCTTGCCCAACAGAAACTACCTGAACAGTGCCACTTTTACCCGCCATTTCATAAGGTGCACCTGAGCCAACATTCTTTGCGGTACCTGATCCTTGCATAACATTATGCATTGCGGAGATTATTTCTTCCCAATAGGACTGTGAATCTACTTTAATTCGGTTCAATTTCTGTGATTCAGTGATGATTTTTTCACTGTTTATTGGGTTTTCAATAGCAGAAATAAGTGTAGGTTTATATCTTTGTCCTCTAGTTGCGAGTGTAGCTGTAGCACTCGCAAGTTGAAGAGGAGTTGCCAGCATATAACCTTGACCAATTGATGCAATGACTGTTTCTCCTGGAAACCAAGTTTTATCTTCTTTTTTACTGAACATATTTTTCTTCCATGAAGTAGATGGAATGAGTCCAGTTCTTTCGCCCGCAAGTTCAATGTTTGTCTTTTGACCTAAGCCGAATTGATCAAGATAATCATGCATTCTATCTATACCAATTTGCCCACCAATTTCATAAAAGAAAACATCACATGATTGAGCAATGGCATTATGAAGGTTGATTGAGCCATGGCCACTTGATAGCCAGTCACGAAATCTATGAGTATTACCTGGAAGTGAATAATAACCCTTACATATATGACGTTGTGTCAGATTGGTAACGCCTAACTGAAGAGCGGCGAGTCCTAGAATGGGTTTGATTATAGAGCCAGGTGGATAGGTACCTAAAACTGCTCGATTAAATAAAGGCTGATCGGTATTTTGTTGTAAGTCATTGTATTTATCAGTTGTTAGATTTTCATTAAAAATATTTGGGTCAAATGCAGGTGAGCTTACTAATGTCAAAACTTGACCATTATTTGGATCAATAGCAACAACTGAACCTCTTCTGCCATTTAGGAGTTTGGTGGCGAGTATTTGAAGGTTAAGATCTATAGTTAAAAAAATATTCGCCCCAGGTAATGCCTGCTTATTTTCTAAAAAAATATTATTTTTTCTATCTTTATTAAGAGAGATCTCTCGGCCTCTGGCATTTGCTATAAATTGATAATAACCAGGTTTACCATGAAGCTTCGTTTCATTAAAATACTCTGTTCCAGTTTTTCCGGTCTTTTCATCTGGATGATAAAAAGATTGGTTGAGTCTTAATTGATCTTTCTTACTAATTGACCCAACATAGCCAACAACATGTGAGGTATATTCTTTATAGGGGTAATGTCGTATCAGCCTTGGCTTTAGATCAATCCCTGAAAAATTGGCACGATTTGCAGCAAATCTAGCTATTTCTTCATCATTTAAATTTGATCTTAGTGTGATTGATCTGAATTTTTGAGTCTTTTTTATCTGTTTTTTTAAAGTTTCAATCTGGATTGGATCGATTAAATGTAGATTCAATAAAGCTTCAAAGGTTTCATTAATATCAATGACTTGCTCTGGAATAATTTCAAGTTGGAATGCGGTTATATTTTCAGCAAGTGTATTGCCATTACGATCAAATATAGATCCTCTTGGCGGTAGTGTGGCGCGTAAATTAATTCTATTGCCCTGTGCTTTTTGACTAAAATTATCGTATTCTAGGACCTGCAGTTGTATGAGTCTTATAACGATAATGATTAAGAGAAACAAACCTATTAGTGAGGAAATAAGGACGCGGTTTAGAAAAAGTGTCTTTTCTTTATAGTGTTCTCTAAGATGTTTATTTTCAGACATTACAAATTAAACTTATTTTTTTGATGTTGTATAGAGGAATAACTGACTCAGTAATTTTGCAATAATTGACCATATAATGGTACCGCTAATAACTGGTCCTAGATAGTTCTGGAATGGACTTGAAATTCCCAAGACACCATTAATCCAAAATAGAATGAATTGATACATTATTATTAACAAACAAACGATTGCTGTTAGTTGTAATAAAGGAAAAATTCTCAGTTGTAGATGAAATTTAGTTACAAGAAATACGATTAATAACGAAGCCAATGCGTGTTGACCTAATAAGGAGCCTTTGGCTACATCAACCAATAAGCCAATCAAAAAAGCCGTGCCTAAGTTAAATTCTTTTGGTATATGTATGGCAAGAAATATCAATAATAGTAACGACCAATCAGGCTTATAAGTTTTTAAAGCCTCAGGCATAGGCACTAGGATAAGTAGTAGACAGATTAATGTTGCTATAAAAACAATGATTTTATTTGGATTATTTTTAGTTTCACTGGGCATATTTTAGTTGTTATTGATTAGTATCACTTCACGAACTTGATTTAAAGAAGCAATTGGTTTTGCGATTACGATGGCGAATTGTTGGGCTGGATTGCGTGAGATGCTCTCTATGATTGCAACTGGATATCCAGCAGGAAATTTCCCTCCTAATCCTGAGGTAACCATAAGATCGCCAACTTTGATATCCGCATTATTTGGAATAAAAGGGATGGTTAGATGCGTAAAAGTTCCATTACCTTGAGCTATTGCTCTGAAGCCATTTCGATTAATTTCGACTGGGATAGCATGATCTGTATCACTTATCAGAATGGCTTTTGATGAAAGAAAATTGGTTTGTAATATTTGTCCAACAACCCCGCTTGCATCGACCAAAACTTGCCCATTGTAAACTTCGTCCTGTTCGCCTTTATTAATAACAACTAAATGTCTAAAAGGATTAATATCTGTAAAAATAATTCGTGCGATTTGAACGCTATTTTTTATTCTTGATGCAGCTTTTAGTATTTTTCTTAATCTAATATTTTCTTGCTCGAGAGAGGCGTATCTTTGAAGAGTCAACTCATTGTATAGCTCATCTTCGTGTAATTTTTTATTATTTATTATTAATTCTTCACGCGATGCTAAGTTTTCCCCTGTCCAACGCCATAAACGTTGCGGAAGATTAACTACTGTTTGAATTGGATGGATTGCAATCGCTATGGAATTTCTTAATATAGGTAAGTAATTATTCTTTTGATCACTAAAGAGAAGCAAGAAGCTCAAACAGATTAAAGTGATGAATTTTATATTTAGTGCAGGTATGCGCTGTCTTCGATGTTTATCTGGCTTAACTACCATATATTAAATTTAGTAGGTCTTTATTCAAGTGCAAAGATAGCAGCGCCATGCTCATCAATAAGCTCAATAACTCGCCCGCCACCTCGTGCGACACAGGTTAACGGATCATCGGCTACCAAGACTGGCAATCCTGTTTCTTCCATAATTAATTTATCTATAGATCGCATCATTGCACCGCCTCCGGTGAGGACAATGCCGCGCTCAGCAACATCTGAACCAAGTTCAGGAGGAGTTTGCTCTAATGCTTGTTTGACCGCACCCACAATGCCTTGAAGAGGCTCTTGGAGCGCTTCGAGTATTTCATTGCTATTAAGCGTGAAACTTCGTGGCACACCTTCTGAGAGATTCCTTCCTTTGACCGAGATTTCCCTGACTTTTTGCCCTGGAAATGCAGAGCCAATTTCATGCTTTACTTTCTCAGCAGTGGCTTCACCGATTAGAATGCCATAATTACGTCTAACATAACTGATAATCGCCTCATCAAAACGATCCCCACCTATCCTTACAGATGCTGCATAGACGATACCATTCAATGAAATAATGGCGACCTCTGAGGTACCCCCACCAATATCTAATACCATAGAACCTCGTGCTTCATGAACCGGCAGGCCCGCTCCAATAGCTGCCGCCATTGGTTCTGGTATTAAAAATACTTTTCTGGCACCTGCATTCTCTGCGGACTCTCTTATAGCTCTTCGTTCGACTTGTGTAGAGCCATAAGGAACACATATTAGTACTCGAGGACTTGGACGAAAATATCTTGTTCCTTGCACTTTTTGAATAAAATGTTGCAACATTTTTTCGGTAATTGTGAAATCAGCAATTACCCCGTCCCTCAAGGGTCTTATTGCAGTGATATTACCCGGAGTTCTACCAAGCATACCTTTTGCATCTGAACCTACCGCTTCAACACTTTTTCCGCCTTTTGTCATATCTTCACGAATAGCAACGACAGAAGGTTCATTGAGGACTACACCCGCCCCTCTTTGATAAATCAAGGTATTCGCGGTACCCAAATCAATTGACAAATCGGTTGAAAAATAACCTAGAATATTTTTAAACATGGAATTATAGAAACTCTTTATACTAATTGACTGTCTAATCTAACAAATGAGGGTAACCTTGGGCAAGATATCATATATTATTCTATCTAATGTCATTTCATTTTATAATCATGATTAAATTTGTTGTGGAGATTTCTGTTGTCATTAAATAAAGATCAAATAAAATATTTGGCGGTACTTTCACGTATGAATCTGCAAGATAGTGAAACCAATGATGTAGTAGATAAATTGTCTCGTATTGTCGAATTTGTTGATCAATTAAAGGCTGTATCAACTGAAGGCATTGAGCCCATGGCGCATCCGTTAGAGCAAGGCCAACGATTACGCGTTGATAAAGTAACAGAAATTAATGAGCGTGAAAAAATACAATTGAATGCAAATGATATTAATAAAGGTATGTATTTGGTGCCCAAAGTAATTGATTAAAGCTGCTTTTATGCCTATCAAAGAAATACAAAACATGACACTTTGCGCATTAAAGCAAGGTATGAAAGAAAAAGCTTTCAAATCGACAGAGGTAATTGAAGCATTATTATCTCGTATCAGTGATTTAGGCCCATCACTAAATGCTTTTATAACGGTGACAGCAGAACAGGCCTTAAAAGAAGCAAAAGAGGCCGATAAATTAATGGCGTCAGGAAAAGATAAACCACTTATAGGTTTACCGATTGCCCATAAAGATCTTTTCTGCACAGATGGTGTATTGACATCATGCGGCTCAAAAATGCTGCATAATTTTATCCCGCCTTATGATGCATCTGTGGTGAAACGCTTAAAATCAAGTGGCGTCATTATGTTAGGTAAGACCAATATGGATGAATTTGCTATGGGCTCATCGAATGAAACCAGTTATTACGGTGCTGTTAATAACCCTTGGAATTTGGAGTTATCACCCGGTGGTTCTTCTGGTGGCTCAGCGGCTGCTGTAGCAGCTTGCCTTGTCCCTGCCGCTACAGGGACTGATACTGGTGGTTCAATTCGACAACCGGCTGCTTTGACTGGCATCACTGGGGTAAAGCCTACTTATGGTCGCGTTTCTCGTTATGGCATGATTGCTTTTGCATCAAGCCTTGATCAAGGGGGTGTATTTACCAGGTCAGTTGAAGATGCTGCATTATTATTAGGTGAGATGGCAGGTTTTGATGAAAATGATTCGACCTCTGTTGACGTGCCAGTACCTGACTACATGGGAACAATTAATAAATCGATTAAAGGGCTAAAAATAGGACTCGTTCGACAACATTTTGATGCCGGCCTAGATAAAGATAATGCTAAAGCAGTCAAAGAAGCTCTTGCGGTGTTAAAAGAACAAGGTGCTGAAATTATTGACATTGATCTGCCTAATATTGAGTTGTCAGTACCTACCTATTATGTGGTTGCATCGGCAGAATGCTCTTCAAATTTATCTCGTTATGATGGCGTGAGATTTGGTTATCGTGCGGAAAATTATAAAGATTTAAATGAGTTTTATTGCAAAACCCGAGGCGAAGGTTTTGGTGCTGAAGTTAAACGCCGAATCATGACGGGTACCTATGTATTATCGGCTGGTTACTATGATGCTTATTACCTAAAGGCACAGAAAGTTAGACAGCTTATTACTCAGGATTTTAAGAAAGCGTTTGAAAAAGTTGATTTGATTGCGGGACCCACAACACCATCACCCGCATTTGCTCTTGGTGCAAAAATAGATGATCCCATTGAAATGTACCTTAATGATATCTATACCATTGGCGCTAATCTTGCTGGCTTACCAGGTATGTCGATTCCTTGTGGGTTTGTGGATAGTTTACCAGTTGGTTTGCAATTAGTGGGTAAGCATTTCGGAGAAGAATTACTGCTTCAATGCGGTCATCACTATCAACAAGAAACCGATTGGCACCTACAAGTTCCGGAGCAATTTAAATGAGCTCAAATTGGGAAATTGTGATTGGTCTCGAGATTCATGCTCAACTTGCAACTCAAAGTAAAATATTTTCTGGTGCTTCAACTGCATATGGGGGAGATCCTAATACACAAGCTTGCCTAGTAGATTTGGGTTATCCAGGCACGTTACCCGTTTTGAATCAGCAAGCCATAGAAATGGCTATTCGTTTTGGACTTGCTGTAGGTGCTGAAATTTCTCCGCGTTCTGTATTTGCGAGAAAAAATTATTTTTATCCAGACCTACCTAAAGGTTATCAAATCAGTCAGCTTGATCTGCCGATCGTTGTAGGCGGTAATATGAGTATTCTTGATGATAATGGCAGTGAAAAAATCATCGGCATAACACGTGCTCATCTGGAAGAGGATGCCGGTAAATCAGTGCATGAGGGGTTAGATGGCTTATCAGGGATTGATTTAAATAGAGCTGGGACACCATTAT
>TARA_B110001454_G_scaffold179380_1_pt1 | contig 10927 bp, 13 predicted proteins | sample TARA_B110001454 | Tara Oceans TARA_B110001454 (sample SAMEA4397004) | marine metagenome | biome: Polar Biome; feature: [MES] marine water layer (ENVO:01000295) within the mesopelagic zone...; material: water (ENVO:00002006), including particulate matter (ENVO:01000060) such... | reverse complement strand
AGCAGTTTGACTGGCCAACAGTGGAGCAGTTTGGGGTGGCCATCGGGGGCGATCCTGGCCAACTCGCTGGCAAGCGGGCTGATCAGCACACGATCCGCATAGAGCTCGATCCGCACGGCCATGCCGGCCGGGAACGAGCGCAGCACCTCTCTGCCATTGATGTCTATGACCGATTCCTCGGCGTCCGATCTCTTGCGAGAACTGGTCTTGCGCTGGCCACCAGGCGCCAGCACGAGTTCGATGGAGCAACGCTGCGCATCGACCTGCAGATTGAATCTAGCACCGGGTCGGAATCCCGTGGCGCGCAGCAGCGGGCCGTCGAGAAAAATCCGAGGGGCACCGCGACTCAGCCCCACGGCTCGGACCATGTAGTGAAGCATCATGGCTTCGCTCCTTCCCTCTTGGCCGCGCGCCGATCGCGCTCAAAAATTCGGCTGAGCCGCCGTTGAAACTCGTCATCCGACAGCGTGCCTTGCTGTCGCTGCAGCTCCATGTCGTTGACGACATCTTGCAAATGCGCCAGAACCTTGGCTTGATTGAATACCGACGTCGACCTGGCTGAATCACCCGCGGAAACTTCTCGATGGTTGGTCATGTTGAGCTCCTCATGAAAGAGGCGCCCCCCTGGCTTTGGCCAGTGAGGACGCCTGCAAGTGGAGCAGCCACGTTGGGCTGCGGTGCGAGAAGGCGACTCAGGCCTCTGCCCGAGAACGCCTAGCTTTAATCGGTAGCCAAAAAGATCTGGGAGCCTTCCGGGTGCAAGGCGAGTACCTCACGCAACTTGTGATAGTTCACCGCACAGGTGTCCGTTGGATCGCGAAAGCTCATCTCGCTTAACGCGCACAGCGTCACGATGATCCCGGCAGCATGAGCGCTGACACGACCCTCGTAACCGTTGCCGTACCATTTGAGATCAAAGTTCTCGGCACCCGTCGGCACCATGTAGACGGCACCATTGGGCAGCTCAAAGAACTCCCACAGGCCACCGCCATAGGCACTGCACATCGCCCTCATGAAGTCGTAGACGGCATGCTCGCCGTGGATCATGAGGCGCAGGCCAAACAACTTGGGAAGCATATCGAGGCGACGCTCTTCGGGAACGTGCATGGCATGCCACGCTGCGGGGTTCAATGTGGCCACAGGCTGGCCTTGTTCAACGAAATCTTGCATATTGGCCTCAGGAATAAAAAAAGGCCGTGCGACGGGCCAGAGGCTCCGGTCGCAACGACCTTGGGTTTGAAGAATGCGGCTGGACTTACCGCAGGGTGGTCTCACCAGGTAAGCCTGGTCGGCCCGTTTTCCGGACGTAGTTCACGGCAATCAGCGCCTCGTACTCCATCACCGGCTCCAGCAGCACGAACTGGTCGTACATGCGCTCGCGCAGACGATCTCCCTTCCGACCTTCCGGACGGATGAAATCAAGCCGAGCTTGGAAGTTTCGGTACACCCAACGGTCAGGGATGACCGCCACGTGCGAGCACACAAAGTGCGTCACACGCCTGGACATGGGTGAGCCTTTGATGAGGGAGCTGTCGACGCTGAAGATGGCCCCGTTGTGGTTCTCGAGGAGAGGCTCATCGAGACGGGACGTGCCGTAGCAGACTGCGTAGTAAATCCTGTCGCGGATCTCGAACGAGTCCACGAACAAGCAGTAGTGCGGGGAAGGCCCCGGCCTGCTAGGGCGATCGACGTAGGGAAACGAACACTTGAGAACCGACCCACGAACAAAGTTCGTGGTGGTCATCGGAGGACGTCAGCTACTGGAGCCTGCGATGGGCTTCACACCACCGAAGGGCGTGAGTGCGAACTTCGCCGTGCCTGCGCGGGCAGCCAGACGCTGCTCAAGCTTGGCGGCCAGGCCGTCGAGCGCGGGCATGGGAACAGAAGTGTCCACGATGCCGGTCACGCCATCGGGCGTGCGGAACACACGCACCTCTTTGTCGCCTTGACGAATGATCTTGTCCATGAGCAGATAGTACCTTCGTATGACCTGCCTTGCCAACTGCACAAGGTATTTGATCAGAATGATAGACATGGGATCTCCAATAAAACGGAGCCCGCACGTGACCCCGTAGGGGCGTGACGAGCCCCAGGGGGTTGATGAAACTTCAAATACCGCAAGCGATATCCATGGTTTTTCAGAAGCCAAACCATGTGCATGGCGCTGCGTAACGTGCAGCAAACGGGCTGATTGACCTCAGCCGAGGGATTCGATTCAAGTTTACCGAAAGACATCCGGTCAGGGAAGACCATGCGTTCCGCTTCACGCGGGAGTGCTCGCAGCCGCAGACGGTGGATCAACACCAAAAGTTGAACGGAAAAACTCAGGAGTGAACAGCTTGTCTCGAAAGACCATCTCCATGGCAATCTCCTTGTCCACGGGCCTGAATGTCCAACCAAGGCAGCTCTCGGGATCTGCTAGGCAAGCACGCACATTGTCCAGCCGAAGGCGATAGGAGACCGAGAAGTAGCGCCCTGTTGGCGTGCGAGCCAGCAGCTCGTACGTCAAGCTCTCTCTCGACGCAATGCCATACGTGTCATGGAGCACCTCACCTGCAAGGATCACTTGGGAGTTCAGGCCTTCATAAACCAAAGACGGCGTCAATGGCTCCTTGGTGAGATCCTCTTCGCGCAGCGCGCGGAGTTCCTTTTCAGCCAGAGCAGGAAGATCTTGCTCCAAGGTACGAATGGCTGAGCTTCGATCGTCGCCCCACAGGTCATAAATGCCGGGCGCGAAGGAGTACGACGCAGCCAATATCAAAGCCAAGGCACACCCAAGCGGGAGCCATTCGCGAATTGACAAAGATCCGTTGCGATTCGAGGTTGATGTCATGATTTGGATCCAGCTCAGCCTCTAGACCTGCAGGTTGACGAACTTGGTCTGAGGCTTGAGAAAACCCAGTTTGACGGTTCCGACAGGGCCGTTGCGTTGCTTCGCCAGGATGATCTCGGCCACCCCGGGCTCATTCGAGTCCTTGTTGTAGTAATCGTCACGGTAGATGAACATGATGACGTCGGCATCCTGCTCGATGGCCCCCGACTCTCGCAGGTCAGACATCATCGGGCGCTTGTCAGGTCGGCTCTCCACTGCACGGTTGAGTTGCGAGAGCGCGATGACAGGACATTGAAGTTCTTTTGCAAGCGCTTTCAGTCCTCGCGAAACCTCGCCCAACGTGGTCGCCCGGTTCTCTTGCGCAACCCCGCCACTTGCCCCTTCACCACCAGCCATCAGTTGCAGGTAGTCCACAATGATTAGCCCCAGCTTCCCACCGCACTCGCGCGCTTTGCGACGAGCTCGTGCGCGCAGCTCATTGGCCGACAAAGCACCCGTCTCGTCAATGAACATCTGGGCTTTGATGAGTCGTTCCGTCGTCTCACTCAGGCGGGACCATTCGTCATCGCTCAGCGTGCCTGCCCGCAGATTCGACTGGTCGATGCGAGCAGAAGACCCGATCATGCGAAGCGCCAACTGACCGCCCCCCATCTCCATCGAGAACACAGCCACAGGCAACCCGAGGTTGGCGGCAACGTGTTCGCCGATGTTGAGCGCCAGGGCCGTCTTCCCCATGGAGGGACGCGCAGCCAAGACGATGAGGTCCCCGTCCTGCAAACCAGACGTTTGTTTGTCGAGGTCGACAAGGCCCGTGCTGAGGCCCGTCAAAGCCACGCCCCCCTTGTCCGCGTTGGCCATGATTCCATCAATGGCCTCAGCGATCAGGCTGTCCAGCGGGCTCCAGATCTTGGCATGCCGAGACCCTTGCTCAGCAATCTTCAGAGCCTTCGATTCGAACTCATCGAGGATCTGAGTGACAGAGCGACCGTCAGGCTGCAGGGCGCTCGCGATCGCCTCGTCACTGACCGCGATCATCTTGCGCAGCACCGATCGCTCTCTCACGATCTCCGCGTAGCGCCGCATGTTTGCAGCACTGGGAACACTCTGGGCCAGCGAGTTGAGATAGGCCAACCCTCCGCATTCATCACCTGTTCCAGAGGATTTCAGCCGCTCGTAGACGGTGATCACATCGGCGGGCCTCGTAGCGCTGATCATTTCTGCCAGCGCGCCGTAGATCAACCGATGCTCGTGCCGATAGAAGTCACTCTCCACCAGCAGATCAGCTGCATGGTCCCACGCAGCGTTGTCGAGCAGGAGACCGCCGAGCACGCTCTGTTCGGCCTCGATGGAGTGCGGAGGTACACGCAAAGCACTCAGCTGTGCATCGTCTTGTTCAAGATGTCTTTGGGGCACAGCTTTCATGTCTGACCTCGTTTACTGAGGTCGCATTTTGGTATTACTAAATAAATCCGTCAAGTACCTTGATGGATGGGCTCGACGAGGCACCCTTGCGTGCGCTGAACTTATCCACAGAAACTGTGGATAAGCGCTACGACCACATCGAGCTCGCCGCAGGAGGCTCCATCAAAAACTCGGCGTGCTCGACAAATGAGCACCAGGTCCTTCACTTCGCTGATTGAGCCAGAGGGCTCACAAGATCTACGTCTTTCGCGCCACTTGCATCCGCCAGGGTGCGAGAAGTGAAGGAGGCGACGCGCACCAGAACATCCCGCACGACCTCTTCCATAGGCGTGCCTTTGATGGTGGACATGCCGCCCAAGGCGCCAATGCCGGCAAAGCCTGCTGCACCCCAGCTCGTACTCGACGTTTCGTTGTTGCCAGTGAATGTCCGGGCCTGCAGGACCTTTGCGCGATTGACGTCGATCACCTTGATGTCCAGTCCGAGATCTGCGGTCTTCGTTGTCGTGGAGATCGCCCCGAGGATGGGGATGTAGCCACCTGCAAACTGCTTCTTCTCCGTCACCATGTTGATGGACGTGATGGCCCCGCTGATCATGAAGTCGGCCTGCTGAACATCCACCTTCTTCCCGACAAGAGCCAGCTCCTTGTTGAGTTCCTCGAGCGCCTCACGCTCCTGGATCTCAAAACATCCTGTCTCTTTGAGAACGGTGGTCAGCATGGCCGACATGCCCTCCCCTACACCGGGAAAGTTCACAGACGAGTTGCCTGAGGCCAGTGCCGCCAGCGCCATGAGGCCGCCGGCACCAGAGTCTTTGTCCGTCGCTTGGCACGAGGCCGACTTGCAGACCAGTTGACCCACCATCACGGAGGCAATGGGCTTGGAACACCGCGGCAGTTCGTAGTCCTTCTCCGCCGTCACGGTCTTGTCCGCACTGGCGGTGCCAGCGGCGAACATCAGGGCCACCGCCCAAAGTTTGCTTGTCTTCATCTTCAATCCCCAATTTGATTCATCGGAACTTCACGCCATCGACGTTGGCCTGCAGGCGCAGCGTGGTCTGAGAGACCACCCCCGTCAGCCATTCGCTGGCCGTGGCCACGAAAGGCATGCCGTGCTCGCGAGGGCCAAAATCTTTGATGGGAAGGTTCCATCGCTTCGCAACGACGGAATCCAGCGTTCCCAGCTCGTCCACGACGCCGATTTCCTTCGCTGTCGGACCAGGCCACACCCCACCACTTCCGTAGTCTATGCCGGGCTTGAGCTTGTTCCCGCGCTTCGCACGCATCTCTTCGTTGAAGCGCTTGCCCATGCCCACCACGAGCTCCCGCGCCTCGGCATCGGCCTTGTCCGACATCGGGATGTATGGATTGAGCATGCTCTTCAGCTCACCCGATGCGTACACGCGGCGGCTGACGTCGTACTTGGCCAGGACCTGGTGCACGTCCCAGCCCTCCATGACGGCACCGATCGAACCGACGATGCTGTAGCGTCCGGCGTAGATGGTGTCCGCATGCATGGCCACCAAGTAAGCAGCGGAGGTGCCCAGCGTGTTGATCACAGCGACGAAGGGCTTTGGGTTCTTTCTGCGAAGTTCAGCGACAACATCATTTATTCGCTCCGACTCGATAGGCGCTCCGCCAGGGCTGTCGATGCTCAGCACTACCGCTTTCACGTTCTCCGCTTCGAAGGCGCGACGCAGTGCTGGCAGAACGCGATCAGCCGACGCTGGAGCACCGGCTTCGATAGGGCCATCGAGATGCACAACGCCCACCACAGGACCAGACGAAAAGCTCCAGCCAGAGAACAGGTTCGGCATGAACAGCAGTGCCGGTGCGGTGACCATGACGACGTACAAGGACGTGCGGATGATGCTTGCCCTGCGTTCGCTCTTGCGATCGGCAAGCAGCGCCTGGACGAGGCCTGGAACTGCATCCTGCTCATTAGCGGGATGGTTGCGTTCCACGCGCGTAGCCCCCCAGTTGAGGCGTTTGAAAAATGACATGACTATCTCCGGTTTAGCTCAGCCGCAAGCCGGCTGCGTGCTGTGGAGCCCTTCTGTCACCACGCTTGTCCTCGGATCCTGGATAGATGCCATGCTGCACCATCCAACTGCAAGTCTTACGCTGTCACAGCCACACGCAACGCTTCGACAACGTCATCCTCGATTTCTTCCTTTGAGTTCAGCAAAGCCATCACCTGTTCATCCAGCGTGCCGGCAATGATCGGGATCATGACAAAGACATCGCTGGTGTTCCCGCTGCGATATGCCCGATCCTCCGACTGTCGCTTTAGCGCATTTGTCCATGGGAGGCTCATAAGGAACACGTAATTTGCCCGCGTCAGCGTCAGGCCCACGCCAGCAGCCTTCGATGTACCGATGAGCACCTGAACGTCACGATCGTTCTGCAACGCATCCACGGCCTTCATGCGCTGCTTGGGGCTGTGTGCGCCAATGATCGACACCGCCTTGATGCCGACATCCGACAGGGCCTTGACCAGCATGTCCACAGTCTCGGTGAACTCGACGAAGATCAGGGCCTTCTGGTCGTACGGCAGGGCTTGGATGGACTCGACGATGAAATCGACCTTGAGATGCTCAAGGTGCTCCCGAAGCTTCATCAGCTTGGGCATCGTTTGCATCGTGGCGTCTTTGAGAATTCTCTCGTAGGACGCCAGCCCTCCAGCCAGGTTCACATACCGGACTTGCTCTATCTTCTTGCCAAGATCAGTCAGCACGTCCTTGCCACGTCGAAGCATCCAGCCGCGTATCTGATCGGCCAGTTCACTGCGGTTCGCAGAACTGCCTGCGTATCGTTTGCGGAACTCCTTCAAGCCGAGCTCGCCAAGCGTGTGTCCAGACAAGCGCAACAGGGTATGCATCTCGACTTCACGGTTGAGGATGGGCGTGCCCGTCAACAAGAAGCGCCTCTTGATCCGCTCGGCAAGCAGGAAGGCATTGCGTGTGCGCCCGGCCTGGTACTCCTTGAGGTTGTGTGCCTCATCCACCAGCATGCAAGCCAAAGGCAAATCCGTGGCCTTCACCAGGCCCGCCAGGCGCTCGTAGTTCGCGACGATCCATCGTGCCTTGGCGCACTCCTCTAAGGAGTGTTCACCGATGAAGGCAACCTGTTCATCTGGAAATACCGCGTTGATCTCGCGTTGCCAGTTGATGCACAAGCTGGCAGGGCACACCACCAACACGATCTCATCGCCGGCAACAAGCCTGGCTGCAACGGCCGCTTGCCGAGACTTGCCGAGCCCCATGTCGTCACCCAGCAGCGCAGCTGACCGCTCAGCCAGGAAACGAACCCCCTCAACTTGGTAACTACGCAGGCTGCACTTCTTTGCCAAGTAGCGCAGCGCAACATCGTCCACCTGCAGCTTTGCCATGGGCGTGCCGATGGCCGACAAGAAGCCATTGCCGACCAGTTCGGCGGGCTCACGCGCCCCGCCTCTAGCAAAGGGAGGTGGGGCTCCTGGGACAGTAATTGGAACCTCTGACTTTGACCTGGCGACCAGCTGCTCCAGTCGCATGTGGTGCTCGTGGACGAATACAAAGTCCTCGCGGATGCCAGCCACTCGCTCAAGGGCCTGCAGGATCTCCTGCTTCGCTCTGGCGACCTCCCATGCGTTCGCATACTTGTGAAACTTCCCCCCCAGCTCCCGCATGGCCTGAGCTGCCAGAGCATCAAACTCGAAGGTGCAAGCAAAACGACCGTCCTCCAGGGGGATCAACTGGGCGTCCAGAAGCTCCGTGAAGAAGTCTGGCTGCTTGTTCAGCCAAGCCACAGCGCCCTTGTCGCGCAGATCGTCGAGTGAGAAGCTCAGGTCGACAGGCGCGTTCTCTCGCACCTGCTCCATGGCATCCCTGGCCTGGGCGACTGGGACCACCCACATCCGCCGAAAGCGGCTCCAGGCAAAGCCCGCCTTCTTCATGACGGTGTTCACGCCCTCGGCATACTGGACGTTGAAGCCCAGGCGCAGGCCATCGCACACCGCTCTGACCACCAACGATGGCCTGAACGGCGTGACCGGCGTGAAGGGTGTTGCGGCCGAGCAAGGCTCAGCCGCAACCTGTATATCGCTCATGTGCAGCGATCAGTCGTGAGCCACGGTCGGAAACCGAACCTCGATGTCGACACGACGCAGCTGCGTGGTAGCTGCGTTCAGCTTCTCCCGAGCGACCCAGCACTTGTCGCAGGCTTGTGCTTGAATCTTGTCCGGCTTGATGCCCAGCCGCTTTAGTTGAACCGCCACAGCATCCGCACGCGCCTGCGCAAGACGAGCATTCATTGCCGGCTGCCCCGTTGGATCCGCGCGACCGATCAATCTGATGCTGGCTGCGTCGCGCAATCGAGGGACGAGAGCGCGTAGTTCGGCCAAGCCATCAAGCCCGAGTTGCGATCTCGCATAGGCGAATTGCACCGACGCCTTCATGAGTTCCGGCTCCACCAGCACCTGCTTCCCGGCTTCCCGAACCTCGGGTTTTCCTGCCACAGCCAATGTCGATCCGCCCGTTGTTCCAGGTGGAGCACCAGACGCTGCCACAGCCACTGCATCGACACGCGCCACGTGGCGCGTGAAAGGCTTTGCCAGCAGCTGCGCAGGCTGAGTTCGAGCGATGGGAAGCTCCTGCTGCAAACCGGGTTCAACGAAGTAGCTGTACCGCGGCGAGCTGAAGCTGCCGTCATGAGAGGAGGCACAGCCAGCAACCACGGCAGCCGCTGCCATAGCCACAGGAACAGCGAAGGGCTTCAAACCGCTGCGCCCCGGACCAAGCGAGCACTGCTGGCTCAAGGAAGGCAGGGCATAGCAAACCTGACCTTGCCACAGCCAGCTTCGGACGTTGCCTGTGGACAGCAGCCTCAGCAACGCACGCACCACTCGCCGCAGATGCACCGCATCTTCCAGCTCACGTCCTTGAGGATGGCGAGCGCGGAGGTAGGACACGGATTGCTGCAGGACATCGGCCGCACCGACCAGTGGGCCATGACGGCGAAGGCAGCTCAAGATGGCATGGATGTAGGCAGCGTCACGCTCCATGCTCCAGCGCTTGATGGTGTTCATGTCGATACTCGATGAAGGTGAAGATCGGCCACCGCCTGACGGCGGTGGCACCACGCTCAAGCCGCCTGCTGATCAGGGGGCGAGGCTTCACGCCTCTGTCGAAACTCGATGCGGTCGATGCGATAGGGCACCAGACCCACAGCCGCAGCGTTGATCTGCACTTGGTAGTGGTTCTGTCCGTCCTTTTGCCAAGTCTGGATCGTTTGCGTGCCAATGATGATCAAACGACAACCTGCCTTGAAATGACGAGCGATTTCTTCACCCAGCTTTTCGTTCCAAACCGAGACCTGCACCGGCTCGGACTTTTGCTCGTCCTGCACCAGTTGGTCGTTGCCGTCCCGCTTGTATACGTCGGCCATGACCCTGAACTCGGTGACCGTGGTGTCCTCTCCTTTGACCTTGACGATCCGGCGCTCCGGATTGGTCAACATGTTTCCGATGACGGTTGATTCGATTCCCATTTGTAGCTCCAGTTGTTTCTTCCTCAATGGAGCCCCTTGTCAAGCATTTCTCAAAGCCTGCTTCGTTGAGCGGCAATTCTTTTGATCGTGTCTATTCTAGGTTTGCTTGTTGAGCTCACGTAACTTTCTTGCTCAAGAACTTGGATGGACTCACAGTCCTCAAAGCCTTCGTTACTGCCCTGCGCTCCTGCTGAAGCCATTTGTCAATGCTCTGGAGTTCGAAGCCATCCCTGCCAATTTCTTCCTGGAGGTCAATGTACGCCTGCTTCACGAGCGGCTCATACTGACTCAGCAAATCGTCAAGATGGTCTATGTGCGAGCGATGAAGGCTTGAGTAACGATAAACAACCACGCCACATATAAGCCCAAGCAGCCCCCCAACAAGCAAACTCGTTCCGACTCCATCCAGCATGGACATATACGCCACGCCCCATGCGACAGCGAATCCCGCGCCAACGCCAACAAACAATGCGGCAGCGCTGCGTGGAGCTGGATACCCTTTGGCACAGGAATAGAGCACCACCTCAATCACAAACAGAAGACCGTTCTTATCACGCAGGGAATCTTGCCCCAGCTTTATCTCTGCCTGCAGGCCGCTCTCATACCCCTCGGTACTCATCCACTTTTCTCGATTCATCACACCCCCGTCCATTTTCAATATTCATTAGCGCCTGGCTTTACTCCAAACCCAAAGACTGCTCTAAGCGCTTCGCAGTCTTTATTTCATACCTGGCTGCCTGCTCCTGCGCATTCAAAACTGCGGCACGAATGTTGGCTTCTCTGTACCACTGGGCTGACGCCGGCGGCAAATGAGAAAGTAGCGGCATGATCCTGTCCCAGCGAGAATGGGCACCACCTACCATGCGCCAGCGCAAACTTTTCGCACCTCGCTTGGTAATGCTGTAGATGTCCAGCGACCATGGCGACTCACCCGAAATCAGTTCTTTCGTTTGTTGCCGCAGCCCTTCCATGTCCTCATGCACCGCCGCAAGTCTTTGCTCCGCAGCAGCCACCCATTGGCGCACGGCATGCGCCTTACCCTTTAAGGGCCCTTTATAAGAATCCATTGTTTGACAAGTTTGCTGTTGCATTTGTTGATGACTTTGAACTTCATGCTGATCAGGAGATAGCTGCCGCAGGTCATGC
>TARA_B110001454_G_scaffold51118_1_pt1 | contig 10936 bp, 8 predicted proteins | sample TARA_B110001454 | Tara Oceans TARA_B110001454 (sample SAMEA4397004) | marine metagenome | biome: Polar Biome; feature: [MES] marine water layer (ENVO:01000295) within the mesopelagic zone...; material: water (ENVO:00002006), including particulate matter (ENVO:01000060) such as...... | reverse complement strand
CAGGTACAGTTGAATTTATTGTTGATAAAGATCAACAGTTTTATTTTCTGGAAATGAACACCCGACTGCAAGTTGAGCATCCAGTCACTGAAATGGTTTCTGGTCTGGATCTTGTCGAGCAAATGATCTTGATCGCAGACGGTAATCAATTAAACATCAAACAAGATGAGGTCGAAATAAAAGGATGGGCATTGGAGTGTAGAATTTATGCTGAAGATCCTTATAGAGATTTCATGCCCTCAATAGGGAGATTGACCTCCTATGTGACTCCTTCTGAATCCAAATTTATCAGGGTTGATACTGGGTTTAGAGAAGGCAGTGAAGTTTCTATGTTTTACGATCCCATGATTGCAAAATTGATTACATATGGCCCAGATAGAAATACCGCGAGAGAAACCATGTTGCTAGCACTGGATTCATACAATATTTCAGGCGTTTCACATAATCTCAATTTTCTCAGTTCTATTATGCAGAACTCTCAATTTATCGATGGTTACACCACAACCAATTTTATTGATGAACATTATCCAGATGGTTTTCAAGGAGAGGAAGAGTCCAAAGAATTCAATGAAATTTTTGCTTCTGTATTGGCTTGCTATCATCACCTAAAAAAAGAACGTATCCAGCCACTAATAGCAAACATATCAGAATGGTCTGTGACATTAAATGAGGAAATAATCACTCTTAAATTGGAAAAAAATAATATTGATTTTGTGGTCCATGGAATAGATAAAAACAAACAAATACAAATTAATGTAAGTGCCAATAATCCCATCACTGAGGTCATAATCGATGATCAGAAATACCTATTCAAAATAGAAGATAATCAACCGGGTTATACCCTAACTTATAGAGGAAGAGTGATTAAGGCATTGGTTACTAGAAAAACAACAGCTCAGTTGAATCAGCTGATGCCAAAGAAAACACCTCCTGATTTATCTAAATTTCTTCTGTCGCCCATGCCAGGGCTTCTCATTAAGGTCTGTGTGAGTGCAAATCAAACGGTTAAAGCTGGAGAAGAACTGGCTGTGGTTGAAGCCATGAAAATGGAAAACAGCTTAAGAGCGGCAAATGATGTAAAAATAAAATCGATATTAGCTGAAGAAGGCGATAATCTAATGGTTGATCAAACTATTCTTGAATTTGAGGACTGAGTTGAAACATCAGGAAATAAAAGAGTTAATAGAAAAAATAAAATCTCAAGATAGAAAAGCTATCGCCAATGCAATTACACTGGTTGAATCAAAAAAAGAAGAAGATCAAAAAATTGCAGAACTGCTTATCAGCCAACTTTCTTCAATTGACAATAAAAGTATTAGGATAGCCATTTCAGGCCCTCCAGGTGCAGGTAAATCAACATTTATTGAAGCTTTAGGATCTGAGATCTTAAAAGAAAATAAAAACATTGCTGTTCTAGCAATCGATCCAACATCCTCTATCACAGGCGGCTCTATTCTTGGTGATAAAACTAGGATGGAGAAACTCAGTCGTAATGAAAATGTATTTATCAGACCATCCCCTTCTGGAATGAACCTTGGTGGGGTTAATCGTTCAACACGAGAATCAATGATCATATTAGAGTCTGCTGGTTTTGACACGATTCTCATTGAAACTGTAGGCGTTGGCCAGGCTGAGACTGAAGCGTTTGAAATGACAGACATTTTTCTTGTACTATTGAATCCTGGTGCAGGCGATGAATTACAAGGCATCAAAAGGGGTATTATAGAGTTATCTGATATTCTTGTTGTTAATAAGTCAGATGGAAACCTAGAAGCTTCTTCCAGAAGCACTGTTTTGGATTATAAGAATGCTTTGAAACTTTTAAAACCAAGAATCAAAAATTGGAAAGTACCTGTATTATCTTGCTCAGCTATTGAAGCAAAAGGCATTGATCAGAGCTGGGAAACAATAAATCAATTAGCACAACACTTGAGAGAAACTGGTCAATTAATCACTAACAGAGAGAAACAAAAAGAACTTTGGTTAATTAAAGCGACCAAAGAAAAATTCCTAGAACAAATAGAGAATGATGTTGAATTTCAAAATGAACTGGAAATTATTAAAGAAACGTTGTCTGATAAGGATAAATCAGTGAAAACTGAAGCGAGTAATATGATTGAGAAATTTTTAAATAAGCTTAGGAAACATAAATGATTGGAAAATTAAATCACATAGCCATTGCTGTCCCTAATTTAGTAGAAGCCAGCAGTACATACAATGATGTGCTTGGAGCAAAAGTTTCAGAGCCTATCGCAATGCCTGAACATGGAGTTACCACTGTCTTCGTAGAATTACCCAATACAAAAATCGAATTATTGGAAGCCCTTGGAGTGGATTCACCAATAGCAAAGTTTATTGAAAAAAATCCTAAAGGTGGGATGCATCATATTTGCTATGAGGTTGAAGATATTTTTAATGCTCGAGATGCAATGATTGAAAAAGGAGCCACTGTTCTCGGCTCAGGTGAGCCAAAAAATGGTGCTCATAACAAGCCAGTCATTTTTATGCATCCAAAAGATTTTATGGGAACTCTAATAGAACTTGAACAAGTCTAAAGATTAGAATCTCATTCTGACTTTTGCAGCCAATCGGTTTCCTTCGGGCTCTCTCCATGTGGTTCTTATTATTTTAGAAATATTGGCTTCATCATCAAAATAATAACCCCCTCCTTTGGTATAAACTAAATAGAAATTGGATAGGGGTGCTATTTCATATTTATAACGAATTTGGAAAGATATATTACCAATATTAATACTCTCCTCTGCTTGTTCCTTACTGACTAAGAAACCAGAACTATCAGCAAACCACCCTTGGCCTTTCTGATTTCTAAAAGAAAGCATTTCTAATTTAATTTGCAATTCTTGTTTTTCACTTGGATACCATCGAGCGCCTATATTCATATTACTTCTAGCTTGATTAAAAGTTCCATAATGATTATTGTCTATGTATGTAAGCCAATTAGTTCTAGTGTTATGTGAGGTCCTGAACCAAAACCTTAAATTATCTTGAGGTGTATAGGTAAAGCCCCCACGTATTTTTTTATTCTCATCTGTGAAGGAATAATAATCCCATTTTTCATAAGACATACCTAGCTGGTATTGCCAGAAACCATAAATTCGACTGTGGTAAGAAAGCTCTAAACTGTGTCCAGCATCTTGCTTTATAAACGGTGCTTCAAGACTTCCTCTAGTTACTTCATCGTCCTTCCCTTCCCCTTTAGCAAAAACATTAATTCCAAAAGAGGAAGTATCTTTGAAGCTTTGCCGAAAGAAAAAAGTGTAGAATTCAGCTAAATTCTCATTTTCTGCATTATTCTGGTCCCAATAATCAAAATTATAAGAACGATTGTTAATGGAAGAGTTTTCAGGAAAATCTGTTCTGGCGTAATTAACACTGGCTCCATATGAAGCTAAATTATTTCTCCATAAATAACCCATGTCATTGATATTGAGATCTTCATTAAAATAATACATCTCAGCACCATATCTCCATTCTCTAGTTGGATTATAAGAAACAGCGGTTCTGCTACCAAATCCAGTATCTTCTTCATTGGAATTAGATACCATTGCTAAACTTTCAACCTTTATTTTTGAACTTGGGAGATACTGATAGTCAATAGCATTAACGGTCGCTTGTCGATCAATAAAACTTTTATTAGCATGAGTAACCATATAACCAATCTTATGATCGTCTTGTCGATGCAAGGCTCTGAATGCAAAAAAATCTTTTCCTTTGCTAAAACTCTCATCCGATTCAAAGGCTGAGAATAATCCATAATCAGTATTTTCACCCAGTTGAGTATATTTAATGGCAGCATCAATGCCATTATTATTAATTTGATTGTCCTCGCATTCAGATACCAATTCATCACTTCCTCCTTCAGCGGAAGAATAGCGTGAACAATCATAGTTTGGCGCATCTCCAATCCTTCTAGTATGGAGAAGTGAATACAACTCAAAACCAGGATACCAATCTAAACTGACATCAAACATGGACTGACTTTGAGTAAAGAAAGGTCTCTTATCAGAGTAAAATGTTTCCCTTGGTGAAAAATTAATAACAATATTGTCGCTCTCTACTTGTCCAAAATCAGGATTTATTGTGGCACTAATTTCACCGCCACGACCATTATTGTAAAAAATTTCTGCTCCTGCATCAAAAGTAGCATCATCATCAATAAAATTATTATTGGCAACAATATATGGAAAGAAATCCAAACGACTAGGGTTTGATTTGACTACTTGTATTTTATGCAATTCAGATAAAAATTTTGGTCTTTGAGGAGTTACTTTTGGAAAAGCTACATAATTACCGAGATATCTTATTTGACGACTGACACTGACTCCAATAGTCCTTTTCTCGCCCTCCTGCTTACCCATTGGAACCATAGCCCAAGGTATAAAAAACTCGGAATACCAATTTTCATCAGATTCTGAAGTCTTTGCAAACCATTCTCCATCCCAATCCTTATCTAATTGATTCTCATTCGTGACGGTGTAATCAATTAATGAATTACTCAAAGAAACACCAAGCATATAGGCTGTACTTCCATTGTTATCAAAATCAATAACAATTATATTTCTATCATAAGTCTGATTAAGATTATCTCTTTGATGTTTTCTCCTATCTCGAGTCTCTTCATCTTGTGCATTTATAAATGCAACATACAATCCATCATCATCCGAATAAAAAAGGGTTTGTGTTTCCAATGGAGCTGGTTCTAGACTGAAAGGAACGGTTACATAGAAATCATTAAATACCTGAGCATCTTGCCATTCTTTCTCGTTTAGCTTTCCATCAATAATTATTTCTGCTCTCGGCGATGAAATCATCAGAAGTAGAAATAAAACAATGAACTTATTTTTTCTAGTCATTGGATTTAATTAACTCGATTAATGACTTTGCACTTTGCTTGATACTGTCCGAATTGATCCCTGAAAAATATTTCATATCTCGATCTGAGTTTCTAAAATTCTTTTTAGTTATTGATTCCAAGTTAGCTCTTTTTTCTTTAGCTGAAACCCCCGTTCCAATTCCGCCGCCAAACTCAACAATAATATCTACATCAAATGCTATTGAAGTTTTCATACAACCTAACCAATCGACTGGCCTATATAATTGCTTGTAGAGTAATTCTCTAGTATGGCTGCCGTCTTGTTGATGAAAATTACTTGTAACATTCGACAATACTTTTAAATCAGATGGAGTAAAGTTGATTTCATCTAAGTGGACCTTGAAATGCTCTGCAGCCTCTCTCATCAAATCAGTATGAAATGCTCCCTCTGTGTCTAGCATTACCGTCCTTTTCTTTGGAAAAAGATCTTGAAAAGCTTTCTGACAAGCATCAATATCATGATCTGTTCCACCAATAACTGTTTGTTTTAAAAGATTAAGGGTAGCAACTTGGCAATTGAATTGTTCAGAAAAAATCTTTGCCTCTTCTTGCTCTATTGGCATTGCTAGCATTGATCCTTGGCCATATTGACTCATGAGTTGACCTCTCTTTCTAACTAAACTTAAACCTTCCTCAAAAGATAAGGATCCGGAGACGACAAGAGCAGTATACTCCCCTAAACTATGCCCTGCAGTCATTTTGGGCTGAATTGAATCATGGGTTAATTCATTGAATACTCTGTAACATGCAATTTGATGTGTTAATAAAACAGGCTGTGTATACTCAGTTAAACCAATTTTATTTTCTGGATCGTTAAAGGAGAGTTCAGCAATATCATATCCAAGAATAGAAGATGCCTGATCATAGACATGTTGTGCCACGACAAAATCACTATAAATATCATGGCCAATCCCTTGATATTGGGATCCCTGACCAGGAAATATATACATTGCATTATTCATAAATCTACTATTTTCTTCTTGCGCTTCACTATTTAACAGTGAATCAGCTTATTCACAACCTATTTTGTAGATTTTTTTATATAATGGACACCTCTTCATGTAACATTTTGTAACGATGACACTACTATTGCTTAAATGGTAATATCATCAAATCTTTAAAATGGGAGTGCGAACCAACAATGAATAAAAAAAGAATAGCCATTATAGGTGCAGGCATTGGTGGAATGACTACAGCTGTAGCGTTATCTCAAAAAAACATCAATGTCAGTATCTTTGAGCAAGCACCTGTATTAAGTGAAGTTGGGGCGGGGCTTACTGTTACCCCAAATGCTACAAAAGGCTTGATGTATTTAAATCTAGGAAAAGAAATAGAAAAAATTGGAATGGCTCATGAAAAACAAGGTGTAAGGCATTATAAAACAGGCGATATGATTGTTCCTTTGCATCGAGGAAAAAGGATGCTTGAACAATATGGTGCCTATCAATTTCAACTTCATAGAGCTGATATTCATGATATTTTGGTTAGTGAACTCAGAAAAAGTTCACCGGATTCAATTTATGTAAATCACCAGCTTACTGATCTCAAAGAATCGTCTGAAACTGTTGAACTTAAATTCAGCAATGGCAAACAATATGAGTTTGATTTTGTCATTGGTGCGGATGGCAACAGATCAACTGTGAGAAATATTATTCTTGGCGATGATGAGCCAGAATTTGCTGGATATGTAGCTTGGCGAGGCTTAGTACCAACAAAGGGATTATCTGAAGGCGATTTTGATGATTGTGGTTCTTCAGCATTTATATCGCCAGGAAGAGTATTTGCAAGATACCTGGTGAGAAATGGTGATATTTATAATTATGTAGGATTTCTTTCAACAGATGAGTGGGCTGAAGAAGGTTGGTCCATCCCCTCGAAAATTGAAACCATACTTGATGTCTTTTCTGATTACAATCAACAGGTTAAAAATATCATTGCAGCAACGCCTCCAGATCAGTGTTACAAATGGGGTATTTTTGCAAGAAAACCCTCACACAAATGGTCAACTGAAAAAACTACTCTTCTGGGAGATGCAGCTCATCCAATAGAGCCATTTATGGGGCAAGGAGCCAGCACTGCCATTGAAGATGCTGTGGTTATTGGTCGAATTATAGAAGACTCTTCAAGCCCAAATGAAATCATCAATCGCTATGAAGATGCTCGAATGGAAAGAGCTCATTTCATCACTGAACATTCGAAAAAAGCAGGACAAAGATTTACTGGAACTGACCCTGATAACTACACAAAAGAAGATCACAAGAATGAAGAAGAATTGGGACTTTTCAATTATGATCCAGGTAGTGTTATAGTCTAATCATGGCAACCTTAAAAGAATTATTCTATAGACCACCGTTTGTTGGATTATTAGCCTTTTTGGTTGTTTTTATTACTCAAGGTTTAGGCCACACCTTGATGGTTTTAGTCGAACAATTCTTTGGATCTACTTATCAATACCAAGCAGCTTTTATTCTGGGATTGATCGGCACAGTGCTTCTTTTTGTTGGTATGAAAAATGATAAAGAAGTACCTGCGACATGGCTGGGTTATTTTGCAGGATTTTTCCTCTGGACAGGATGGGTTGAATTCTCTTTTGTCTTTTATGCTGAATATCTTAATATTGTACAAATACTTCCCGACGGCAGTATTAACGCTTTTCCCGAATACTTAGTAATGCAATCTTCCATAGGTGTTCTAATGACCAGTCTTCTGTATTTCTTTTTTAATAGAGAAACAAAATGCAATTTTTTTAGATTCTTTCAAAGAAACATGAAACTTTCAACAGGAAGGCCTACGAGAGGATATAAAAGAAATTATGCAGCTGTTACAGCCATGGAAACGGTATATGTCATATGGTTCTTTTATATTGTCCTATTGCTACTCTATGAAGATTCATTTGTTGGGGATCGTCATCCCTTGACCTATGCATATTTCTTTATTAACACTGCATGGTCTCTTTTCTTATTATTCAGACTGAGTAAATTCTGGAATGTAACCAGAGCAATTCGTTATGCAATACCAACTGCAATAATAGCTTACACCTCCTATGAAATTATTGGACGATGGGGGCTTTTAGTAGAATTTTGGGTCTATCCTAAGGAATATATGATGGAGTTAACCATCATCATTGGAGCCATATCAATTGGAATCTTAATAGCTATTTTTACGCCAACAGGTCAAAAAGAAAAAATCGATCAAGATCAACGATCAAAGGTAAAATAATGTACATCAACTTCTGGTATGTTGCTGATGAAAGCAAAAATATTACTGACCAACCTTTGAAAAAGAAAATGCTGGGGCAGAACTTCGTTTTATTTAGAGACAGCCATGGAAAAGTAAATTGCCTGAGCGATGTCTGTATTCATCGTGGTGGATCTCTTGCTGGAGGAAAAGTGGTAGGTGACTGCATACAATGTCCTTATCATGGATGGCATTTTGATGGTCAAGGATCTTGCAAAAGAATCCCATCTCTAGGTAAAAATGCAAAAATACCCAAAAGAGCAAAAATTGATTCTTATCCAACCGAAGAAAAATATGGTCTGGTTTTCTGTTTTCTTGGAGATATACCTGAGAAAGAACGATGCCCAATTATGAAAGTTAATGAATATGAGAAAGAAGGTTGGCGAGCTACAACACAATATTTTCAATTTGATATTGACTACAAGCGCTCGATTGAAAATGGGATTGATGGTGCTCATAATGAGTTTGTTCACCCTACTCATGGTTTTTCAGGAGAAAGTGATGATTATAAATCGCCACCAATAAACATCAAAGAAACAAAATGGGGTACAGGTTTCTTTAGTCAAATGTTTGCACCTCCATTGAAAGAAAAAAAGATGCGTAAAGCCTCTGGTCGAGATGACAATGCCGTGGTAGAAGCAGGAACAGGCCATCATGGAATATCAATGCTATGGACTCAGATTCATCCAACACCCAATATTTTTATTCATCAATACATGTATGAAACACCAATAGATGAAAAACGTACTAACCTTTTTCTTATCAATACCAGAAACTTTCTGACCGAACCAGAACATGATGAGAGAGTCATTGAACGAAATCAAGTCGTAACTTTTCAAGATCGTGATGTTCTTGTAAATTTACACCCAAAATTAACTCCTGAAACAATCAATAATGAATTTTTTGTGACCATGGATAAGCCTATAAAACGCTATAGAGAACTCTTGGATCAATGGGAGAAAAAAGGATGGAGAATCAACAGTAAATTGGTTAATCAAAATAAGCTATCTCATGCGTATGCGATTCCTAGCCCTGAAAGAAGTAATAATAAAGGTTGGGTGGTAGATTCAATACCCCTTATTTAAAATAAATAACCATTGCTGTTACAATTAGTTACGATTTGATTCTTATAAGTATAATAAGTAATACTATAATTAATTAATTTTTTTAGATTAAAAATACAATGTATATAAATTTTTGGTATCCCGTTTGTCTCAGTGAAGAGCTTAAAGAAAAACCTTTAAAAGTAACCATACTGGGTCTTGATTTTGTGGCTTTTAGAGACAGTGAAGGAGTGGCTCATTTTCTAAGTGATATTTGCGTTCATAGAGGTGGATCATTATCAGGTGGACTTTGTCACTCAGAAGACAACACTATTGCTTGCCCTTATCATGGCTGGCGATTCGATAAAACTGGAAAATGTATTAGAATTCCTTCTTTGGGATTAAAGGGTAAAATCCCTCCTAGGGCAAAGGTAGATAGCTATCCTGTTACTGAAAAATACGATATTATTTTTGCATTCCTAGGCGATCTTCCTGAAGAAAAAAGATCTCCACTCTATGAAATTAAAGAATATGGAAAAGATGGTTGGAGAGCTAACAAAACAGTTACGCTAGATCTGAATTATAATTATGAGCGTTCTATCGAAAATGCATTAGACCCTGCTCACAATGAATTTATCCATCCAACCCATGGCTTTGAGGGATCAAAAAATGATTACCAAGTGAACCCATCAAAGATTACTGAGACTCCTTGGGGAGCCAATTTTGAACAAGTATTTGATGCGCCTCCTCTCGACCAAAATATCTATGGTGAGACCGCAAGAGAAGAATCTGGAGAATTGACAGTTTTTGGAGGTTACCATGGTCCAAATGTAGTCATCACACAAATACATACAAAAAAAGAAATTAATTGGTTTCATCAATATTTCTTTGAACAGCCCATCAATCAGTTCCAAACAAAAATATTTTTTGTCAATATGAGAAATTGGATTCTAGAGGAAAAATGGGATGAAATGGTAATGGAAAGAAATCTCATTATAGCGGGAGAAGATATCACTGTCATGACTGATCTTAGGCCTCAAGTTACTCCTGATACTATGACAAAAGAAGTTCTAGTCCCTGCTGATTTAATCATGGGGCAATACAGAAAAACCATGAAAAGTTGGGAATCTAAGGGTTATAAGATTGATGCTGAAACTCTAGATAAAAACAAACATAAAATGGCCTTTTCTATACCCTGCCCTGCTAGGAAGCTAGAAAAAAACTGGGTGCTAGACTCCATACCATTGATTAATGGTAAATAATTAATCGATTTCTTTACTGGTATTAAATACCCGATCCATATACGTTTCATTTCCTGTAACTGGCAAGGAATCCTTTTCAGGAATAATACCAGAGAGTGCATGAGCCAATTCCTTCTTAAAATCCAATTGCATTAGTCGTGATATTTGTATCCTCTGAGCTTGAGGGGATCCAGCGCCATGAAGCGATTCAGTTAAGTAACCCACAGCATTCCTACCCAAAGTCATATTCTCAATCAAACGAAGTATTCTGATGCGATCCTCAGGATCTAAATCGGGTTTAGTCGCTAAATACTTCTTTATAATTTTTCCTAAATCAGGATGCTTCAAATCTTTCTCAGAAGGCATGGAGGCCACTAAGCCTCCAGCAAGATCTTGAGCCAAACGACCAATATCATAAGTAAACTTGGTTACATGATGCTTGCAAACATTAGCAAGCATATCATCATTAATGAACACACCTGATTCAAGCTTCTTAGCTTGATAACTTGATGCAATACCCG
>TARA_B110001454_G_scaffold70226_1_pt1 | contig 10954 bp, 9 predicted proteins | sample TARA_B110001454 | Tara Oceans TARA_B110001454 (sample SAMEA4397004) | marine metagenome | biome: Polar Biome; feature: [MES] marine water layer (ENVO:01000295) within the mesopelagic zone...; material: water (ENVO:00002006), including particulate matter (ENVO:01000060) such as...... | reverse complement strand
ATTATTATTATGAGTTAATAAATGAGAAACGAGAACTCTTTTAAATTCCTTATTAAACTCAATTACAACAAAATCTGCTAATTCGTTTTTAACTAGTTTAGAACCATCAGATTTTTCAAGATGTCTATATGGAATAAATGCTGAAATATCATTATTGAAGTTAATTATAGCTCCTTTTTCAACAATTTCAGAAATTTTTGCACTATGAATAGTATCTAATGCAAAGTCTTTTTCATATAAATCCCATGGATTTTCCATTGTTTGCTTGTGTCCAAGACTTAATTTTCTTCCCTCTACATCTAAGTCAAGAATAATTACATCAATTGTGTCATTTATAGATAAAATTTCTGAAGGATGTTTTATCTTTTTAGACCATGAAAGGTCAGATATGTATATTAATCCATCTATTCCTTCCTCTAGTTCAATAAAAACACCAAAATTAGTAAAGTTTCTAACTTTCCCACTATGCTTTGATCCAACAGGAAACTTATTAGTTATATCAGACCATGGATCACCAGTTAACTGTTTCATCCCTAAAGACATTTTTCTTGAGTCCTTATCTAAGGTTAAAATAATAGCTTCAATGGTATCTCCAACTTTAACAAAATCTTGAGCAGATCTCAAATGGGTAGACCAAGACATTTCTGAAACATGAACTAAACCTTCTATTCCATCTTGAATTTCAATAAATGCTCCATAATCTGCAATTACTACAACTTTACCTGATACTTTTGAACCTTCTTCTATATCGTTTCCTAATTTATCCCATGGATGATCAGTTAATTGTTTTAATCCAAGTTGTATTTTAGATTTATCATCATCAAAATCAAGAATAACTACTTTAATAGTTTGATCAAGATCAAGAACTTCATTAGGGTGATTAATTCTAGTCCATGAAAGATCTGTAATATGAATTAGTCCGTCAACTCCACCTAGATCAACAAAAACACCATAAGTTGTCATATTTTTTACAGTTCCTTCAAGAACCTGACCTTTTTCAAGTTGACTAATTATATCTTTCTTTTGTTTTTCTATATCTGCTTCTATTAATGCTTTATGTGAGACAACAACATTTTTAAATTCATGATTTATTTTAACAACTTTAAAATCCATGTTTTTATTAGTATACTGGTCATAATCTCTAATTGGTTTAACATCAATTTGAGAACCAGGTAAAAAAGCTTCAATCCCAAATACGTCGACAATCATTCCTCCTTTAGTTCTACATTTAACAAATCCTTGAATTACTTCACCGCTATCATGAGCATCATTAATTCTCTCCCAAGCCTTAATTGTTCTAGCTTTTTTATGAGATAAAACTAGTTGACCAGTCTTATCTTCTCTGATATCAACTATAACTTCTACTTTATCTCCTACCTTAAGATCAGGGTTATATCTAAATTCATTTCTAGATATAACACCTTCTGATTTTGCGTTAATATCAATAATAACATCTCTATCTGATAAAAGGATAACTTCACCTTGAATTATATTATCATCAGCAGTATCAACAAAATTAGCTTGAACGAGTTGCTCAAATTCTTTTATTTGTTTTTCATCAATTTTATCAATTCCTTCTTGATATTGATGCCAATTAAAATTTTTTAGAAATTCATCCTCTTTTTTTTCGTTGGATGATGCTTTTTTTGAAACAGGCTTTTTAATAGATTTTACCTTTTCATCTGTTTCTGATTTATTTTCTTCAGTCATAGACGGCAAAAATATAATTAATTAGCTTATTGACAAAGATTAAAGCAAAATTTTAAAAAACTACTTTTTAATAATATTCAAGACTTTGTCAAAAACTTCGTCTATCGAAAGATCTGACACATCTACAGAATAAGCATCCTTAGCTTTCTTAAGGGGTGCTATATCTCTTGTTGAATCAGTAATATCTCTATAATTAAGATTTTCTAGAACCGAATCATAATCTATATCACTTTTATTTATTTCAGAAAATCTTCTTTTTGCTCTAATTTCAGGTTTTGCATAGAAAAAAAATTTAAAATCTGCATCTGGAAAAACCACAGTTCCTATATCTCTTCCATCAATAACAGTTGACTGGTTTTTTGAAAACTCTCTAAGGTGTCTATATACATGTGATCTTACATTCTTTTGTTTAGCAAAATCACTCACATTTTTAGAGATTTCTATTGATCTGATATCATTTGAAACATCTTCACCATTTAGATAGATTAAATTTTTTCCATTTTTATATTCAGAATTAAGTGATATGTTAATTAAGTCATTATCATCAATCTGATTAACTGAGGAAAATCTATTTCTTTTGAAAAATAAAGTTATTGTTCTGTAAAATGCTCCACTATCTAAATAAGAATATCCAAAATAATCGGCAATCTTTTTGGCTTGTGTACTTTTCCCACTAGAAGCTTCTCCATCTATAGCAATGATTATATTTTTTACCATTTTTTTTGAAAGGTCTTACAATTTAAAAAATTTTGAGTTTGGAACCTTCCTATTAGTTATAGAATAATCAATAACCTCAAACATGTTTTTTACAAAAATGAATTTTATTCCTCTTAAATATACTTTTTTAATCTCCTCAATATCTTTTTTGTTTTCAATGCTTAAAATTATTTCTTTAATATTAGCCCTTTTAGCTGCAAGTATTTTTTCTTTTATACCTCCTACTGGTAGAACTTTTCCTCTCAAAGTAATCTCACCTGTCATTGCAATATTTTTCTTTACTCTTTTCTGAGTAAATAACGAAACTAGTGATGTTAACATTGTTATACCGGCACTTGGACCATCTTTAGGCGTTGCACCTTCTGGTACATGTATATGAATATTAAATTTACTGAAATCTATGTCATGTATTCCTAAGTCTTTTGCATTTGATTTTATATATTCCATTGCAATAATAGCTGACTCTTTCATTATTTTTCCTAAGTTTCCTGTTATTGTTAGATCACCTTTTCCAGGTGAAATTGAAGATTCAATAAAAAGTATCTCACCTCCAACAGATGTCCAAGCAAGCCCTGTTACAACACCCGCAACTAGATTATTTTCATAACTGTCTTTAAAATACTTCTTCGGCCCTAATGAGTTAGTAAGATAATTTTTGTCACTTATATTTACTGACTTCTCTTTAGATACTATATTTTTTGCTTTAGACCTAATAAGCTTAGCTATTTGCTTTTCAAGATTTCTAACACCTGATTCTCTGGTATAGTCAGAAATAATTTGTTTGATTAAGCTCTGGTTTAATTTAAAATATTTACTTGTCAAACCATGTTCTTTTAATTGTTTCTTTATTAAAAACTTTTGAGCAATTGAAGTTTTCTCTTCAGTTGTATATCCAGTTACATTAATTAACTCCATCCTATCAATAAGAGCTGGGTGAAGATTTGACAAGCTATTAGCAGTAGCTATAAACATAACCTTAGATAAGTCATAACCTATTTCTAAAAAATTATCATGGAATGAATTATTTTGCTCAGGATCTAATAACTCTAATAATGCAGATGCTGGATCACCTTGAGAACTGAAAGAAAGCTTATCAATTTCATCTAAAACAAATACAGGGTTTGAAGTTCCTGCCTTCTTAATACTTTGAATTATTCTTCCAGGCATTGCTCCAACATAAGTTTTTCTATGTCCTCTTATTTCAGCTTCATCTCTCATTCCTCCAAGCGAGACCCTAACATACTTTCTGTTTATTGATCTTGCTATTGACTTTCCGAGAGAAGTTTTTCCAACTCCTGGGGGACCATAAAGACATAAAATAGGGGATTTCATGTCATTTCTAAGTTTAAGAACAGCTAAATATTCGATTATTCTTTTTTTGACTTCATCTAGGCCAAAATGATCTTGATCAAGAACTTTCTTCGTATTCTCTAGATTAAAATTATCTAATGAAAATTCATCCCAGGGTAAATCTATCAATAAGTCAATATAATTCCTTTGAACTGAATACTCAGCGACTTGAGGATTCATTCTCTTTAACTTAAATAGTTCCTTATCAAAATGCTCTCTAATTTCTTTTGACCACTTTTTTGATTCTGATTTTTCAATCAATTCTTCTATTTCTTCTTGGTAAGATGTCTCTCCAAGTTCTTCCTGGATAGTCTTCATTTGTTGATGTAAATAGTATTCTCTCTGCTGTTGATCTATATCACTCCTAACTTTAGATTGAATATCATTTTTTAATGCTAGTTTTTGATATTCTAAGTTTAATTGTTTTAAACATTGCGTTGCCCTTTCTTGTATATTAGTCATCGAAAGCAAATCTTGCTTATCTATAATTCCAATGTTCATATTTGATGAAACAAAATTTATTAAAAAGGATGAACTGTTTATGTTTTTAATTGCAAATGAAGCCTCTGATGGAATATTAGGGTTTTCTTTTATTATTTTAAGAGCAAGATCTTTAATTGCATCAATAGTTGCTGTAAATTTATTTGATAATTTTTTAGGTAAATTATCAATGATGGCATCAATAGTTGCTTGAATATAAGGCTCTTCTTTAACTACTGTTTTAATTTTAAATCTTTTTTTCCCTTGAATAATTATTGTTGTATTTCCATCCGGCATTTTTAAAACTCTTAAAATCCTTGCAACTGTACCTAAATGATATATATCATCTATACCTGGGTTCTCTGTAGATTTATTTTTTTGAGCAACAACTCCAATAAGTTTATTTGATTTATTAGCATCATTAATTAATTTTATCGACTTATCTCTTCCTGCATTTACAGGAATAACTACACCTGGAAATAAAACAGTATTTATCAGTGGTAAAATAGGTAAGACCTTTGGTAATTTTTCTTTTTCTAGAGCCTCTTCATCTTCAGATGTCATTAATGGAATAAACTCTGAATCTGGTTCTAAATCATCAAATGACACATTGTCCATATTATTGAAATTTATACTCATATCATAAACTTTTAAGACATTTTGTCATTATATAGAATATTTAACTTAAATTATTTGATATATACCCTATATACAAAAATGCTATATATATATGGACAAAAGGCATGCCAATAAAACTATATCTTAACTTTAGGAACCCTAGTAAGTAGAATAGCTCCTAAAAGGAAGAAGAACATAAAGATTAATACTGAGAATCTAATATTACCAGTAATTTGAGCTAGCAATCCATAAAGAACCATACCTATTACTATTCCAATCTTTTCAGTTACATCATAAAAACTAAAAAATGAGGTTGTATCTTTTGATTCAGGAATAAATAAAGAATATGTAGCTCTTGCTATTGTTTGGGTACCCCCCATTAAAAAACCAACAAAACCAGCAATTAGGTAAAATTGAATAGGAGTAGTAATAAAATAAGCATAACCACAGATTATTGACCATGAAGCAATAGCTATTGTTAAGACAAGTATATTTCCGAATTTCTCTGCAGCTTTAGTGAATAAAACAGCCCCAACAATTGCAATTATTTGTATTAGCATTATACTAATTATTAACCCCATAGTTTGTTCACTAGATGATGACCATTCTATTTCAGTAACCCCAAAATATGATGCAATAAAAATTATTGTTTGAAGAGAGAAAGAAAAAACAAAAAAAGCAGTAAGAAATCTTGTGAATTTTTTACTAGACCTAATTATTTTATAAACCCCTTTAAGCTCTCTAAATCCATTCCATATAATGTTTTTTGGAAGCTTAACACCTTTATTCCCTCTAGGTAAATGATAAAATGAATATTGACTAAATAATAGCCACCAAAGCCCAACTAGTACAAATGAGTATTTCATAGCTTGAACTTCTGAACTTAAGTTAAATTGCTCATAATATGTAATCATAATAAGATTAATAAGTAGAAGTATAACACTTCCTATATAACCCATTGTAAAACCTTTTGCACTAACAATATTTGTTTGCTCTGGATATGTTATATCAGTTAAATATGAGTTATAAAATACAAGGCTTCCCCATAAACCAACTAATGCTAACATGTATAAGATTAAACCTAATTGAATAGTTTCTAATTCAAACCAATAAAGACCAATACAGGAAAAAGATCCCATAAAAACAAAAAATTTCATAAATGTCTTTTTATTTCCCAAGTAATCTGCAATTCCACTCAGTAGAGGAGATAAAAATGCAACAATCATAAAAGAAGTTGCAGAAACCAAACTAATTACTGTGTCTTTGTTTATATCCATATTAAATAATAAAATAGAATCTGAATTTGCAAAAATATATTCAGAATAGTATATCGGAAAAATTGCTGTAGAAATCACAAGAGAATAAACTGAATTAGCCCAATCATATAGTGTCCAAGCACCAATTAACTTTTTACTTCCTTTAGGTAATGGTGTTTTTCTGTTAAACATATATTTTTTTGAATTCCCAAAGTAACGAAATAATATAAAAGATATTTATATTTGTCAAAAATATTCTTTATGAAAAAAGTTATTGTATTAGGAGTAATATTCTTTATGAATACATTTTTTATAAATTGTCAGACTTTTTACAGTGATCAAAATAATAACGAAAAAATAAAGTTTAAAGTGAAAAAAAGTGAAAAAGATTGGAAAGATGAGTTAACACCTAAGGAATTTAACATACTTAGAAACAAAGGAACTGAAAGGCCTTATACAGGGGTTTATAATATGCATTTCGAAAAAGGAATATATGAGTGTAGAGGATGTGGTCAAGCACTATTTAGAAGTGAGAATAAGTTCAATTCTGATTGTGGGTGGCCAAGCTATGAAAGTGCTATTCCTGGTGCTATAATTTATAAAGAAGATAAAAGCCTTGGAATGATAAGAACTGAAATAATTTGTTCAAATTGTGGAGGTCATCAAGGTCATTTATTTGATGATGGTCCAACTGAAACAGGTAAAAGATATTGTGTCAATTCTGCAAGTATAAATTTTATAAATAATAAAAAATGAAAGAAAACTATGATTTAATAGTTCTAGGTAGTGGACCTGGTGGTTACGTTGCTGCAATAAGAGGAAGTCAATTAGGACTTAAAACTGCCATTATAGAAAAAGAAAGCCTTGGAGGTGTATGTTTAAACTGGGGGTGTATTCCAACTAAAGCATTATTAAAATCAGCTCAAGTTTTTGAATATTTAAAAAAAGCTGATCAATATGGTCTTTCAGCTAATAAAATAGACAAAGATTTTTCATCTGTAGTTAAAAGAAGTAGGTCTGTTGCAGACGGAATGAGTAAGGGTGTTAACTTTTTAATGAAAAAAAATAAGATTGATGTTATTAATGGATTTGGAAAAATCCTACCAGAAAAAAAAGTTTCTGTAGAAGATGAAGGTAAAGAGAAGATCTATAGTGCTACAAATATAATTATAGCAACAGGTGCTAGATCGAGAGAAATTAATTCAATTAAACAGGATCGTAAAAAAATAATCGGGTATAGAGAAGCCATGGTCCTTCCAAAACAACCAAAAAAAATGATTATTGTTGGTTCTGGAGCTATTGGAGTTGAATTTGCATATTTCTACAATTCAATGGGTACTGAAGTTACAGTTGTAGAATACCTTGATAGAATTCTTCCTGTTGAGGATAAAGATATTTCTAATCAACTTGCAAAAAGCTTTAAGAAATCTGGAATTAATTTGATAACAAGCTCTGAAGTTATATCATCTGAAACAAAAGGAAAAGGAGTTAAATTACAAGTTAAATCTTCAGGACAAATTTCAGAATTAGAGGCAGATATTGTTATCTCAGCAGTTGGGATTAAAAGTAACATTGAAAATATAGGTCTTGAAGAAACTGGTATTGCAGTTGATAATGATAAAATTCTTGTTGATGAATTTTATAAGACAAATATTCCTGGATATTATGCTATTGGAGATATCATAAGTGGTCAAGCTTTAGCTCATGTAGCTTCTGCTGAAGGAATTTTATGTGTTGAAAAAATTGCTGGACATGATGTTGAGGCATTAGATTATAAAAATATTCCAGGCTGTACTTATTGTTCACCAGAGGTTGCTTCAGTTGGCTATACTGAAGAAGAAGCAAAAGACAAAGGCTATTCTATTAAAGTAGGGAAGTTTCCTTTTTCCGCATCAGGTAAAGCTCAAGCTAGCGGTAAACCAGAAGGTTTTATTAAAGTAATATTTGATGAAAAATATGGAGAATGGCTTGGTTGTCATATGATTGGGGATGGGGTTACTGATATGATTGCTGAAGCAGTTCTAGGAAGAAAACTGGAAACAACCGGAAAAGAAATATTAAAAACAGTACATCCTCATCCAACTATGAGTGAAGCTCTAATGGAGTCTGTAGCTGATGCATATGATGAGGTTATTCACCTTTAATCTTTATTTTTCTCGATTAAACTTTCAACTGCAAGTCTATAGCTATCAAGGCCAAATCCAACAATAACCCCATCTACAACTGGAGATAAAAAAGATTTGTGTCTAAATGATTCCCTAGAAAATGTGTTAGATATATGGACCTCTATTACCTTTGATTTAATAGATTTAACAGCATCTGCAATACCAACAGAGGTATGCGTAAAAGCTGCTGCATTTAGTATTATGCCATCTGAAGAATCACCCACATCTTGAATTTGATTAATTAATTCACCCTCAACATTAGATTGGTAATAATCAAAATCAACATCAGGAAAATTTGAAACTATATTTTTAAAAAAATCATCAAAAGAAGTTGAACCATAAATATCAGTTTCTCTTTTACCTAGTAAATTTAAATTTGGCCCATTAATTATACTAATCTTCATATTCTATAAATTTAATATTTTAAGATAATATTTCATCAAATTTTATAATTAAAGATTAATTTTAAATATATAATACTGTTTTGGACTGGAATCAAGCAATAAAAGATTATAAATCATATTTAAAAATTGAAAGAGGTTTAAGCTTAAATTCTATAATGAGTTATGAAAATGATATCATCTCATTAAAGAATTATATTTTAGATAACAAGATTAAAGAATCACCAATTGAATGTACCCCTGATACTGTAAATTCATTCATATATAACTCTTCAAAAAAAAATAGTCCTAGATCACAAGCAAGAAAAATTTCAGGACTTAAAAGTTTTTTTAAATTTCTTGTATTTGAAGGATATTTAAAGTCATCTCCAATGTCTAATATAGAATCTCCAAAATTAGGCAGAAAACTTCCCGATATTCTTAATGTTGAAGAAATTTCTCAGATGATTAACTCTATTAATATAAAAGAAAAGTTTGGTCAAAGAAACAAAACAATAATTGAAATTTTATACGGAACAGGTATTAGAGTTAGTGAACTAATTGAATTAAAGATTTCAAATATATTTTTTAAAGAAAACCTAATCAGGGTATTAGGAAAAGGAGATAAAGAAAGATTTGTTCCAATTGGATTAAAGGCTAAGAAAAGTATTATAGATTATATAAATAATGATAGAAAGTATCAAAAAATAGAAGAATCGTCAAATGATATTCTTATTCTAAGTAAGTATGGTAAAAAAATAACAAGACATATGATTTTTACTTTGATTAAAAATATTTCTAAAAAGTCAGGGATAACTAAAAAAATAAGTCCTCACACATTTAGACATTCATTTGCATCTCATCTTTTAAAAAATGGTGCTGACCTGAGAACTATTCAATTAATTCTTGGTCATGAAAATATTACTACAACAGAAATATACACTCATTTAGACTCAAAACATTTATTAAATGTTATGAAGAAATATCATCCGAGAAGTAAATAGCTATTTATTTCTGATTAATTCTGACTAATTCTGACTTAAAAACCCGTTACTTCTTTTTAAATTTCTTATTAACCATTTTTTGTTTCCATTCTTCTCCAAAGAAATCAAAAACATTAAGAGAATAAAACCCTAAACCGAGCGCATAAAAAATCAGCATATAAAAAAATAAATACCAACCCTCTGAATCTGAATCAACAATTGCAATAAAGAAAAATACAACCAAACTAAATATAGCTAGCGCAAGAAATTTATAAAACCCTTTCAGATTTTGCACGTATTCTTCTTCTTTTCTAATCTGTTCCATTTCTTCTTTCTTATCTGAATCTGCAATATTGATTTCGAAAACTGCCGCCAAAGATTTCAATGATTCTAAACCTGCATTTTCTCCATTTTCAATTCTTTGAATTGTCCTTATACTTAATCCACTCATTTCTGATAATTGGTCTTGGGACCAATGACGTTCTAATCTCAATTTTTTAATATCTCTTAAATTAATTGTATTTGGATTCATTATACTATAGAATTTTATTATTTATTAGGCAAAGATAAGTATTAATCTATCTTTATCTTGCAATCAATAAGACATGAGTATGTCAGCAATGTGACAGTAAATTGATAGTTTATTCTCTTTTATTTTGATATCTAAAGCTTTAACTTTTGGAATTATTATGATTATTTTCGGAGTAGGGATATTAAGGCTAAAAACACATTTAGGAGACTTGTCTAAGGCAACTGGTATTTTAGAGATTATAACAGGAATTTGTTTTGCAACTGTTTTTCTATCTGGGATTGGTATACTTGCTTTATTGCCGTTAGAGTTGTTAGAACTGTTATTACTTTATAAAGTAGTTTCTAAAATTAGACTGAATTAAAAAAAGAAAAGAACTATTTATCTACAGTGAGTCTAAATCCCTCTCCATGGATATTTATGATCTTTATTTTCTTATCGCTTTCAAGATATTTTCTCAATTTAGCTATATAGACATCCATACTTCTTGATGTAAAGTAGTTATCATCTCTCCATATTTTATTTAAAGCAATATCTCTAGGAAGTAAATCGTTGATATTTAAAACTAACATTTTTAATAATTCATTTTCTTTTGGAGAAAGTTTTATTGGATCATTATTCTTCTGATTAAGCAGTCTCAGCTTTGAATTAAAATTAAATTCACTAAAATTAAATTCATAAACATTTGAATCATTTGAATTAAGAAGACTTTTTCTGCTAAATAATGATTTTATTTTAGCTAATAATATCTCAGAATCAAAAGGTT
>TARA_B110001454_G_scaffold19556_1_pt1 | contig 10967 bp, 9 predicted proteins | sample TARA_B110001454 | Tara Oceans TARA_B110001454 (sample SAMEA4397004) | marine metagenome | biome: Polar Biome; feature: [MES] marine water layer (ENVO:01000295) within the mesopelagic zone...; material: water (ENVO:00002006), including particulate matter (ENVO:01000060) such as...... | reverse complement strand
TAGCACCCTGATAAGCAAAGTCCCTGAGTTTCTTATTCGATTGGTGGGTATCTTTTAGTGATAACCCCGGAAAGATTGTATTCATAAATGACCAGTCCTTTTTACAGCGTTGTGCCAGATATTGACTATTATTAATTGCCTCAAGACTGTTCGGGAACAGACGTACCATATCAGACTCATTTCTGAACCAATGATCTTTACTCTTGTGGTCTTCTTTTGATAGCTCTTTTAACGTGGTATTATTGTGAATCGCCCTTAGGATCTTATGTGACACATGTTCTGTCGAATCTTTGAAGTAAATATCGCCAGTCGCAACTATCTCTAGCCTATGTTTTTTTGAAAGCTTTTGCGCCACTGTTTCTTCGAGACCTGGACGTAGCTCTATAAAAAGATGAGTATCCGGCATGAAAAGCTGTAGCTGTTTTAGTAGTAGCGACTGATGAGCCAAAACAAACAATCCGGCTGATTTTTGTCTAATAATATCTGCGACAGAACGATCTGGATCAGTATAACGCTCAGTGATCGCACGGCATATATTTTCATAGCCAGTATGATTCTCTGCTAAAATTACTGCCTCATCGATATTTGTAATAAGATTCACTCCTGCAATAGGAGCGATATTTCTATCATGTGCAGCATGAACAAAATGAATAAAACCTCTGATCGTGTTCACATCTGTAAGTGCCAGGCTTTCAGCATGGTAAGACCCTGCCAGTCCCAGCAACTTTTTCAGCGACATGGTGCCTCGCATTTTCGAATACACGGAGTGAACGTTCAAATGAATAAACATAAAAAATATCTAGAAATAAATAGTGATTACAAAATACATACTCTAGCAGGACCCCAGAGCATGAAGCACGTTGGCTGTCTTGATACTGTCAATACCGTACTTACGGCGAACCACATCTACCGCCACTGATATTGTCATATCACGTGACTGAGAGTTGAAAAATAAATTTTTTTGTTCCACGTAGGGTTTAAACTGACTGGCATCTAGTAAAATAGCTCGTACAGCGACACGCCTGTTATTGGCTTTGGCAAATAATGCTCTACATTCTCTGATTACAGAACAATCATCCGGAGAAGACACCTGACCAACTCTGTTAGAACTGTAGCCGTCAACATAGTGAATCTCGAGCTTCATTTTTTTTGACACTTGTCCACGCGTTCTAAGATGAAGCGCTATTTTTTCTACTAGATCTTGTACCACAGCATATAATATTTCTTGGTCATTTGTATCTTGGGGTAAGATAGTCTGCTCTAATAAATGATCTCTGAGTTTTGGAGGTCTTACCATCGAGGTATCTCTGCCATTTGCTTCATCAGTTAGTGCCTGAGCGTATATACCAAATAAGGTTTTAAATTCATCTAACCGATGTGACATACACTGAATGTGTGACACCCTATCTGCTACTAGAAAATGAAGCATCCGGCGTACAGAACTTTGTCCTGTAGTAGGAAGAACAGAACTATCTAGCGGTGCGAGAAAATGATGTTCTGTGCCGGAACATACTTCATGGATATTCACCGGAACAACATCTGTAATAATTCGACTGATTAGTTTATTTATACTGATACCTACTACAGAAAATAGTCTGGTACGACTCTCTATCTTTTTTAGTACCGATAGACCAATATCTTTGATGTCATTTTTTGCGGAGGACATACCTCTCATATCCATATAGAAACCACTCATTCCGCTTGGTTCTACAATCGGAGTAAAACAAGACACCGTGTTGTAAACATATTGATTCACCCTTTGATATAGAGAATGATTGTATGGTAAAAGCTGTACCCGGTGTTTCTTTTTCTTTGCCAGGGAAACTTTCATTCCACTAGACAAACCCTCTTGCTCTGCTTCAGTTGATAATGCAATAATCGTTCCAGCAGCTCCATTAGATGAGATAATAGCGATCGGGCGAGTCCGCAGGCTTGGGTCGATTATCCTCTCAGCCTGTAGCTCTAAAGAATCTAGGCTTAAATAAAAAACATCAGATAACATTCACGGCATTTACTAGTTAATGTATTCTCGAAAAGAATACAGAAGCACGCCATTAATATAAAAGTTATCAGTTTTTTTGATAGTAATAATTGGAAAATTAGGATTACGAGGGTGTAGCTCTACGCGGTCTGACTTAGGCACATAACACTTAAGCGTGGCCTCATCATTGATAATGGCCACGACAATCTGTCCAGAGCGTGCGGTAGCTGTCTTTCTCACTACAATATAATCTCCATCCTGAATCTGTTCGTCTATCATAGACTGTCCCTTAACCTGTAAAACAAAATTATCAGAATGAATGAGCGAAGATGGAACCATGACACTGTCTGGCGTCTCCAGAGCCTCAATAGGCTCCCCCGCTGCAATAAGACCCAGTAACGGCAAACAAGCCTCGGGATGCGTGGCGTGTTCTTGAGTTAGTGTTAGTGCTCGTTTACCGTTAGAGCCTTTTGTTCTATATAAATATCCTTCATTCTCGAGCGTATTAACATACCAGTTCACTGTCCCTAAAGATCTAAAACCAAGCCCGGACATTATTTGATCATAAGTAGGGGCCTCACCCTGAGCCAATATAAAGTTTTTTATAAAACTCAGAAATTTATTTTGCTTTAAGGACAGTGGACTCATGACGTTAAAAAATGTGCGCCTTTTTGATCCTCTAATGATTGACACAAAGGACTCTGACTGCTTTCTTTTATATCATGTCCATTAAGTCGATCGATCGCACGAAGGGCCATCCATGAATTTTTTCTTTGTTGCCGTCTTTTTAAACTAAATATCATAAATACTCGTAAGTTACTCGTAAGTATTTTATAAAAGAAAACATTATAAGTCAACAACTGATATGATTTAAGCTATGGCCTGATCGATAAGGCTATCTATCTCACCATCATCAGGGAAACGGCCTAAAGATTTTTTTGAAAAAATAAGTTCATTCTCAAGGGTTATCTCAAAGACACCACCTCCACTAGAGATGAGCTTTATATCAGCCCCATTATACTTGGCCTTTAAATGCGCCTCCAAACTGGAGGCCTTAGGTAGATAGTTTCAGACGCTACAGTATTCAATAGATATTTTCATGATTCTTCCTCCATGTGCTAGACTATATTAACCAATAAACCCACTAGAATCAAAACCTATAGGATAAACGAGTTTTCAGCTTCCCACTCATTTGTAGTGTTAGCCCAACATCTATTTTACTATTTTTTGTGTGCCACTTAGGAACAAGGACACCAACGGCACTGCCTACAAGGTAGCCAGCAACTAAATCTGAGGGGAAATGTTTTCCAGCATCGTAACGATAGTAAGCTGTAAGCGCAGGCGCAAGACACGCGCCAGCCCATAAATACGGTGACAACTTGCTGTCTGGATTATAATCATCATACATACTGGCCAGTAAAAAATAAGATGCCGCAGATATCGAGGTATGTCCTGAAAAAAAGCTTTTCCTATTATCTTCTTTTTGCTTGTACTCTGGACTAGCTTTATCTCCATAGAGGTAAGGTCTTGGCCTTTGTACTAAAACTTTAGTCAGGTTTGTAATGCCAAGTGTTAGAAAAATACTTTCAGCCCATAAAAGAGAAAAATTATAATAATCATCTCGTACCTTTTCATCTATTAATAAAAGCCCTGGAACAGCGATGCTGGAGTATAATAAAAGATCACTCATCCTTATACTGTTCAGGTCCCAGTTATTTATGGCCTTAGCATCATAGCTGGATATATTTTCAGGATTAAGTTTAGATATATTACCTGCGGTCATCGGTGAATAGTCGATTAAGGCAGAGCCGATTAACAGACTCCCACTGATACTAGCTATTGTTAGCTCTAAGTTTTTTGATAGAGAATAGGGAGAACTGTTTTTGTTCTGCCCCCCTGTTAAGACTGATACAGTTATAATAATAGATAAGAGACGAAAAAAAGCTTTAGGCGCTAGCTTAATTATTTTTTGCATTGTCCATAACACTTGTGAGATAATATTACACATTCCAAAGATATAAGAATAATCAATTCTACATACAATACTGGCACTAGTCTAAATTTTAATCAATGTTATGAGTAATATGTTAAGACTTTTGATGAGCCTGGGACTTGTATTCATTGCCCTCAACTGCGGGGACAATAAAAAGAACAACATCTATAATACCATCGACTTTGGATCTATAGACCCCAGAATATTAGATCTTGGTAAAAAAGTGTATGACAATATCTGCGCCTCCTGCCACAACTATGGCTCAGCAGGAGCTGCAACCATGATAGACTTTAGAGCCTGGGACAAGTCTGCAAAAAAAGGAATGGTGAAAGTTTTAGAAAATGTAAGCGAGGGCTATAAAGGAGCCCTAGGAGTGATGCCCCCAAAAGGAAATTGCCTATCATGTAGCGATGAAGAGATAAGGGCATCTGTGCTCTATCTCTTTAAAAAAGTACTTGATAACAAAAAGAAAATAGACTGAGTAGATTCTGGCAATTACTATTTATCTGTCCAATATAATATGATTAAACTAGATAAACATATTAGCACGAACTAAAATGAACAACCATCCACTGTCCAGTCTTATATCCAACCAAGGCCTATTAGAAGAACTCGCAAAAAAATATGGAACACCGTTATACGTATACTCAGAAAATAGATTAAAAGACAATATTAACAGGCTCTCCAATGCGATTGGCAATAGCTTCAAAAATCATCAGATATACTACGCGGTTAAGGCCAACAGTAATATTCATATCATTTCAGCTCTTAAAAAATTTCTTAATAGTCTTGGCTGTGATTGCTCTAGTCCTGGAGAATTATACGCTGCACAAAAAACAAGTGTCGACATATCTAATTGTGTCTACACCGGAAACTATGAATCTGTTGATGACCTACAGTCTGCATACAAAAGTGGCTGTGAGATCAATCTAGACGATCCTAACTCTCTTAAAAGGATGGAGACTATTGGAATTCCTGAATATCTAAGTTTTAGGCTTAATCCTGGAAAAGGACATGGCCAGTTCAAGGGCATTATGACAGGTGGGAAAAACTCTAAATTTGGAATCCCAAAAGAAAAAATTACTGAGGCCTATATATTAGCAAAAGATCTGGGAGTAAAAAAATTTGGGCTACAGTGCCATGCAGGGTCTTCGACACTTGATGTAGAAACATTTAGTGACATCACAAAACTAGTATTGAACTCTGCAAAAGAAATAGAGGCCTGTATAGATCAGAAACTAGAAAAGATCAGTCTCGGGAGCGGCTTTGGAATACCTTATAAAGATGATGAGACCCCTCTGGATTTAGACCTACTTTTCAGTAAAATAAAAAATGTGTTTTCTAATCATTATGGTAAAAATGATTCTGATTGGCCGAGGTTGTGTATCGAACCAGGACGGATACTTGTTGCTGACACCGGCTTTATCCTAACCAGAGTGACTGGCTTGAAATCTTCTTATAAAAATTTCATAGGCCTAGACGCAGGTATGGAGACGCTAATGAGACCTGCTCTGTATGGTGCATTTCATAGGGTACTAAAAATAGGTAAAGCTCAGAACACTACATCAGCCTATGACATTACAGGAAGAATTTGTGAGAATACAGATCGCATAGCTGAAAACTATACCATGCCCGAACTTCAGGAAGGTGACTTATGTGCGATCATGGACGCCGGTGCGTACGGGTATTCTATGTCTCATAATTTTAACACCAGGCCACGCCCGGCTGAAATATTAATCAATAATGATCGAACACATCTGATTAGAAAAAGAGAGTCAATTGAAGACTTGTTTAAAGGTTGTGATGTATAAACAATTATTGTTCTTAATTACTATCACAGGAGTAATCTTTTCACAATATCCTCCAAGTATACACCAGCAGCAGTTAGAGTATTATAATGCAACCTATGTTCTACCGGAAAATATTGACACTGCAGAATTTATTTATCCAATCTCACCAAGAACTCGCACTCCATCTAAAGAAGTATTTGGATATCATCCATATTGGATGGGTACCGCATGGACAGACTACAACTTTGATCTGATATCAACCCTAGCCTATTTTAGTGCCGAAGCGACTGAAACGGGTAGCCTTGAGAATCTACATGGATGGCCCATAGCCAGCCTTATTAATGAGGCTCACGCTCATGGGATAGAGGTCGTTCTATGTGTAACCCTTTTCAATAGTAATGATCTGGTCACACTACTAAGCAGTCCAACCTACAGGCAAAATTTGATTAACAATCTACTGACTCAAGTACAAGCAGGAAATGCTGATGGTGCAAACGTTGACTTTGAATCTTTTCCAGTTTCTCAGAGAGACAACATGGTTACTTTTATCAGCGACCTTACCAGCGCCTTCCACTCTACCATACCAGGATCTCAGGTTACGCTGGCAATGCCTGCGGTTGACTGGAGTGATGCCTGGGACTACAACGCTCTAGCCTCTGTCAGTGATGGTCTCTTTATTATGGGCTATGCCTATCACTGGAGCGGTAGCTCGACTACTGGACCAAACTCACCACTCTCTGGTCCAGGCTATACTCTAACATGGACCGTGCTTGACTACCTGAACAAAACAAATTATCAGGCAGATAAACTAATACTAGGCTGTCCCTATTATGGCTTTGAGTGGCCTTCAGCAACAAATACTCCTGGCTCAAACACTACCGGTACTGGCGATGCAAAATTTTATTCAGAGATAGAGGGTTTGGCTCTTTCTTATGGAAAACTCTGGCACCAGTCTACCCAAACGCCGTGGTATACATATGATAACAGTGGGTGGAACCAGGGCTGGTATGATGATAGTCTCTCCCTGTCTCTAAAATATGATTTTGCGCTCTATAATAATCTCAAAGGGATTGGTATATGGGCCTTAGGATATGATGCTGGCAGGACAGAGCTTTGGGATTTACTTCATGCTAAGTTTGGAGAGAGTGCTCCGCCAACCAAACCATCAAGACTACTAATAAAAAATATTGGTAGTGGATCGATCACGATAGATTTTCAGGGTGCTGAAAATGCTAGCGAGTATATCGTATTAAGAGGGAGTCTTGATATTGTCGGAGGTCTCGACACATTGGGAATTTACACTGACAGGCCTATCATTATAGACAATTTGACTGAGGGTGAAACCTACTTTTTGAGTATAGCTGCGAAAAACTCCCTGGGTACCAGTCAGCCGTCAGAAATGCTAGGAGTTGTTCCTTCATCTGGGCAGGTAAATTTTCTTATTGTAAATGGCTTTGACAGAGTCAGTGGCACTAGCAATACATTTGATTTCATTCGCCAGCATGGCAGCTCTATCAATAGCAATGGGCGGGCGTTCGATTCAGCATCAAATGAGGCGATTATTGAGGGAGATATTAACATAATAAGCTATCAGTTCACTGACTGGATACTCGGGGAAGAGGGTACCTCGACAAATGTTTTTTCCACTATTGAACAGAACATTATTAAAACATACCTAGAGAGTGGAAAGTTTTTATTTATTTCTGGATCAGAAATAGGCTATGACCTTGAAGCTCAAGGCAATATCACTGACATAGATTTTTACCAGAATTATCTTAAGGCAGACTATATTACTGATGCGGCCGGTGGTCATCAGGGAACATACAGCGGATACGGAATAAATAATTCAATTTTTAATGGAATTACCGATATTACTTTTGATGATGGTAACTATGGCACTTATGATGTAGACTGGCCAGACGGAATAAAACCTGTTGGTGGAGCGGTGCTGTGTGCTGAATATTCTAACACAGACTATGACACTCGTGGCGGAATGGGAATAGAATATACTGGCACATTTGGACTTAGTAGTGATATTGGTGGACTTGTTTATCTCTCAGTAGGTTTTGAAACAATTTATCCTAATGCTAAACGTAATGAGATGATGTCCAAAATTATTGAACTATATGACTCACAATTGGGAATAGATAGTGTCCACAACCCAATCCACCCATCCTCTATAACAATACACAGCATATACCCAAACCCAACAAACACATCTTTAACAATTTCATTTTCAACAACTAAGACAAATTCCCCAGGTCATATTATTATAAATGACCTTCTTGGAAGAGTAGTCTATAGTACCTCTATCACTACAACTAATAGTCCATTTAAATGGACCTGGAACGGGTTAGATAACAATGAAGTTATCGCACCAACTGGGACATATTTTGTTTCGATTTATCATGGAGACCAGATTCAGACAAGAAAGATCACCATATTAAAATGATTAAGCCGGCCCACATTCTACTATGCATAATCATAGGACTAATTACGATCAATGCTCAGAAAGAAAAAACTGGGATACACAAACTACAATCTATGTACTATAAGAGTCAGAGTGCGCCCATATTAGAAAAAGTAACTGTACTGAACGGGATCGATGTACTATTAGAAAAAAAACTGCACTTCATTCAGTCCAGGAAAATAGCCTTAGTAACAAACCACAGTGGGATTGATCGAAATGGTATACCCAACTATAAAAGATTAATGGAGACTGACGGTGTTGAGCTAAAAGTGATTTTCTCACCAGAGCACGGTCTTTTTGGGGAAGCTGCTGATGGTCAAAAAATAAACTATAACGAAATCACAGAACTTCCAAAAGTTGAGAGTTTGTACGGCGGCACAAGAAAACCAACAGCGGAAATGTTATCTGGTGTAAACCTTATCATCTATGACATTCAAGACATTGGAGCACGATTTTACACCTACATCACTACACTAGGCCTGGTTATGGAAGCGGCTGCAGAACTAGAAATTCCTGTTCTCGTACTGGATCGACCAAACCCGATTCGATCTGATATTGTTGAAGGCCCGATACTGAATCTAGAGTATCGTTCGTTTGTTGGACACTATCCTATCCCAATCAGATATGGTAGAACCGTAGGAGAGCTTGCAGAAAGTATTATTGAAAATAAATGGGTGACCCCGATTCCAAAGCTCGAGGTAATAAAAATGGAAGGCTGGCAGCCCAATGTCTGGTTTGACCAGACAGATCTTATTTGGACACCCCCCTCACCAAACATACCAGACCTTGAAACGGCAATTATCTATCCTGGTATGTGTCTTATCGAGGGTACGAATATCAGCGAAGGTCGCGGAACAGCAAATCCGTTTAAGTGGGTTGGAGCACCCTGGATCGATGGTAGAAAACTATCACAAACATTAAATAATTTCCGTCTGCCTGGGGTTGTGTTTGTACCAAAAAGCTTCACCCCAAAAATAATTCCTGGAAAATCTGAACGGCCGAAGTTTAAAAATGAAAAATGTCACGGCATTGAGATTTGGTTAACAGACAGGAATGCATATAAAAGTATAGACACCGGCGTTTTAACTCTATTTTCGATATATAATATGTACCCTGAAAAAATTAAAATTCGAGAAAGCGGATTAAATCGGCTCTGGGGTAGTAACACACTTTATGAAAAATTGACCCGTGGTGCAACCACTGAAGAATTATTAGCTTATTGAAATTGTGACTGAATCATTAACCATAACATCTATTTTTTTACTGGGCTGCCTACACGCTTTAGAGCCTGGACACGGAAAAACATTTCTATTGGCCTATACTATTGGAGGAAAACTAGACTTTAAAAAAATCCTACTTCTAACAGCTAGCCTCTTAGTTTCACACTTTATAGTGCTAAGCCTTATTGCAATAATTTTTAATCTTATAATGGCTGAGATAGCAAGTGCATTCCTTCATGAATTTTCACACTGGCTAGCACCAGGAATTGTTATCACCTTTGGGGCATACATCCTCATTCGTGCGATCTATAAAATGAGGCACACACACTCCGATGATTGCGGCCATGAGCAGGGTAAGTTCAATGAATCAACAATTGAAAACCCTATCACTGTAGGCTTACTAACTGGAATGCTTCCATGCGCATCCTCTCTCGCGGTGGTAATGATGACCGGCATGACACCATCATTGATCTCTATTGTACGTTTTATTATGATCTATGTTCTGGGTATTGCACTAGTTTTATTTTTAATAGTAGCCACATTCAACTTCACCAAAAATATTATTTTAGAAAAATTTAATCGGATACAATTTAATTTCAATCAGGAGATCGTTAGTGGCTGCTTAATCCTAGTTGTCGGTATTATATATCTAGGCTATAACTGGTCTGATCACGTCCACTAATTACCCCAGCAATAATTTTTAAAAACTTACTTTTTTAATAAAACAACTTTTATCGGATCTATTTTATCAGAAGAGACCGGTTTTGCAAAATAAACTCCCGATCCAAGTCTTTTACCATCGGTATTCTTTCCATCCCAGTTAATAAATAACCTCCCTGGAACTGCGCCTGTTCTTTCGATTGAATTTACCCGCCTGCCTAATAGATCAAAGATATTTATCTTGAAATCCATGTTTCTTTTTAGATCAAAACTAAGCGTAATCTGATTGGAAAAAGGGTTCGGATAAGGCGACTGAAAAATTGAGATAGGAGGCATCTCAAAATAAGATTGAATAAAATCTGATATCTCAGCCCTGAATCTTGGAAGCTCAATCCAAATATTATCTCCAGGACAGGCTGTTGTACCAAAATAATCTCGGTGACCCAGAAGTACGGTTGGACTCTGGCCATAAGTGTCTGAGACCCATGAAAAAAGCTCTACGATTGACTGCCTGCTCTCAGGTGTAATGGTCTGAAAACAGGAAGCTTCTGGAGGATGATAACATCCTAATAGGCAGACACCGATATTGCCAGTGTTAGCATCTCCTACATGCGCCCCGATTACAGTCTCCGGTCGGCCCTGATATATATTACCAGCCCGGTCTACTAAAAAATGATACCCTATATCATTCCATCCTCTTCCATTCTGATGAAAATCTTGTATCCAATATACTTGCGACTTACCCTCTTCTAGATCATCAGCACTGCAACAGGCTGCATGATGAAGAGTCAGCTTGTCAAAGTATGGATGGTAGCTATAGGATCCTTTTGGGTCTTCTGCACCCCACTCTTCT
>TARA_B110001454_G_scaffold38501_1_pt1 | contig 11026 bp, 12 predicted proteins | sample TARA_B110001454 | Tara Oceans TARA_B110001454 (sample SAMEA4397004) | marine metagenome | biome: Polar Biome; feature: [MES] marine water layer (ENVO:01000295) within the mesopelagic zone...; material: water (ENVO:00002006), including particulate matter (ENVO:01000060) such as...... | reverse complement strand
TGCCAGGGAAAGTAAATCCTGTAATTGCTGAATCAGTAACTATGATTTGCGCTCAAGTTATGGGCAACGACCAAACAGTAAGTATAGCTGGGCAAAGTGGTAATTTTGAATTAAATGTAATGATGCCTATTGCAGCTCATAATTTACTTGAATCAATTGAAATCTTAGCTTCAGGTTCTAATAATTTTTCTAAGCAATGTATTGAAGGTTTAGTAGCAACAGAAAAAGGTCCTAATATGGTAAATCAAGGCTTAGCAATCTGTACGGCATTAGCTCCAAAGCTTGGTTATGATAAAGCTGCTCATATAGCTCATATAGCTTCTGAAAGTGGGGAAACAATTAAAGAGGTAACATTAAGAGAAACAAACTTAAGTTCTGAAGAAATTGATAAAATTTTAGAACCACTAAGTATGACTGAACCAAAATAATATAATAAAGGAGAAAAAATGAGTTTTGAAGATAAATTAAAAGAATTAGGTGTTGAATTAAATTCACCACCTAGTCCAGTTGCGAACTATATCCCAGTACAACAAACAGGGAATCTAATATATCTTTCCGGCCAAGGACCAAGAGATAAATCTGGAAACTTTATCACAGGGAAAGTTGGGGAAGATATTTCAGCAGATGAAGCTTATGATCTAGCTAAAAACACTGCGATTAATCTTATTTCAGTTATGAAATCTTACTTAGGATCTTTAGATAGAATTGAAAAAATTGTAAAAGTACTTGGAATGGTCAACTCTACTTCAGATTTTAAAGATCATCCAAAAGTAATAAACGGTTGTTCAGATTTTTTTGTAGAAGTTTTTGGTGAAAAAGGTAGACACGCTAGATCAGCAGTTGGGATGGGTTCATTGCCTAATAATATGGCTGTAGAAATTGAAATTATAGTTGAAGTTAATTAGATAAAAAGGGATATCATGCCTAATTTGAAGAAAATTAAAATAAAAAAAATAAATCATGTGGCAATACCTATAAATGATAGAAGGAAATCTTTATCTTTATATAAGGATTTTTTGGGATTAACTGTTATACCGTCAATGGTTGATGAAAGAAATGTAATTTGGTCAAAAACTTCAGATGGAACAATGATACATTTAATTGAACCATCCGAAGGTCCTGGAAATGAATTAGTAAAATTTCATGTTGCGTTTGAAGTTGAAAATTTTGATGAAACTGTAGAAATATTAAAAAAATCTGATTATGAAATTACAAATGGCCCTAGTACAAGACATGATGGTCAAAAAGCTGTATACATACAAGATTTAGATGGGAATACTATTGAGTTTGCTACACACAATAATAGTAAACATTCTGATAGAGTCGTTGATGCTTGGGGATATACCACTAATCCTTAGTAAAAAAATTGAATAAAAATAATTTTTCAATAAAATCTATAATGTGGAGTGTATATGCTCCAAGTTTTCTCTTATCAATGGGGCAAGGTCTACTTATTCCTGTTTTACCAATATACGCTAGAGATACTTTTCATTCCGGTGATTTATTAGTTGGAATGGCTATCGCTGCAAGACATTTTGGAACTATGGGATTTGATATACCTGCTGGTATGCTAATTGGCAAATTAGGTCTTAATAGAACCATGATTATTGGAGTAGTTTTATTTGGAGTTAGTTCTATTTTTGCTGGCTTAAGTGGAAGTTTTACTATTTTATTTTTATCAAGAATATTGGCTGGTGTAAGTTTTGCTTTATGGTCTATATCAAGACATGCTTACATAGCTTCAGTTATCCCTACTGCATCAAGAGGCAGAGCTTTAGCGCTATTTGGAGGTTTCGGAAGAATTGCTACTATTATTGGACCATTAATAGGAGGTATAATGGCAGAATTTATATCTATAAGGTCACCCTTCTTTTTTCAAGGATTTGTAGCATTTTTAACTTTAATTATTATACTTAAAAACTCTCAAAAATTTGAAATGAGTGATCAAAAACCTAGTATTGGATACTTAAATGATCTTAAAAGCACATTTATAGACCATAAGCGTGTTTATTTAACTGCTGGAATATCAGCAATTGCACTACAGTTTTTAAGAGCTAGTAGAGAAATTGTTATACCTCTATGGGGAGATAACTTAGATTTAAGAAAAGATGAAATTGGATATATCACTACTCTTAGCTTTGCGGTAGATTCATTTATGTTTCCTATTTCAGGTTATATTATGGATAAATTTGGAAGAAAATTTACAGGCATCCCTGCTTTTATAATATTAGGCTCGTCTTTAGTCCTTATAGGAACAGTAGGGTCTCCTATATTATTTTTGACACCTTATGCTACATTAATTATTGCAGCAATCTTATCAGGGATAGGAAATGGAATTTCTAGTGGACTAGTTCTTACACTTGGTTCAGATCTTTCTCCTCCAAATAATAGAGGTGGTTTTCTTGGAATTTGGAGGTTTATTTCTGATAGTGGAGGAGCAGCTGGGCCTACAGTAATGGGGATAATAGCTAATAGTTTCTCATTAGCTACAGCAAGTTTTTCAAGTGGTTTTATAGCTATCACAGGAATTATTTTTTTAAGGTTTTTTGTTAAAGAGACATTAGTAAAAGATAAAAAAACATCTAAAACAAAGAATTAAGTTTTTCTAAGCAAATTTTATCTTCTTCTAATGATCTTCCATCAACCCAGGCTTTAGATTCACCAGACATACCTTCTACTGCCCCAAGTTCGTATGCTTGTTTAATCAAATCTTTTCCTTTTTCAACTGAAGGAAGAAGGTTTTTGTTAGACTTTTTTGAAATTCCCGCAATTAAACCATAAGCTCCCCAATTAGATGTACTTGCAATAATGTTTTGAGTTGTTGTGATAATAGACGGGCTGATACTAATATTATCTAATTCAAAAATTATATCTTTATAATTACCCATACCTATTTCATTTCCACCATCACCAATACCAATGGTGGAAGGATGTTGTTCAAATAAATAATCTATTTTGGCATTATACTTTGAAAAATCTAACCCTCTAAAATTTTTATATTTACCATCACTAGATAAACCTGCTCTTTCTATAGCAATAATTGATTTAGGATCATAGTCTTTTATTAAATCATTAGCAATTTTACTAGATTCAGTATGTGAGGTTATAGGAAAGTCTATGACTTTTTCTTCACTAGACATTCCCGAAATAATGTCTTTAGAAAATTTATCAGTGACATAAATAATTTCAAAACCAAGTTTTTCTAAAGTTTCTCCTAAAGCTATGGCACCTGGAGGACCATCAGTTTCAGAAGATTGAGCTGAAAAAATATAAAAACCTGTTGAAATAAAAACTAACCCTTTTTTTTCTAAAATAAGATCTACAGACTTTTCTAGGTATCCTTTTTTTATTTTTTCATAAATAGATGTCATCCCTCTTTGATCATCTTCTAAAATAATTTTTTCTATATCTAAGTAATCCATTAAATAACTGCCATATCTTCATCTTTCAAGTCAGTTATAAACATTTTTCCTGGACTATGGGTAATCACAATTTCTAATTTCGCATTCTGTATAGCTATTTGAGGAGTAACTCCACAAGCCCAATATACAGGAACCAGATTTTTATTATTTGGAATCCAAGAATTTCCAAAGTCTGGTTTATGAGGATCTAAAATTCCAATTTCTTCTGAATTTCCAACTTGTATAGGGGTTCCATGTTGATTAGGAAATCTACTTGTTATTTGAATTGTTCTAACTACTTTTTCTCTAGGAATCCATCTTTGAGTTACTACCATTTTGCCTGAAAATTTTCCAGATTTTTTAGTATCTATTGAAGTTATAAACATAGGAACATTTTTCCCTAATTTAAAATATGGTAAATCAATTCCATTCTTAATTAATTCATTTTCAAATGTAAAAGAGCAACCTAATAAAAAGGTTACAAAATCTTCTCTCCAAAAAGATTTTATATTTTCAGAAAAGTTAAAAAATTTACCATTTTTAAAAATTTTATACTCTGGTACATCTGTTCTTATGTCAGAGTTTTTTGCATTCAAAGAAGAAAATTCTCCAGGATCAAAAACTTCTATTAAAGGGCACGGTTTTGGATTTCTTTGACAATACAACATAAAATCATAAGCAAATTCTTTTTGTATTACAACTACATTAGTTTGAACAAAGCCATTTGCTAATCCTGAAGTAGTAAAGTTATTTCCATTCCTAGCTTTCAATCTGACATCTAATGATGATGAAGTGTTATTCATAACTAGTCTCCATTTTTTATATGATCAGCTATTTTTTCACCTATCATAATAGCAGTTGCATTTGTATTAGCTCTCACACAATCAGGCATTATTGAACAATCAGCTACTCTTAAACCATCAATTCCTATAACTCTTCCAAACTCATCCACAACAGAAAGGTTATCTTTTGTACTTCCCATTTTGCAAGTACCTGATATGTGATGCATAGTATGAGCATTAGAATTTATCCATTTAACTAACAATCCATCATCTTCTAATGCTTCAGGCATTGGAGCTATTAATTCATTTCTAAATGAATTAAAATTATGATGCCTAGCTATTTCATAATTAAATTTTACTCCTTCAATCATTCTATCTAAATCTGACTTATTATTTAGAAAATTATAGTTTAATTTAGGTCTAGATAATGGATTTTTTTTATTTAGTGATAAATTTCCTGAACTTTTAGCTAAAAATAATCCAGTTGTAATTGCTACTCTAGTTTTCCCAAAGTCTGATTTGTCAAAATGTAAATTATCGGCAGTCATACCTCCAGGTTGAAATCTCATAATTGAAACCATATCTAATCTTTCTGATGATGGTGCATTTTCTGAGGAGTATCTTAAAGCAACTTTTTGAGCTCCAACATCTGAAAGATTATTATTTAATTGTTCGCTTGCATTCCATCTTAATTCAACCGCAGGGTGATCTCTTAAATTTTCACCAACACCTTCAAGTTGATGAATATGTTTAATTTCAGAATTCTCTAAAACTTTCTTATTTCCAATTCCTGACAGCATTAATAATTTTGGACTTTCAATAGCTCCAGCTGAAATAATAATTTCTCCAGACTCATATATTTCACCATTTTCAAGTTCTATTCCTATTTGTTTACCATTTTCTATTAATATTTTTTTACAAATAGAATTAGATAAAATTTTAAAATTTTCTCTTTTTAAGGAGGGTAAAACATAACAGATTCCAGTGCTCCACCTAATCCCATTTGGATTATTAAGTGGCAAGGGTCCGACTCCTTCTGAATAAGGAAGATTGTGATCATCTGTTGATTTATGTCCCATTTCTTGGACTGTTTCATAAAAACTTAATTGGTCTTCCAGCAAAGAGCCTAAGCTGTGCCTTTTCACTGGAATTGGACCTTCATTTCCATGATATTTATTTTGAAAATCCAAATCATTTTCAAGTTTTATATAATAATTCAAGCATTCTTCAAATGACCAATTATCCAATCCTGTTGATTTCCAATTTTCAAAATCTTCAGGTATAGCCCTAAGAAATACTTGGCCATTTATTGAACTAGTTCCTCCAATAAGTTTACCTCTTGGAACACCCATATCAGTAAATTCGGGATTAGATATAGCTTTATATTGCCAATCAAATTCTGTTCCTATAGCTTGGTTCCCAGTCCAATCAGCTCCAGTTGCCATACCTTTTAGAATCACATCAGGAATTTCATCCATATTTTCAAAAGAATTTCCTGCTTCTATTAAAAGAACATTATTATTAGGATTTTCTGACAATCTAGCGGCAATAACTCCTCCGGAAGATCCAGCACCAATTACTATATAATCATAAGTATTTTTCAAATCTAATGTACCTTTTTTTCTAATCTAATGTAGCTCCACCATTAACATTTAGTGCTTGTCCTGTTATTTCGGATGAATTTTCTGAAGCAAAGAAAGCTACTGTATTGCCTATATCCTCTGGAGTTTGAGCTCTACCCAATGGTGTTCTAGCTTTTACAGCAAACTCATCAAAAACTTCTTTTGGCGACATATTTTTTAAATTTGGATTCTGTTCTATATGATTCACAGCAATAGACTCCCAAATAGGTGTCCAAATAACACCTGGACATACAGCATTTACATTAATATTATATCTCCCTAACTCTATAGCTAGTAGATGGGTATATTGAATTGCAGCAGATTTGGAGACAAGATATGGAGTTTGTACATTCCCTCTATACATATCACCTAGCCCCCTAGGCTTTCTACCTCCTTGAGAAGCAATATTAATAATTTTTCCATATTTTTTCTCTTTCATAATTTCTACGATCGCATCTGCACTATTTACCATTCCCATTACATTAACATCAAAAGTATCTCCCCAATCATCTTTAGAGTAGTTTTTTCTTTCAGAAAATCCTTTTGCTCCAATAACACCAGCATTAGCGACTAATATATCTATTGTTCCGTATGCATCTAAAATTTTATCTCTAAAATTTTCTAGGTCAGATAATTTAGTTACGTCAACTGAATCAAATATAGAATTATCTGATATAGATTTGGCAGTTTTCTCAGCTGATTCTCCAAAAAGATCACAAAGAGCTAATTTTGCACCTCTGTCGTGTAAAACTTTTGAAATCCCAGCTCCTATCCCACTACCAGCACCAGTTACTACAGCTATTTTGCCTTCTAAGTCTTTATTTGACATTTAACACCTCTTTAAACAGTAAAAATTATTAAGAAGTATATGGAGTATAAATATTAATAGCAAACTAATTTTACTTATTAAATAATTTAAGAAATTTTTCTTTAAAAAGATTTTTACCTAAGCTTACATTCTTTTTCCAATTTGTACTTGCATCGCCATCAGCATTATCACTAACATACTTAAAACAAAGGAAATCAATTTTTTTTTTCATACAAACTTTTGCCAATGCATATGATTCCATGTCTACCAAATCAGTTGATAATTTAGGTTTAGAAACTACAAAATTATCACCAGTTCCACAAGATAGACCTTCCCTATTGAAAGAAATTTTATTTATATTATCTAAGGGGGTTTCTCCAATTTCGAAACCTAATTCAGAAGCATCCATATCTCTTTGAAAAAAATCTGAAACTTCATATAACCCATTCAAATCACCTCTTAAACTTCCCGCAGTGCCATAATTAATAATTAGTTTTGGATTAAATTCATTGATTATTTCTAAAGATTTATAAGTCGCATTAATTTTACCTACCCCTGAATAAAAAATATTAAAACTTGGAAGTAAATTTTTTGGTAATTCTTCCTCAAGAGCAACAATTATAGCAACTTGGTCCTGTGTAAAATCAAAATTCATAGCTTAGAATTTAAGCAAAGCCACCTGGGGCATAATCTAAGTCAACTCCTGCCCTATCTGCAATGATTTTTCTTACTATTCCAGAATTTTTTCTTCCCCAACCATTATTTAATGCTTCTAAAACTTTCTGTTCAAGAATATTAGCCATATCCAAAGGTACTTTGTTTTCTCTCCCCATTTCACAAGCTAACCTTACGTCTTTAGCTGCTAATTCTAAGAAAAATGACATTTCATTACCTTCAAAGTTGTATTCTTTGGCATCTTTCCAATTATCAAATGGAGGGTTTTTAGCAGACGCACATCTAGAAATTGCATCAACTAAAGTGTCTAAATTCATACCTGCCTTGACTCCTGAAGTTAAAACTTCAGTAGTAATACTTAATAATAATCCACTAAAAAGTTGATGTGAAAGTTTGCAAATGGTTCCACTACCAACTGGACCACAATAAATAGCCTTATCGCCCATAGCGTCTAGAACTGGTTTTATTTTATTGTAGGTGCTTTCTTGTCCGCCTACCATAATTGACATATCTTTTTTCATAGCACCTATCACACCGCCACTAACTGGGCAATCTAAAAATTCTACCCCTTTTTCTTCAAATAATTTATGAAGTTTTTTTACCATAGACAATGAATTGGTTGAAGCATCTAAAATAACAGTACTCTTTTTCACAGATTCAATTATTCCATCCTTACCTAAACATACTTTTTCTACATCTTGAGGCATAGGTAAACTCATAAATAAAATATCTTTATTTTCTGCACATTTAGATGGACTTTCAGCCCAAATACCTCCATCTTCCAAAATATCAACAGCTGCTTCTTGATTTAAATCACAAACTGTAAATTCACTGGCATATTTTTGAATATGCTTAGCCATTGGCTTACCCATATTTCCGACACCAATCCATCCGATTTTCATACATACTCCCTACTATTTGATTTACATACTATAAAACTTATATTTGAATTACAAAAGAAGTAAATAATCTTTATAGTTCGTTTAAGAATTTATATCATTTATATATAGAAGGAGCTTTGCCAAAGAAAATATTAGAAAATTTTCGTGGAAAAATACGAGAAGATGATTATTATTTATTTGATTTTGCTATAAGTACGTATCATTTTAAGTAAAGAACGGTCTAAAATACTCTTATAAATTATGGGGAACCTATTATAACCTTATAATTGGGAGTAAATTTTGAGAAAAAATAAATATAAATTAGAAGATTTAGACAAACTTGTTTCTTTGTCAAAAAGAAGGGGAATTATTTTTCCTTCAAGCGAAATATATGGAGGCTTATCTTCTGTTTGGGATTATGGTCCGATAGGTGTAGAGATAAAAAGAAATGTTAAAAATCTCTGGTGGAAGTCTTTTGTTACCGAGAGGGACGATATTTTTGGAATGGATGCATCCATATTAATGCATCCAGATGTTTGGAAAGCATCTGGTCATCTAGATTCCTTCTCTGATCCCCTAGTTGAATGCTCAATTACAGGTAAAAGATATAGAGAAGATCATATTTTTATATTAGAGATACAAACAAAAAAAGAAAATAAATTAATTACAATAGAGGCTTCTGATAAAGATGAAGCAAAAAACTTAGTAAATGATAAAATCATTTCAATTACTCCATTAACCGAATCTAAGAATAAAGAAAATTCTTCTCCAGAAGGTGGAATATTATCAGAACCAAGAAATTTTAACTTAATGTTTAAAACTTTTATTGGACCAGTTGAAGATTCTTCATCCACCGTATACCTAAGACCAGAAACAGCTCAAGCAATGTTTGTGAATTTTGTAAATGTATTAAATACATCTAGAAAAAAATTACCATTTGGTATAGCTCAACAAGGAAAATCTTTTAGAAACGAAATTACTCCTGGAAACTTTACTTTTAGGACGAGGGAATTTGAACAGATGGAAATGGAATTTTTTTGTAACCCAAATGAAGATGAAAAATGGCATGACTATTGGATTAAATTTTCTCTAGATTGGTTCAAAAAATACGGATTAAGAGAAGAACATTTAATGATTCGAAAGCATGAAAGTGAAGAGTTGCCTCATTATTCAAAGGCAAGCTCAGATATTGAATATTTATTCCCTTGGAGCTGGGGAGAATTAGAAACTATATCAAATAGAACTGATTTTGATTTAAAAGCACATTCTAAATTATCAGGCAAGGATTTATCTTATTTTGATCAAGAAAATAATAATAGATATACACCTTATGTAATTGAACCAGCTATGGGAGCAGATAGAAGTGTTTTAGCATTTTTATGCGATGCATATTGTGAAGAAGAAACAGAAAAAGAAACAAGAACTTTATTAAAATTACATCCAGATGTCGCACCTATAAAAATAGCTGTATTACCCTTATCGAGAAATGAAAAACTTACAGAATATAGTAAAAGAATATTTGATAATTTAAAAGGGTTATTTACAACGCAATACGATGATACTCAATCTATAGGAAGAAGATATAGACGACAAGATGAAATAGGTACTCCTATTTGCGTTACAATAGATTTTGAAAGCGTTGAAGAAGATAATTCTGTAACTATAAGAGATAGAGATTCAATGGAACAAATTAGAGTTAGTGCAGATAAATTAATAGAAGCCATTAATGATAAATTTAAATCATTTTAATAATAAAAAAATTGTAAATATAATTTTAGTTTTATTATTATTTTTATCAGCTTGTTCTGATAAAAATAATGAAGATAAAGAAAGTTATAAAAAATTAAACTTACAAGAGATATCTTTCCCGAAAAGTTCAATTGATGGCAAATCTTTTGAAATTAAAACTTATAATGATGAAAATCTTTTAATAAATTTCTGGTTCCCTTCATGTCCACCATGCATATATGAATTAGATATTTTAAATAGATTAGATAATAATTATGATTCAGTTAATGTATTAGGTATTCAAGCTCTTGGTTTAGACACAAAAAAAGATGGAGCTTTGATGATGGAAAAAAAAGGAGTTTCTTATAAATCTATTGCAGATGAAAATGAAAGTATAATGAATCAATTAAAAATAAATGTTTTTCCAACTACTATACTTTATGACAAAAAAGGCAATGAAGTACAACGATGGATAGGAATTATAGATGAAGAGGTAGTGGCAGAAAAAATTTTTGAAATGGATATGAAATAATGAATCAATATTTTTATTTATTTTTTTTATGGATTCATAGTATGTCAGCTGGTGTTTGGTTAGGCGGATCAATACTTTATTTAATTAAGTCTCTAAAATATAGAGATAAAAAAATTACATCTTTAGATTTTATAAATGATTACAATTCAATATTATTAGTTTCAAGTATAACTTTATTTTTATCTGGGGTTATAATTGCATTCGACAGATTAACATATGGAGGATACACATCCTCTCAAGCAATTCTATTAATAACCAAAGTTATGTTAAGTTTTATAGTATTATTCTTAACTTGGAACAGTAGACATCAAACTAAAGAAAACAAAATTAATCCATCATTATTTATATCAATGATCATATATTTAATTGCTAGTCTTTTGAGCATTTATTAATAACTCTGATATCTTTTTGTTAGTTGCTGGATCTACGAAAGATGGGGCTATTTCTGATAAAGGTTGTAAAACAAATAATCTTTCCATATATCTTGGATGTGGAATTTCAAGATTTTTGTCTTTAATAAAAATATTTTCAAATGTAATAATATCTATATCAATAATCCTAGGTTCATTTATAATATTTGATCTTTTTCTTCCCATT
>TARA_B110001454_G_scaffold204666_1_pt1 | contig 11031 bp, 11 predicted proteins | sample TARA_B110001454 | Tara Oceans TARA_B110001454 (sample SAMEA4397004) | marine metagenome | biome: Polar Biome; feature: [MES] marine water layer (ENVO:01000295) within the mesopelagic zone...; material: water (ENVO:00002006), including particulate matter (ENVO:01000060) such... | reverse complement strand
GCAATTCTTTTTTCAATTCTTCTTCGTACTAAATAAAGCTCTTTTGTATAATCAAATAGTTTTTCTCTTTCCATATTATTAACAAACATTACTTGCTCTACCTCTGGACGAGTAGAGTTTGCTTTGCTACCCATAACACTTGTGTCTAGAGGCACACTTCTCCAGCCATAGATGTAATATCCATGATTAATAAGTTCTGATTCAATAATAGCTCTGCATTTTTCAAGCGCACTATAATCATTTCTTGGTAAAAAAATCATTCCTATTCCAAGCTGACCATCTCGTTTTTTATGACCCGTTTTCTTTACTTCTTCAGCAAAAAAATCTTGTGGGATTTGCAATAAAATACCTGCTCCATCTCCAGTTTTACCATCCGCATCAACAGCTCCTCGATGCCATACCGCCTTCAAAGCTTCAATTCCAGATTCAACAACCTGTCGACTTGGTTTATTATCAATAGCTGCAATAAACCCAACGCCACATGCGTCGTGTTCCTGAGATTGATCATAAAGATGGTGATCTTCAAGAGACTTTCTATTTTTTTTATACAGCTCTAACCACTCATTCATGACGCCTCCTCAATTCTTTGCGATTCATTAACTTTCATTTCAATAAAACTATCGATTGATTCAGATGCGTCTCTCCCGTCTCTGATGCCCCAAACTACCAATGAAGCGCCGCGAACAATATCGCCTGCAGCAAATACTCCATCTAAAGATGTCATCATTGTTTTAAAATTTGTTTTTATCGTGCCCCACTTAGTCACAGGTAATTCATCTTCATTGAATAAAGTTGGAATATCTTCAGGATCAAAACCAAGTGCTTCAATTACCATATCTGCTTTAAGAAAAAACTCAGAATTTTTGATTTCAAGTGGAACCTGCCGTCCAGATGAATCAGACTCACTTAATTTCATTTTAATACATTCAATTTCTTCTACCTTCCCTTCTCCATGAAATGTTTTTGGCAAAGATTTCCATAAAAACTTAACACCTTCCTCTTCAGCATTTAATACTTCACGTGCTGATCCAGGCATATTTTCTCTATCTCTTCGATATAAACATTTAACAGATTTTGCTTTCTGACGAATACTAGTTCTGACACAATCCATTGCTGTATCTCCTCCACCAATTACAACAATATCTTTACCCTCAGTGTTCAAAATTCCATTATCAAAATCTTTAACTTTATCTCCTAAGCCTTTTTTATTTGATGCAATTAAAAAATCTAAAGCAGGAAAAACATTTGAAAAATTAGTTTGAATTGGCAAGTTTTTTGCTTTGTAAACACCGGTTGCAATTAAAACAGCATTATGTTTCTTTCTTAAATCTTGAAATGAAATGTCTTCCCCAACATTAATATTTTGATGAAACACAATTCCTGAATCTTTTAAGTACTTTATTCTTCTTTCGACAATATATTTTTCTAATTTAAAATTTGGAATTCCATAAATAAGAAGCCCACCCGCTCGATCATAACGATCATAAATCTCAACGGCATATCCTTTTTTCCTAAGTTCTTCTCCTGCCGATAATCCAGCTGGACCAGCTCCTATAATTCCTACGCTTTGACCTTTAATCTGATGTTCTTTTAATTCAATGGGCCTAACCCAACCATTTTCAAATGCATTATCTGTTAAGTATTTTTCAACAGCCCCTATTGTTACAGCTCCATGGTCACTTTGTTCGATAACACAGTTGCCTTCACATAATTTATCTTGTGGACAAATCCTTCCACAAACTTCCGGCATATTGTTTGTACTGGCTGATAACTGGTACGCCTCTTCAAGACGGTCTTCTGCAGCAAGTTTTAACCAATCAGGAATGTGATTATGAAGAGGACAGTGTACAGTACAGTATGGGACACCGCACTGAGAACATCGACTCGACTGTTCCTGTGCTTTTTCTTTGATGTAATTACCATATATTTCTTTAAAATTTTTTTTCCTTTCTTCGGAATCAATTTTATTTGGATAATCCTGAGATAATTCGGTAAATTTAAGCATATTTTGTAAAAATAGTCATAATCTATGACATATATTTCATTTATTAATTGTTAAAAAAAAATTATAGCATTTATCATCATTAAATAAAGTCATACTCTATGACTTAATAATGATAAATAATTAAGTTTTTATTGGCAAGTTGGCATTAAATTATTTATTTTATTAATATTTATGCACTTTTTACCAGTAATAATATTAGCTATAATACAAGGAATTACAGAGTTTTTACCAATCTCAAGCTCAGCACATTTAATTTTAGTCTCTGAATTTGCAGATTTCCAAGAAAAAAGCTTAATTATTGATATTAGTCTACACCTTGGAACTCTTCTTGCTGTAATTTTTTACTTTAGATCTGATTTTATTTCGATTTTCTTATCATTTTTTAAGGAAAATGAATATTCACAAAGAATCCTTGGCAGGAATATTATGATAGCAACAATTCCAATTATCATTATTGGTGGACTTATTTACTCAACAGAAATGGTCAATCTACTTAGAAATATTCAGGTTATTGCGCTGGCTACAATTTTTTTTGGTGTTGTTTTGTACTTTGCGGATATTAAAAAATCTCATTCCGTTAAAAGTATTGATCAAATAAGTTTGAAGGGTGCAATCTTAATTGGCTTTTTTCAAGTTTTATCAGTAATACCTGGAACAAGTCGATCTGGCATAACATACACAGCTGGAAGAATTTTAAATATATCAAGATATGATGCAGCTAAATTTTCAATGTTAATATCAGTGCCAACAATTTTAATATCTTCTTCAATACCAATTATAGAATTTATAAAATCTCCTAATACAGATCAATTGATGTTTAGTGTAGTTGGTTTTCTCATCTCATTCATAGTTGCTTACGTTTCAATAAGTGTACTTTTAAATTGGGTAAAAAATCATTCAATGAAGCTTTTTGTAATATATAGAATTATTCTTGGAAGCCTACTTTTAGCTATTACTTTGGTATAACTATTTTAGATACGTGGGAACAATAAGTTCTGCAGAGCTAGGATTAATATTTAAAGATTCTAGTGTATTTTTCTTTTCTTTAACTACATTGTCAAACTTAAGTGCCTTGACTAAATCCCTTGTAATTATTGGATTAGGTAAGAGTTGAGCGAACGTAGCTATAATGTTGGCAACAAATATAGGTGCTGGAATTAAAATTCTTTTTATATTCAATGTTTTTAAAATAAGTTTATATATATCTCGCATTGTCATAATATCAGGTCCTCCAAACTCATAAATTAACCCTTTTGCATTTTCATCTTTAAGTATTTCAATCATTCCATTAACAACATCTTTTACATAAACAGGTTGAAACTTATTTCCTCCTCCTCCAAACATAGGTACGACTGGTGATATTTTTAGAATTTTTGATTGCACATTAAAAAAACCATCTTCAGGACCAAATACAATAGAAGGTCTAATAATTTTTGCAGAAGGATAATTTTTATAAATTATTTCTTCTCCTTTACCTTTAGTAATTTGGTATTGGGATTCACCATTAATATTTGCTCCAATTGATGAAAGATGAATTAGCTGTTCAATTTTATATTTTCTTGCCAAATAAGAGATATTATCAGGACCTGTAACATGGCTATTAAAATAACTTTCGCCACCAGATTCATTTAAAACTCCGACTAAATTAATAATAATATCTGAAGTTTCAAAAAAACTTTCAATTGTTTCCTTGTGTACTATGTTTCCATAACACACCTCTAACTCACCTACATTGCCCATTAGCCTAGTATCTCCAGCTAAATTAGGCTGACGACAGACTGCTCTAACAATATATCCTTCTTGTAATAGCTTAAATATAAGGTTTTTTCCTATAAAACCTGTTCCAAATACTGTAATTACTTTATTCTTCATTTTTATTGGCAATGCTTTAATTATACATTTTTGTTTTAAATTTAAATAGGCTAATTTCAATACAATGCAAACACATTTATATAAAAACGATCTTAAAGATAATATTTCTTTTGGAAATATTATAGCAATTGATACTGAAGCAATGGGTCTAGATCCTGCCCGTGACAGACTATGTCTTATACAATTGTATGATGGAAAAGGTGATTGTCATATGGTTCAATTTGAGAATGATCATCAATCTTCACCTAATTTAGTAAAATTACTAGTAGATCAAAATATTCAAAAAATTTTTCATTATGCACGATTTGATATGGCTGCATTAAAACATGCACTGAAGATTGATGTTAAAAATATTTATTGTACTAAAATAGCAAGTAAAATTGCACGAACATATACTAACAACCACGGACTAAAAGATTTATGTAAAGAATTACTGAATATTGAAATCTCAAAGAAACAACAAAGCAGTGATTGGGGAAATGTAAGCTTATCTAAAGATCAAATTGTATACGCAGCTAATGATGTAATCCATCTTCATGCAATAAAAAATAAATTAGATTCAATTCTTATAAGAGAAAATAGACAGCCTCTAGTAGATGCTTGTATTAACTTTTTACCAACTAGGGTTGAATTAGATTTGAGGGGATGGGAAAATGATATATTTTCACATTCATCATAGTTAATGCAAAATACAAAAACCATAATTAATAATGCAATAAATGTTATTAAAACTGAAATCAATGGCATCAAACAACTTAATAAAACAATTAATAATAATTTTGCTAAAGCGGTATTAAAACTTTCAAAGATAAAAGGTCGAGTCATTATTACTGGCATTGGTAAATCAGGTCATATCGCAAGTAAAATTGCAAGCACAATGAGCTCAACAGGTACTCCAGCTCAATTTTGCCTATCATCAGAAATGAGTCATGGAGATTTAGGAATTATATCTAAGAAAGATATGTTAATTATTATTTCTAATTCTGGAAGTAGCGCTGAGCTTTTAGATGTTATTAGTTATGCTAAAAAAAATTTAATTCCTACAATTGGCATTTCATCAAATATGAAAAGCGAACTAATGAAATCTTCAACATTTGCACTTTTGATTCCAAAAGCAAAAGAAGCGTGTGCAGTTGGGATGGCACCAACTACATCAACTTCTATGGCTCTGGTTTTGGGTGATGCACTGTGTGTATCGTTAATGAAGGTTAAAAAATTTGATATTAATAGATACCGCGATATACATCCTGGAGGTGCATTGGGAGCCAGTCTAATTAAAGTAGATAAAATAATGCATACTGGAAAAAAAATTCCTCTTGTAAATGAAAAGGCAAAAATGAAAGAAGTAATAATTGAGATGACAAAAAAATCATTTGGTCATGTTGGAATTATAAATAGTAAAAAAAATATAGTGGGCATTATTACTGATGGGGACTTAAGAAGAAATTTAACTGGAAAGTTCCTTGAAGAAAAAGTAAAAAATTTAATGACAAAAAGACCAAAGATTATATCTCATAATCAATTAATGATCTCAGCTCTAAAAACTATGAATGATAATAAAATTACATGTTTATTTATTTCTAATAAAAAATCTCCAAAAAAACCAATTGGCATTATCCATATTCATGACTGCTTAAGGTTTGCTCAAAGTTAGAATTGTGGCAAATATTAAAAAAGATTCACTTTTCTCACTTCTTTATATTTTCATATTAATTATTTTCAGCAGTTTAGATTATACTTTTGCAGAAATTTCTGATTCAATAGAAATTACAAACCCAATATTCACAATAAAGGGTGTTGATGAAACTCCATATGAAATTAAGGCAGAAAAAGGAGTTCAAGAAGGTGATTTTCTAAACTTGTATATGATTGAGGGCAAATTGAAAAATAAAGATAATGTTTGGGTTTACCTTAATGCAGATGAAGGAAATTTTAATCAGAATGATGGTATGGTAAGCCTTTTTAAAAATATTATTGTATATACAGATAAAAATGAAAAAATATACTCAGATTTTGCTTTAGTTGATACAAAACAAAAGATAATAACTTTAGATAAAAATGTGAAATATGAAAGTGATATGGGAACAATTACTGCAGATCATTCTGTTATTAAAAATGATTTTTCGAATATTATATATTCTGGAAACGTAAATAGTATAATCAAAATAGATCTTAAATGATAAATTTAAAAAAAATTATTTTATTTTTTTGCTTGATAGTTTCCTCAAATTTTTCATATGCAAATGAAAATGAAATTAAAATTGTATCTGATAAGCTTGAAATAATTCAAGAACCTTTAAAAAGCATATTTACTGGAAACGTTTACGCTCATGATAATGAAGTTGAACTATGGGCGGATAAGATCATTATGATCTTTAATGGCCCTAATAATAAGCTTGATATAATAGAGGCTTATGGAAACACTAAAATAATAAGAGAGAATCAAGAAATTGTTGCAGACAAAATTATATACAATTTGACCTCTGAAACTATAAACGCGCAAGGAAATATTGTACTAATTGAAGATAAAAATTCAATAATAGGGGATGAATTAGATATAGATTTGAAAAATTCAACTAGTATAATAAAAAGTCAAAGCTCAAATCGTGTTCAAGCGGTAATAATTAAAAATGATGAATAAAAAAATTAAGAAACCAGAATTGGCAACCTCTAATCAAGGACTTAATATTTTAAATATAAGTAAATCTTTATCTAAAAAACCAATTGTTCGAGACGTATCAATAAAAGTTGAGCGTGGAAAAGCTATTGGACTCTTAGGGCAAAATGGAGCTGGAAAAACTACAAGTTTTTACCTTGCAATGGGATTAATTTATCCTGATGGTGGCCAGATTTTTCTAGATGAAAATGATATTACATCATTGCCAATATATAAACGTGCTATTCTTGGACTTGGATATCTTCCTCAACAGCCTAGTATTTTTCGAGGATTAACTGTTGAAGATAATATTTATGCTATTCTTGAGACTCAAAAACATTCATCTGACCAAAGACAGAATCTTCTTGAAGAGCTGCTAACAGAATTTTCTTTAACTCACTTACGCAGAGCTATGCCTTATAATCTTTCCGGGGGTGAGAGGCGCCGCACTGAGATTGCCCGATGCCTGGCTTCAAATCCTAAGATCATACTGATGGATGAACCTTTTGCAGGGGTAGATCCAATAGGAATTAATGACATTAAAGATTTAATTAAACATTTAACTGCTCGTAATATTGGCGTACTTATAACCGATCATCAGTCAAGAGAAGTCTTAGATACTTGCGAATATTCTTATATTATGCACGCAGGAGAAATAATTGCTGAGGGAAATAGAGATAAAATAGTAGGAAATCAAGAAGCTCGTAAATTTTATTTAGGAGAAAGATTTAAAGTTTAAATTTGGTGGAGCTAGTCGGGATTGAACCGACGACCTCATCACTGCCAGCGATGCGCTCTCCCAGCTGAGCTATAGCCCCAATATAATAAAGAATTATTTATCTTCGAGTGAGGAATCTTCGGCATCAATGGGCAAATCATCAAGACTTGGATCAATATCAACTATATCATTGTCCACGTCTGTATCAGCATCTTCTAAGCTGATTGTATCATCTTCATCATCCATCTCAATATCAGCATCTTCATCAACCAACATAGACTCGGAAGCATCACTGCCAATCAAATTATCATCAACAGTTGATTCAAGATCATCTTCATATACTTTTTTTGCCGTAGAGGATGGCTTAACAGCAATTTCTTGTTGAATTAAAAATTCACAACTAGGACATGGCAAAGGATATTTTCGATTTAAATCGTAAAATTTAGATCCACACTCTTCACAAACTACTTTTTTTCCCCATTCAGCTTTTGGCATTTAAATCTCTCTATAATTTTATTGGTTAATTTTATGGTTCTTATTGTATAATATATTTAAAACATATCTCAATATATTAAATTGACAAAACAAATAAAATATAAATTAATCGGATCATTAAATATTAAAGGGGATAAATCCATCTCCCACCGTTCTCTTATTTTATCCTCATTAGCCATAGGAAAGGCAAAGATTAGTAATTTACTTGAATCAGAAGACATATTTAGCACAATTAAAGTATTAAGATCACTTGGCATAAATATAGAAAAAAAATCTAGTCAATGGATAGTCATAGGAAATGGCACAAATGGTTATATGCAGCCCGAACAAACTCTAGACTGTGGGAATTCTGGAACAACAGCCAGATTGATGATGGGAGCTGTCTGCTCTAATCCTATATTTTGCACTTTTACAGGAGATAAATCACTAAATAAAAGGCCAATGACAAGGGTTACAGATTTTTTAGAAAAAGCCGGTGCAGAAGTTACTTTAACAAATAAAAATTATTTTCCTCTAACGGTAAATGGTTCAGATGAAATTCTGCCACTAATCTACACTATAACTAAACCTTCTGCCCAAGTAAAATCTGCTTTAATTTTAGCCGCCCTAAACACAATGGGTAAAACAACTATTATAGAAAAAAGAAAAACGCGAGATCATACAGAAATATTATTAAAATATTTAGATGTAAAATTTCAAACAAAACTAATAAATAAAAGAGCTAATAAATATATATTTGAAGGTCCTTATGAAATTAAATCAAAGAATATTTATGTAGCTGGAGATCCTTCTTCTGCCGCTTTTTTTATTGTTGCAGCATTAATAACACCAAACTCAAAAATAACACTTAAAAATGTCTGTCTTAATAAAACTAGAATTGAATATATTAATGTTTTAAAAAAAATGGGAGCTAGGATTAAAATAAAAAAAGAAAAAAATAAGGCAGGAGAAGTAACTGGAAGTGTAAAAGTAGAATACAGCAATCTAAAAGGAGTGGCAATTCCAGGAAAGTTATCACCGTATTTAATTGACGAGTATCCGATTTTATCTATTGCTGCTTCTGTTGCAAAAGGAGTTACAAGAATGAATGGGCTAAGTGAATTAAAATACAAAGAAAGCGATCGTATTAAAAGTATATTTGAAAATTTAAAAAAGTTAAAAATTAACTGCAAAGTTGTAAATGATAATATTATTATCAAAGGTTCAAATAAAAGACCAAATGGAAAAGTTACTATCAAAACGCAACATGACCACAGAATTTATGCTGCATTTAAAACTTTTGAATTAATTTGCAATCATAAGCTAAAATTTGATGATCAAGATTGTATCAATATAAGCTATCCTGAATTTCATAAACACCTAGACTCTCTTAAAATAGAAAATGACAATTAATATTATAGCTCTAGATGGAGTTGCTGGCGCCGGAAAGACAACCATAGCAAAAAAACTATCAAAAAAACTCAGTACTCGCGTTCTTTTCAGCGGTCAACTATATAGAGCAGTAGCCTATGAAGTAATTGTTCAAAAGATAGCACCTACAAATATGAAGAAGATTATTAAAATTGCAAAATCTCTTGATATGAGTATCTATAAAGAAAAAATGCTTTACTCAGAACAAATTGATTTAATATCATCAAAGATTTCTTCCAATATATCCTTAAGGAAAGCTCTTATTCATCTTCAGAGAAATTTTCCAAAAATACAGAAAAAAACTTTGAAATGGGTAATTGTAGAAGGAAGAGATATTGGAACAGTTATTTTTCCAAAAGCAAAATATAAATTCTTTATGTTTGCATCTCCTGAAATAAGAGCCAAAAGAAGGCTTAAACAGGTTAAAAAAAGCAGTAAAAAAGCTAATTTTAACTACATTTTAAAACAAATTAAAGCTAGAGATATGCGTGATATGACTAGAAACGTTGCACCTGGTTTGCCAGCTGCAGATTGTCACTTGATTGATAATACTAATTACGATATACCGCAGACTTTTAATACAATACTTAAGATTATAAGAGCCAAGAAATAACAACTATTTATGAATCAACTGACCGAAACTAATTCACAAACAACAGAATTTGAAAAACTTTTATCAGACTCACTAGCGGCATCCAATTTAAAAGAAGGATCTATCATTAAAGGAGTAATCTCTGATATTGAAGAAGATGTAGTAGTAGTGGACATCGGCGCTAAAACTGAAGGTAGAATCTCAAAACGTGAATTTATTTTTTTAAAAGATAAAAAAGAATTAGAAGTAGGCGATGAAATTGATGTTTATTTAGATAAAATAGAAAACCATAATGGCGAATGCATTCTTTCAAGAAGTAAGGCTAAAAACAGAGAGATATGGGGTGAAATAGAAAAATCATTTGAAGCTGGCGAACTAGTTGAGGGCATTATCACTGGAAAAGTAAAAGGTGGCTTATCTTGCGAGATAGGCATAACAGCATTCCTTCCAGGTTCTCAAATTGATACACGTCCCGTTCGTGACATATCTCACTTATTAAACGTTCCACAAAAATTCAAAATCCTGAAAATGGATCAGAAGCGCAATAATATCGTAGTTAGCAGACGAAGCGTCCTAGAAGAACTTCACAAAGAAACAAGAGAAGAAAGATTTAATCAATTAACATTAGGTGAGACGGTTAGTGGTAGTGTTAAGGCAATTACGGATTATGGTGCGTTCATAGATCTTGGAGGATACGATTCTCTATTACACAGTTCCGACATAACGCACAAGCGTATTGGTCATCCAAGTGAGGTTTTAAAAATTGGAGAGCAACTTCAGTTAAAAATAATCAAAGTTGATCCAGAAAAAAATAGGGTCTCAGTTAGCTTAAAAGCTTTACAAGACGATCCATGGGAAAGCGTCAAAGATAAATTTAACGTTGGAGATAAAGTATCTGGAACAGTCACCAATGTAACTGATTACGGCGTGTTTATAGAAATTGAAGATGGAGTAGAAGGACTTGCTCATCGAGATTCTCTTTCATATTCAGCTAAACAAAATCAAAAGCCAGGAAATTTATTTGCTAGATCTCAAAGTGTAGAAGTGCTCATACTTGAAATCGATCATGAAAAACGAAGACTAAGCCTAGGTATTAAGCAATTAACTGAATCGCCATGGATTAAATTTAATGAAACTAACCCTATCGGCACTATCATTGATACTGAAGTTACAGCAATTAAAGATGGCATCATTTTTTGCACACTTGGGGAAGAGATCGATGGAGCTATATTTGCAAAGGAAATTTCCTGGGAAAAATATGGAACAGACGCTAAAGAAGAAGT
>TARA_B110001454_G_scaffold77889_2_pt1 | contig 11039 bp, 10 predicted proteins | sample TARA_B110001454 | Tara Oceans TARA_B110001454 (sample SAMEA4397004) | marine metagenome | biome: Polar Biome; feature: [MES] marine water layer (ENVO:01000295) within the mesopelagic zone...; material: water (ENVO:00002006), including particulate matter (ENVO:01000060) such as...... | reverse complement strand
AAAAAATTATTAATTAGATTTGAAAATTAAAATAAAAAATAATAATAATATTCCAAACCATATAGCAATTGTTATGGATGGTAATGGAAGATGGGCAATAAATAATAAATTAGATAGATTTAGAGGTCATGAAAAAGGTGTAAAAGTTGTAAAAGAAATAACAGAATATTGCTTAGAATTAGGAGTTAATTTTTTAACATTATATACTTTTTCAAATGAAAATTGGAACAGACCTACGACTGAAGTATTATCATTGATGAATTTATTTAGAAAAACAATAGTTAAAGAGATTGAATTAATAAAAAATAATGATATAAAATTTAAAATTATTGGCGATAAATCAAAATTAGATTTATTAACTAGAAATAAAATAGATAGTTTAGAAAAAGAAACAAAAGATAATAAGAAAATGCAATTAACATTAGCCTTAAGTTATGGCAGTAGACAAGAAATTATTTCATCAGTAAATAAATTATTAAAAAATAAAAAAAATAAAATAAGCATGGAAGATTTTATAAATTCATTATATACTAGTGAAATACCAGATCCTGAGTTGTTAATTAGAACAGGGTATGAAAAGAGATTATCAAATTTTTTATTATGGCAAATAGCTTATTCTGAAATTTTTTTTATAGATGAATATTGGCCAAATTTTAATAAAAAGATGTTAAAGAAAATAATAGATGAATATAATTCAAGGGAAAGAAGATATGGTAATCTGGATTAGTAAATATAATAGAATATTTATATTATTCTTTTTATCCTTTTTAATGTCAGATGATATATATTTGTCTAAAATTGAAATTGAAGGAATAGTTACTGCAACTAAAAATCAAATATATAGAAATATTGGATTGTATCCTAGTGAGTCTTTTGATGATATCAATAAAAATGGTATTTATGATATTGATGAAAAATATGTTGATGAAAATTTTAATAATAACTTTGATAAGGGTTCATTAATATCAAATAAGAATTCTCAAATTGATTTTGAAAGATTTAGTCTAGCTATTAAAAGTTTATTAAGATTGAAAGTTTTTTCAGATGTGCAATTCTTTGTAATAGGTTATTATGATAACTTTGTTGATATTAAAATTGTTGTTCAAGAATTCCCTGTATTAAAAGAAGTAAATTTTTCAGGTTGTAATAAAATTAAGGAAAGTACATTGTTAGAAAAAATTAATCTTTTAACAATGCAAAGATTATCTAATGATGATATAATGAAAGCTAAAAATATCATAATAGGTGAATATAAAAGTAAGAATTATCATAATATTATAGTTGATTACGAACTTCAAGAAACAGATGATTTATATTCAAAGAGTATTTTATTTAAAATAATTGAAGGAAATAAATTAAAGATAAAAAAAATTAATTTTATTGGGAATGATAATTATTCTAAATCAAAATTATTAAAAAACTTTTCCAATACTAGCGAATATAAATGGTATAAATTTTGGAAGGGTAAATATATTGAAGAAGATTTTAATGAAGATATTAAAAAAATAGAAACTTTTTATAAAGATAATGGTTATAGAGATATGCAAGTTGCCAATAATAAAGTTGAGATATATAATCATGGGATAGAAATTGATATCTATCTTAATGAAAATGAGATAAGCTATTATGATGATTTTTCATTTGATGGAAATATCATATTTAATGATAATGAATTATTAAATGATTTAGGTTTTTCTAAATATCAAGTTTTTTCTAAAATTGAATTTGATATTGGATTAAGTAATCTGCGATCAAAGTATCTAGATGAAGGATATTTTTTTATTCAAATGGATTATGAAATAATTCCTGATTTAGAAAATAATCTAAAAGTTAATTTTTTCATTACTGAAAATGAGAAAACTAAAATAAGAAAGATATCTATTTCTGGTAATAATAAAACTTATGAGAATGTAATTAGAAGAGAAATGAAAATTTATCCTGGTGATATTTTTAGTTATAACAAGATCTATGATAGTTTGAATAGCATTTTTTTACTAAACTATTTTGAAAATGTTGTTCCTGATATTTCAACAATAAATAATTCAGATAATAAGGTCGATATTAAATTGTCTGTTATTGAAAAAGAAACAGGTAGAGCTAATTTTAGTATGGGTTATAATGAAGTCCAAGGTTTAACTGGAGGAGGAGGCTTTGAATTTATTAATTTTATGGGCAAAGGACAGATGCTATCAGTTAATTATTCTAAGGGTCTTCAAAATCAACTTCAAAATCAATCAATTACATCAAATAGTTCTAATTATAATGATTATGAATCATTTTCATTTAGTTTTAGAGAACCTAGATTATTTGATACTCCCAATTCAATTGGATTTTCTATTTCTCATAGTGAGCAGGGTCAAAGTTCTAATAGTTTATTAAAATATGATACAACTTCTGATAGAATTTCAGCAATGTTTGGACGTAGATTTGAATGGCCTGATTATTTTTTCAAAGGTAATTGGTCTTTATCCATAAGAAATACAGATTATAGAGGACTGCTTTCTGAATTATCAGATGATTTTGATGAATCAATAATTATTGAAGAAAGTAGCACCTCCGGATATGCTTCAAGAATAGGAATAGCTATTTCACAAATTATCTCTAGAGATAGTAGAAATAGACCTGAATTTCCTACTGAGGGTTCGAAGTTTTTATGGTCATCTACTTTTTCAGGATCTTTACTAGGTGGTAATGAAAGTTATCATAAACAGGTTTTTAGTTTTGATTGGTATTCACCAGTATATAATGAAATAGTAATGTTCCAAAATTTTAAATTTGGAGCTTTGCTAGAATTAGATGATAATCAATTTATTCCTTATAGTGCTAGATTTGTTATGGGTGGAACTGGTATTCCTTATGGAGAAATGTTAAGAGGGTATGTTGATAATGGTATTGGTCCTAAAAAAATAAGCTCAGGATATCTAAGCTCTGATGGCGGTAAAATTATGGTTAAATATTCAATGGAATTACGTTATAAATTTTCAGATTCTCCAACTATATATGGTTTAATTTTTGGAGATGCAGGGAATGTTTGGGAAGATTTTGAATCTGTAGATATTTTTAATTTAAAAAGAGCTGTAGGTATTGGAGTAAGAATCCATATGCCAATGCTTGGAATGTTAGGTTACGATGTAGGGTATGGCTTCGATAGTATTTATGATGATTCTGATTCCCCTTCAGGTTGGGAGCATCATTTGCTATTTGGAATGCCAATGAATTAATAAAAAAGGAGAAAATGTGAAAAAAATAATATTAATAATTTGTTCTTTGATGATTACATCAATTTATGCTGACACTAAAGTGGGATATATTGATTCTCAAATAATTATGGCTGAATATGAAGATGTAAGACAAATACAAGTTGAATTAGAAAAAGAACAAAAAAGATTACAAACAATATATGAAAGAAAATTAACATCACTTGATAGTTTGACTAATGCATATCAAACTGGAAGTATAATTTTAAGTGAGCAAAAGAAGAAACAAATGGAATCAGATATAACTAGAAAACAGCAAGAAATTCAAGATTGGCAAATGAAATACTTTGGTCCTGAAGGTGAGCTTTATAAATTGCAAAATGAGCTATTAGCACCTATATTGCAGACAATTGATAAGGTTATTAGAGTAATTGGAGAAGAAAGGGGTTATGATTATATCTTTGATGCTGTTCAAGGTTCTATCGTTTATGCATTAGATTCTCATAATTTGACGCAGGATGTTTTAGATGCATTAAAAAAAGCTAATGTTAACGAGATTAAAGAATAATATATGATTTCAGTCTCTGAACTTTCTAAGTTAATAAATGGACAAATAGTTGGTGACAAAGATTTTGTAGTTAAAGGTGTTTGTAGTATTGAAAGTGGTAAAAAAGAGCACCTTACATATTTAAAAAATAATTCCTACAAAAAATATATAAAAAATTCTAAAGCATCAGTTATTATTGTTCATAATGATTATAATCAATTTTTAAAAAATAAAACGTTTATTAAAGTTGAAAACCCAGGGTTATCATTTATAAAAATATTAGAAATGTTTAAAAAAAGATTATCAATTAATAAAAAAAATCATCCCACTCTAGGTAAAAGCACAGAAATTTCTAAAAATGTTTCATTTGGAGAAAATGTTGTTGTAGGTAATAATTCTATTATTCATGCAGGTTGTTTTATTGGAGATAATTCTGAAATAGGTAGTAATACTATTTTGTATCCAAATGTTGTTATTTATAATGATATTGAAATTGGTAATAATTGTATAATTGATAGTGGGTGTATTATTGGAGCAGATGGTTTTGGATTAATTGAATGCGATAAGATTAATTATAATATTCCTCATATTGGTAAAGTAATAATAGGAAATAATGTAACAATTGGTTCAAATAGTTGCATAGATAGAGGAACAATTGATCATACAACAATAGGTGATAATGTTAAAATAGATAACATGGTACAAATTGCTCACAATGTTAAAATTAATAATAATTGTGTTATTGCAGGCCAAGTTGGTATTGCTGGAAGTACTATCTTACATGATAATGTAAAAATAGGTGGTGGGTCAGGAATTATTGATCACTTGGAAATAGGTAAAAATTCAATTATTGCAGGAAATTCATTTGTATGGAAATCTATTAAAGAAAATTCTTTTATATCAGGAGACCCTGCTGAAGACCATAAATTAAGATTAAAGAAAATTGCTGTATTTAATAAACTCTTAGATAAAAACAAATGATAGATAAACAAAAAACTATATCTTCAGAAATCTCTTTTACAGGAATAGGCCTTCATACAGGGAAAGAATCTACGGTTACATTAAAACCATTAAAAGAGAATTCAGGAATTATTTTTAAACGAATTGATTTTGATGAGCCTGTATATATAAAAGCATTATTAGAAAATGTTGTTAGCACAAAAAGAGGAACAACAATTGGTAAAAAAAATGTTAAGATTTATACTATTGAACATTTATTATCAGCTCTTTATGCATTACAAGTTGATAATTTATTAGTTGAAATTGATAATGATGAGCTTCCTATTTTAGATGGAAGTAGTAAAATATTTTTTAATAATATTTTAGATTGTGGTTTAAGTGAACAAATTGCTGAAAGAGAATATTATAAAATATCTGAAGTTTTACATTACTATGATGAGAATTCTGATATTGTATTAAAAATATTACCCTCAAAAGAATTTTCTGTTACTTTTGAATCAGATTTCCCTTTTAAGGGAGTAGGGAAGCAAGAATTTACTTTGAATTCTATCTTTGAGTATAATAAAGAAATATCTTCAGCAAGAACTTTTTGTTCTCTAGATGAAATTAATTATTTAAAAAAAAATAATTTAATTAAAGGTGGCAGTTTAGAAAATGCAGTTATTTTTTTATCTGAAAAAAATACTAAAAATGATATAAAGAAAATAGAAGAATATTTAAGTGAAGATTTAATTTATGATGATTCTAGTAATACAGTAAATAATATTAAGTTGAGATATGACGATGAACCAGTTAGACATAAAGTGTTAGATTTGATAGGAGATTTATCATTACTTGGAAAACCAATAATAGGACATGTATATTCTTATAAAAGTGGTCATAGATCAAATATAGAATTTGGTAGATTAATTAAAGAAATGAATTCTAATTTTAAATTTAATAAAGAAGAAATAAAACAAATTATTCCTCATAGAGAACCTTTTTTATTAATTGACGAAATTATTGGAGGTATTCGAGGTTATAGTGTTATAGCTAAAAAAAATGTAGTTAATAGTGATTATTTTTTTAAAGGTCATTTTCCTGATAATCCAATTATGCCAGGTGTTTTGATTTTAGAAAGCATGGCTCAAGCAAGTTGTTTTTTATCAATTAATAATGTAGAAAATGCAAATGAAAAAATGATGTTATTGTCTGTAGTGAATAGTTCTAAATTTATAAAGAAAGTTATTCCTGGTGATGAATTGATATTAAGAGTTAAATTAATTAAAATAAGATTAGGCAGTGCTAATATGGAAGGAATAGCAACAGTAAATAATCAAATTGTTGCTAAATCTAATTTCATGGCAACTATTGTGGATAAAAGTGATGAATAAATTTCATAAATCAGCTATAATTGATAATAATGCTGAAATTGGTAATAATGTAATAGTTGGTGCTTATTCAATAATTGAAAAAAATGTTTTTATTGATGATAACACAATTATTCATCCTTATGTTCATATTAAATCTGGAACATCAATTGGAAAAAATAATAAAATTTTTCAAGGTTCAGTTTTAGGAGAAGATCCTCAAGATTTGAAGTATGAAGGGGAAAAAACTTATTTAGAAATTGGTGATAATAATACAATCAGAGAGAATTGTACTTTAAATAAAGGAACTTCAAACTCAAATAAAACTATTATTAGTAGTAATTGTTTATTAATGGCTTACGTACATGTTGCTCATGATTGTATAATTAATGATAAAGTTATTTTGGCAAATGGAGTTCAATTAGGGGGACATGTTGAGATAGGATATCATGCAACTGTTGGTGGTATGACACCTGTTCATCAGTTTTGCAAGGTGGGAGAACATGCATTTATAGGAGGCGGAAGAATAGTATTGCAGGATGTTCCCCCATATATACTAGTTACTGGAGAGCCTCTTCAGTATGCTGGTATTAATTCTGTAGGATTAAGAAGAAGAAAATTTAGTTTAGAAGTTAGAAATGATATTAAAAAAGCTTATAAGTTTATTTTCAAATCAAATTTAAATGTTAAGCAAGCAATATTAGCTATCAAAGAAAACCTAAAATTAACAGATGAAATTAATAAAATATTAATTTTTTTGAAAGACAGTGATAGAGGCCTTATTTAGAAATATTCCAATAATTTTGCTTGCGAGTAATTTATTTTCATTCTCTTATGATTATGTGATTTTAAATAATTATATTCCTTACGAAGAGTCCAAAAATAATTTAGGAATTCAATTAGTCGAAATTAACAATGATAAAAGATATTATTTAAATTATCAATCTTGGATAACAGATAATTTTTATATTGACGGATACATTTCTCAATATAGTTCTCCTGTAGATATATTATATGGCGCAAGTATTGGTTATAAATCGGATACTAATCTTGAATATTTTAAAGAAATTGTATATTCAATAGGTTATACATCAAAAAGATTTTCAGATGAAAATATAAGTTTATCAAATTTATCAATTATGCAATCATTTGACTTAAGAAAAATAAGAAGTTTTTTTTCTTTAAATTATTTATTTAATAATGATAATCAAAGTCGTTCCATTACATTGAAATTTTTGAAATCATTAAATAAAAATATTGCTATTCAACTTGGGATAGATTATAATGATGATTTTAAAAATCTAAATAGTATTTTAGGTATAAATTATAAATTATGAAAACTATAGGAATTTTAGGATCAACCGGATCAGTTGGTAAACAATCCCTCGAAGTAATTAGTAATAATCAAGATAAATTTAGTGTAAAATTTTTAGCTGCTAATTCCAATGTAAATTTATTGATTAAACAGACCAAAAAATTTAAACCTGATTTTATATGCATCTATGATAAATCAAAATATATTCAATTGAGAAGTAATGTTAGTAGTACTAAAGTTTTATCTGGCCATGAAGGGCTTATGGAGTTATGTGAATTATCTAATATAGATATTATATTAAATGCGATTGTTGGGTATAGTGGATTAGAACCAACATTGAAAATTATTGAATCAGGAACTGATATTGCTTTATCTAATAAAGAAAGTATTGTTCAAGCAGGTCATTTAGTAATGGATTTAGCTAAATTAATGAAAGTAAATATTTTTCCAGTAGATAGTGAGCATAGCGCATTATGGCAGTGCATGGTTGGTGAGAAAAAAAATACAATAAGAAAAATAATATTAACAGCATCTGGAGGTCCATTTAGGAAACTTCCTAAAGATGACTTTTATAACATAACTGTTAAGCAAGCTTTAAATCACCCAAATTGGAAAATGGGTAAAAAAATAACAATTGATTCAGCAACTATGATGAATAAAGGGTTTGAAATGATAGAAGCTTTTTGGTTATTTAATATAGATCCTGAAAATATTGAAATTGTAGTTCATCCACAATCAATTATACATTCTATGGTTGAATATATAGATGGTTCAATTAAAGCACAACTTTCCAATCCAGATATGAGATTACCTATTCAATATGCATTTTCTTATCCTGAAAGATATGAATTAAATGATTTAAAGTTTGATATTAACAATTTCTCTAAACTAGATATTGAGCCTCTAGATTTAAATAAATTCAAGTGTGTAAGATTATCTTTTGACGCAATTAATAAAGGAGGCTCAAATCCTGTTGTATTAAATGTATCAAATGATATTGCTGTGGATCTATTTTTAAATGAAAAAATTAAATTTATACAAATTCCTGATATAATTGAAGAGTGTATGAATAATCATAATTATATAAATTCTCCTAGATTAAGTGATATATTATCTTTAACAAAGTGGACTGAAAATTATATAAACGAAAGATTTGAGTTATGATTTATTTTTTATCATTTTTTATAGTAATTGGCCTCCCAGTTTTTTTACATGAGCTAGGCCATTTTTTAGCAGCAAGATCAGTGGGAATAAAAGTTGAAAAATTTTACATTGGATTTAATTTTTTTGGATTAGGATTAAAAAAGAAATATAAAGAAACTGAGTATGGGATAGGTTTATTTCCTATGGGTGGATATGTTAAAGTAGCTGGTATTCTAGATGAAAGCTTTGATACTTCATCTAAAAAAGAAGATTATGAGTTTCGTTCTAAAAACACATTACAAAAAATATGGTTTTTATCTGCAGGTGTTTTAATGAATTTTTTATTATCATCTTTTATTTTTTCTTTTTTTATTTTTAATGATGGTTACCCTGAAGTTATAAATGAGCCAATAATTAATGAAATTTCTAATGAGTTAAACATTGAAAATGAAATTCTATTATCTCCAGCTGCATCTATAGGTTTAATGAAAGATGATAAAATAGTTAAAATCAATAATAGTAATATTTCCTCTTGGGATCAATTATCTGATATTATTCATAATAATCCAAATAATGAAATTAGTATTGTTTGGGAAAGAGGAATTAATGTTTTATCCTCTAAGATAACACCGATTTCTATAAAACAATTTATTGATGGTGAGGTAAAAAATATTGGTATACTTGGCATTAGCCCATATTATAATATTAATGAGATATCTTTATTTAGTGCTATTAATAAGGGAATTGAACAAACACTTGGTCTTTTAAAACAGATATTATATAGTTTAAAAGCATTGTTTAGTGGGGGAGTATCATTTCAAGACTTTTTTGGTCCTTTATATTTAGTAAAAATAGCAGGAGAAACAACTGAAGCTGGTGGAATTAAATCACTATTGTTATTAACAGCTATGATAAGTGTTAATTTAGGATTAATTAATATTTTACCTATTCCTGGATTAGATGGAGGTCATGTATTTATTGCGTTAATTGAAGGTCTTATTGGTAAAGAATTACCTTTGAAAGTTAAATACGCAATACAATCAGTAGGATTTATCTTAATTATGTCTTTATTTGTATTAATACTTTATAATGACATTAATCATTTAATGTGATAAGTATTAAGGGAAAAGTTAATATTAAAATCTATTATTGATCGATAAGTAAACTAAAGGCAGTTGTTAATTTTAATACTTTATTATTTGAGCTAATTAAATTTTTACTAATTATCTCTGATAAGTTTTTCATTAATTTATATCCAACAGCATTATTTTCATTACATATTTTAAATATTTCATCAAAAGTAATTCCTGCAATTTTACAATCTTCAACAGCTTTAACTGAAGCATTCCTTTTTTTATCTGGGCTAAATAATGCAAGCTCTCCGAACATAATTTTATGATCATTAGAATTTAACTTTGTAAGTTGCTTTTCACGATCATCTCCTTCATCTAGTTTGTTTGTTACTAGAGTTAATGCTTGTGTAATTACAATTTTACCATCTATAACAAATAATAGAGAATCTCCTTCTTCACCTTCATTTATGATTATATCATTTTTAGTATAATTTTTAATTTTTACATTATTCATAAATAATTCAATTTCTTCATTTGATAAATCATTAAAGATTTTAAAAGTATGTAAATAGTTTTTCATTTTAAAATTAGAGCTCCTTGTCCTTTTAATATAATTTCATTTTTGTCAGGATTTAGATTTATATGAACTTTATTTTTCTCTTCAAGTGAGTGCCCTGCTTGTTTTAACTTTCTTTCAATAAATCTATCTATTGTGTCACTGCTTGATGATAAAAGATCTGATATTCCCATTTTTTCTTCATGATTATATAAACCTAAACATATTATTCCAAATTCATTGAAATAATAATTGTGAAGCTCAGAAAATGATTTGCCAATAAATTCTTCTGGAATTTCCTTGCTTTCTAAATTATTATTTGAATTTTCACTAATAAGAGAACTAATTGCCTCTGCACTACCAGGATCAAGAATATGAGATAATGACATATACAGATTATAATCATCGCTACTCAATATAGCATCTACATTTGCTCTTCTTAAAAATGGTATTTTATTTTTATCATTGATTTGAGATACTACTCTTATACTTGGAGACATTTTTTTAATTGTAAGAGTTGCAAGAATAACTTTTTCATCTTGATTATTAGCTGAATCATTTAATATAAGTACATAGTTAGCTTTTGTAGTATTTCCTTTATTTAGAATTGAATCTAGAGAGTAATCTCCCCTTACAAAATAAATATTTTTATTTTGTATTCCTGACATTATTGAATCAATTTTATCTTGCGGTTCATCATTTATTAGAACAATGTCACTATTTTTTGATTTTTTTGTAAATTTATTAATTAGGCTTAAAATATTAGGACTCCACCCGCATATTATGATATGATTTTCTTTAGAAATTTTTTCCAAACCTTTTCCCTCCATTATACGTTTAGTTGTAAAAATTGATGATATTGTCCCAGTAATAAGAGCAACTAGAATAATACCTGATAA